>Ga0210059_1009539_pt1 | contig 15147 bp, 7 predicted proteins | sample Ectturendosymbi2_FD_188042 | JGI IMG/M metagenome (GOLD analysis project Ga0210059, IMG submission 188042) | Ecteinascidia turbinata endosymbiont from Florida, USA - Sample 2 (SPAdes) (version 2) | ecosystem: Host-associated > Tunicates > Ascidians > Unclassified | place: Key West, Florida...
CAACCCCCCAGACTATCCCTGACCTGAAGGCAGCAATCACAGCAGCAATAAGAGCGATCCCGAGGGAGGAATGCGGGAGGGTCATCGAGAACTTTGCCGCCGGATCCAAATGTGCCTGCAGCGCCGGGGAGCTCATCTGGAGCACATTTTTTGAGCGCCAGTGAAACAAAGAGTTTTTGTAGAACAGACTTGAAACTTTTGAGATGTCTGCTACACAGGTTTGACCTAATGTAGCTGAAGTTTTGTGCCAATCTAAATATAATTTTGGAAGTTATTCGATTTTTGGTGATGACCGTTTTTTTGTGTCACCCTGTATTTGAATTAAATGCGTACTTTGTTCGTATATTGATAAGATTTTACACTTATTCGGATAAATAACAAAAAGTGGTAATTCACTTAGAACTCTGCTAACTAGGCCTTAAAATATTCATGGTCACTAAAACAAAAATTTTCTCAGTGTAAAATTTTCTTAGAGGGAACACTGCTATCCAAAAAACTGCTTTACATCTCGTTGAACTGCAGAATCTACAAGCCGGTCAAAAGCCTAGGGGGCACTATTTCCGAATGGAATCAACAATGGTGCTCTTCCATTATTTCTTCTGAGCGTGAGGACTGCCCTGCCTCAGGTAATTACAAGCGCAGTTCCTTTATTCGCGAGCACAGTTTTCGATTTGCAGCGTGTCTGTGCAAAATTGGGTTGTGTATTTGTTTCAAGTTAACCGCTTTAAATGCTTGATAGCAGTCTTTAAGGGAAAAGCAGTAGCCAAAATAGAAACACAGTACGGAAAACTCATGACTGATGCAAGTTTACCAACGCCTTCAAAACAAAAAGCAAGGTTCAGATGTGTTACCAGTGCATTGTAACACAAAGGTGATTGGATCAGATCCTTGTCGGAACACTATTGCATCGTCATGCAGAGCGTGCGAATCGCCAGCTGGGGCAACAGTGACTGCAGGCCGCGTGGAGTCCTATTTTTGTTCCCAACCAACAGGCAACTTATGTTTGGGCTGTGTTAGGTACGACGCAGCGTGTAAAAAAATGGGTACCGTCCTTTAGGACCGCTTTCAAAAGTTTTTGTAAATTCATGATATGAGGCGTTTTGAAACTGTGCGTTTCCTACAAAATCACGTAGTTTGACCAACAAAAAACAGACGTTTCCTTGGCCTAGAATTGGTAACCACTTTTGTGTGATACCCAACAATTTTCACCACCACAGGATCTACGGCATTTTAAACAAGCGGAGATCTTTTTGCCATCACCTTATTTGACTGCCCCTCAAACGCCTGGACTGGATCCGTCATTGTCGTAAAGACTAGTTAAAGAAGCTTCGTTGCGGTCAAAGCAACTTTCAGCGAAACGAAAGAAATGTCTCACTTTTAGCGAATTTTGTTGGACAGTCATCCAGGGCTTGTTCGAACAGATCTCGCGCTCGCTCCAACTTCTTTCCACCGTATCGTTTAATGAACTTAGTGAGGTAAGTGTTCCATATGTCAAAGACGTTTGGCCATTTAAACATGGCGACACCCCTCTCATATGCCTGAAACAAGAAATTGTTTGGAACTGTTACAGTCCAAAACGCCAGAGCACTTTTTTTGTTGATGCACCAGCAACATTTTTACATTACTCGTCGGCGGTTGCTACGAAGATGGATTTTCTCAACCACATTATTTAACAATTTGATATTCGTCTACTGTACACGTTTCATTCAACCCATGATCACATCAGCTGGTCACGGCAAAGCATGGTGTCGACATAAAATAGCAGCAGATTGCCTGACAAGCATCAGAGGGCGTCAATGAAAAATCTTGGGTTGATCAACATCAAATGCAGCGCAAAGGCCGCGATCACAACTCTCAAGGGACAATGCGGTGGCGCACGTGGAGGAGTGAACTGTGCCTGAAACAATGCTCACAACCGTTGCGGCTGGGTTACGAAAAGTACACAATCAAGCACATTAACCGACGATTGAATTACTTTAAACGCATCTTCGAAGTAGTTGTTTTCTTCGAGAAACATCCCGTAGTTGATAACTATTTGAGGAGTTGCAATCCTTAGATCCAGGATTTTGTCGTACACGGCTTTGCACGTCTACAACAATATTTTAAATATTAGACGAGGAGCGTATTTCACAGACACCGCGCAGCAGAGTAAGTAGAACCGACCTTGAACGTGCCAAAACTTTCTTCCAAGTCCGCATACATCGACCACAACTTGAGTGAACGGTAAACACGATTTTGAACGGGCTCTGATTGGTCAAAATATCCTGCTCTTCTGGTTGGCAGGGCAGTGGCGCGTTTCATCAAGTTAAGAGCAGCGTCATAGTTCTCGTGTCTGTACAATGAAAAAGGTTTGGCATCTCTGCATGTATAAAAGCAACATTAAAATGGACTCGGAATCACTCGCGCATTGTGGTAAAATTAGCGCATAAACAGTAATGTGAGTAGCAGTGAATTTCACGAAACATTTTCGCAAAATAAAAAATATCAACGCTCATTCATGGATAAAACCAGCATATTTTATTCGATCTTTTTCTTCCCACGTGCTCATAGTGTTTGCTTATTACAACAGCAGCAGTGCATGGCAGTTTTGATCTCTTTTGATTACCTTAGCTCCATTTCAGTCCATTCGCACCACACCGATGCAAGGTCGTCAACTGCTTTGAACTGCACCATCGTGGCTTTACCGAAAATTGTCCGCGCCTGCAACGCAACAGACTTCGCTTACGCGCGAAAATTGCGGTAATATCGCGGAACTTCACAACAGAGGGACTGGGCAGCCATTATTCCGGAAATACAACAAAGGCCATACAACGGTAAAACGATCGTCGACAGCCCGCCATCAAAATGTACATTTTCAGTGGTGCAGGAGCTGGGGGTGCAAACGCACCCAATAGTTTTTATTTGTCCAAATTTGGGAAAAATCTCAAAAAATTTGAGTAAAAAAGTTTCAACATTTTTTAACAATACAATACTAATGAAATTATATTTCTTTGTTATTGAGTATATGAATAAAAGCTGATTATGTCACGGCCTACCGTGATTATGACATAGAAAACATATGTATAAAATCAACAAACTGTTTCTAGTAACTTCGTGAAAGTTGATGAATAACTGATTCACTTGAAAGGTTTGGCAAAAGAAGACACTGCATTTGCAGTATGTGCTTTGTTAATTGTACACTGTGGGAATCTAGTATGCTGCAGCTGCAGGGCACCTACTTCATATTAGCAGAGTCCATGCCATGCAATTACGGAAAAATTGTGTTTTTAATTTTAACTAGTGTTTGGATGAACACATTTTGCCATACAGTTTGTTGCATGTATGTGCAGTTGAATAGACAATGTTGTGAGACTCACGGCATGGTCATCATATAAATCAGCAGTATAAATAATGCAATACATGCCACATATATCATATATATGTCTTCTGAGAAGGAAGCAGCTTTAGCCCTGCATCAGCTATGTGTGAGGTTCCTTGCTAACAGCAACAGTTGGAATAGGAATGGAACGCCAAACCTCATGACTGTGAGGCAGATGCCCAAGTGTTCTGAGCCAGCTGGCTTCTGACAATGTTCTTGCACAGCCTAGCTGACTTTTTCTCAGTTGAGCTGTTAAGAAACAAACTTCAAGTACCAAATTTCAATTTTCAAGTCTATGGCAATTAGGTAGAGGAAAATATAATGTACCGTCAGCTACAGAAAATTTGAAGGGAGAATGTTTGTCTCCATAAAAGTTTTTCGGGCAACTTTGGAAATTCGAGCAAAATATCCTTTGCATCCCCAAAAAACTGTCTGCTCCTACACTTATGTACATTTTTAATAACTCACATCGTCAATTTGATTGTTCTCTTCGTAGAACTTTGCAAACGATACCCACAACGTGTGCATCTTCCCCACGCATTTCATCACATCCACCGTTTGGATGGCTTCTGTGTAAGTGTTGATAATTTCTTGTGGTTGGCCTGCAAAAAACGGCTACTTAGTAAGAGCCTGCAGTGATGGGCACTGACATCACGACAGGCTCGTCTTTATTTTTTCACTGGTGACGTATGTTTCCAATGATTTCGGAACATAAAGCAATCTGATGCAGGACGGCGCTTTGGGCAACAACCAAGACGCTTGCTTCGAAAGTAGAACACGGCAGCCGCCGCTAAAAATGGCTTTCGTAGGCATGCATGCAACACCTCACAACAAGACAACACTCCTGAACAAAGTATCCGCAGATCGTAATGGTTCAGTGAAGAACTAAATTTTTATGGACCAAATATCGCGGAAAAATATTTGAAAGCTGGTGGAAATTGACGGGAAAGCACTCGATAAATATCGCACTTATTAAAATCAAACAAAGCTCAAGACATCAATTACTTTTTTGAACTGAACATAGGAATCAAATTACGCTTCGTAAGAATTCAATTGGCCGATCTTTGACTGCAGCACCAAGTGCCTACCTTTGTAGAGCTCCACTCTTTTTAGCCACTCGTGTACGTTGTGCGGGTTTTGTCGAAGCAGAACGCTGTTTAACAACAACGGACGCCGATCCATCAGATGTTCGAAGCGGGCCAAGCGGAGCTCTATGTCAATATCATCTAAAAACAACACAGAGGCATGTCGCGCTTCATATGACAGGTGATTTCATATGTTCTTCGGAAGTTGTATTCGACGCAACAGTTTCCAGTAGAAGTGGCTAAACATAAAGCTTACATTTATTTAGATGACAAACGTATTCGCCCATGTTAGGTCATTTTAAGAAATATAAAATTCACGCAAATAATAATTTACATCAAAGCAGGGATGATTCATTAAAGCTTCATTACAGCAGTGACGCAACAATAACTAAAGCAACCGCAAAATACTTTGTTTTCACCGTTTTCAGAATGTTCCGCGGAATCGCCAGCCATCTGCTCCATTTTGGAGTTGATAACAGATTCCTCAAACTGTGCGTAAGCATCGAAGACTTGTGTGAAATCTCTAACTGTGGTCACAGTCGAAATCGCTTCTTCATATATGTCCCGAGCCTGTCAGAATAGGTTAGTGGTTTTTAACCTTGGGTAAATTTCATCTTCCAACGGGGTAAATTTACTGAACCATAAAATGCAGCAAATTTAAATTCTTATAAATCATTTTAAACTATAAAAGCTTGTTAATTTTGTAATCTTAATAAATGAGCACCATTGAGTGTATTTGGGATAAATCTGGTAATATTGTTTGATAAAAGGGTAAGACATGTAAAAAAAGGTTAAGAACAACTGCATTAAACCGAGGTGATAACAAACACAAACAAGATTCTTAATTAGTTTAAAGATCAAACAACATTCTAAATATAGATGTGACTGTGTTGATTCGCTAGGTGAAGTTTTAACATAAGATTGCCCTGGCATGTTTATGGTAGACAAGCCGAAGTGTAATAAGCGGTGTACATAGCCATGCAGTAAAATATACATGATAGTACCAAAGCACTGCGCACGCCACACGGCCGTCAAATCGACTACCATCGTTGCATGTTGAGGATCAGCTTTTTTTCCCAGTTACAACTAATTTTTTCAGTGGCGAACCGCTCTGTGAGGCGTTGTGTCATTCGGTGTTTCAACACCACAACTCCATTCTTTCACAATGCGCAGAAAAACATATGTAGTTGTTCCAGTGGCAAAAATGAACTGAGAGCAACAAACTTTTACTTACGCCGATAAGTTAACCAGCATTGCTTCTTTTCTAGGCCACACAGTGTCCAGTTCATGGAACACCATACTGTCCACATACGTAAGACTGAAACGCAACCTTCCGACATTGATCAGTGCAATCATTTAGGCAACACACGTTAATGGCCCTCAACCAAATCTACGAAATGCTTCAATTGACATTTCGCACAGGTTTTGGTTAATGCCGGCGGTTTTGTTTCAATTCAAACTAATTGTCCTTCTGAAATTTCTGACTCGTTGCAGCCTTCCTCTGTTTGACCGTGCCATCTATGCGACTTACGACGAGGGATGCCGTCTGTCAAGCATTCCAGTCGTCTTGCCTTGCCACTTAAAAAATTGTTGGCACGAGTGCCGTTCGCATGTGGGGAAGATTCTTCACCACTAAAAAAAGTTTCCTTGGTCCTGTCGACTGAACCAGCGCTGCATGTGGCGAGTGTTGCGTTTGTGTCTGGTACGTTTCACTTTCTCGTTGCACCGTACAAGCATCGCATGCATAAAACGTAATGGCTGTCGAAGCCACACTCGGATACCAGTGGCAATTCCTAGTTTTTTTTTCGGTCATAGACCGATTTTTTAAAAATGACCGAAAAAAATTAGGTGAATTCGGTTATGATGTCCGAAAATATAGACTAGTGAATTCTGTAACGCTGAGTTTTAATACTATTATAGGACAAATAACTGAAATGTCTCAGCGACAAAAAATCAATATTGTTCAATTCTGCCTGTCCTTACTACGATGAAGGTTACTGTGAAAGATATTCTCGTCCATGTCTTGCACGAAATGTTCGCAGCATCTGAATGCAGGTAATCAATTAAGCATATCTCCTGACCCATTACCGTCTACAACGAACCAAAACAAAATTCATTGTAACTAAGAGTTGGTCTCAACCTTGCACGCATAGTTCCAATTTTTGAGGCAACGTTCTTAAAAAATCCAAAGGCTCCACTCACCCTTTCAAATAATCCACTTCTCGTGAAGTAGTCCGCAAGTGAGCACCACAGTTGTCCCAGCTGATCGGTAAAACGGCGCAGCCCACATCGTATAATTGATTCCACGTTTAATGAGTGAACTTTGTCTGGATTTTTTGATATGAGGGCGCAAAGTTCATGCCAGAGTTCATGCTTGGTCTTTCCTTTCTGCACGAAAGACAGTTCAACATCTTGACAATAAAAATACTTGGTGAATGCACAAGTGCACAACAGTTAGCCTGAAACGATACGCGTGCATGCCATCCTTCAGCGTCTTACCTTTGACATGAAACTTTCATCGTTAACAACGTCAGCAAGTTTCTTGCAAGCTTCATCCAGGCGATCGATGGAAATTAAATAGTCTATATAACTCTCGGCATCTTCAGGCAATAACTGTAACATTTCACAAACAAACCATTCAACACCGTTGCAAGGAAACAAAAAACAACATAATGACAGGTTCCAAGACCTGCGTTTAGAAATACGCTTACGGGCGTGATTTGAGGTTGAAAAAACAGGCGTAGAAAAGATGATGCCAATTTTAAACGCAAATCATCAGAAAAGAGCAGAGTGTATCATATCGTTACTGGCAGCTTCAGCACGAGACGGGGTCTCCGCACTCAGATTACCTTGAGCATTCTTCGATACACCCGGACAGCAGTTTCGTGTATGGGATACTTCTTGACGAAGTCAACATAAAGAGGCCAAATTCGATGATGCTGCGTTATAGGGAGCGCTCTCAACGCTCGATCGAACGTTCGGCGAATCCGCGTTATTTTTTTTTGATCTACAAGAAATTTGCAGTAGTCGATCCAAATCCGTGGCATCTGCGGAAATGAGTTTAATTTAAAAACAGTTCAACAAGTACGCATAAAGGGGAGTATTTCTTCAAATCTGGAATAATCGATCATAACCACACTTTTTGTTTGCGCATTACACTCGAGACGATAATGATAAGAAAAATGTTCATAACAATAGTAAACACAAATGTGCATTTAATTGGACAATAAACGTGACAAGAGATAACACACACTAGGTAAGGCATTCCTGTGACCTCGGAGATAACATACACAGTATGATCAAGTTTCAGAGAGATCGCTGTTATAAACACAATGCACTTCGCGTTGAACCTGTCGACACTATGGAGTGTATCTTTTAAAAGTGACAGAAATCTTTGAAAGAAGTGTTTGTGTCTTTGCAGACATGAAAACACATTAGAAGCCGGTTGCGCCACACAAATTCTTCTTCATGTCTGCAGCGGTGCGCTACGTCCTTCCAAGTTGTTTTATTGATGATGCATTCAGTACGTCGCATAAGACAGTTAATAATATTGTTTTTATATTTTACTGTTGTGCGCAGTCTCAAGAGCACTGCGAATGCTCTGTTTCTATGAAAGTTACCTATGGCGTTCACATAGCAAGCCGATTCATCGTTGGACTGCCGCCAATAGCTCAAACAGACAATCGCATAACTCAGATCGCGTCGCTTGTTGGCAAGTTTTTTTGTTCAAAAACTTTTACGAAGTGACTTACGAATGCAACTACATGCACTGAATTACAATAAAATATCTCCCAACCTTGTGCATAAAGACAAGAGCTCTTTCATGAGCATTGTTAACATCTTCGTAAACCGGATTAGTGATGCACTGCCCTTTAACTTGTTTTCGTCGAAGTCGTAAGTAGTTGTACCAAAGCTTGTAACTGCCAGGAAGTTCCTTCAGGGCTCGCTCATATATTAGATTTATCTAAAAAACAAACAAACGTTTGTATACCATGACAAAAGAATGAGAACCCGCATGATTGGCTATTAGCCAGGGTTCCCAGACATTTTCAAAAAACATTTTCCATACTTTTTAATACCTCTTCCATACTGAATCAGAAGACTTTAATACCATCATTCAGCTTCATTTTTCGAAAATTTTACTCATGCAACACAATGCAAAAGCATTTGCAGAATTGTCATCAGCAGTGAAGAACAAAATTTGAATAAACAAGTGGTTGAATTTCCATACTTTTTCAATACTTCGCGTGCATTTTGGCCAAATTCAATACTTTTTCAAGGTCTTGAAAATCTATTTCACAATTCAATACTTTTTCAATATCATGTGGAACCTCTGTGTTACATCCAAATGATTGTGATTCGTATTAGGTTGTTTTTCAGTCATAGACATTTTTTTTGAAATGATCGAAATAAGTTATGCCAATCTGGTCATAATGTCTGAAAATATAGGCTAGTGGGTACTATTGGGGCAAGTTTCAACACTATTATGGAACAAATGACTGAAATGTCTCAGCGAAAAAAAAACAGGATACATGTATTACCTGCTTGGTTGGTGCATTTTCCTTATGCTCAACATATCTTAGCCAACATTTTACTGAATATGGGTTCCGCAAAATTTCTTCTTCATAGGGTAAATCATTTTCCTCCTAAAGAAAGATTAATGATCATTTGTAACACCAATTTCGCTAAAGGTAACTCAGCAAACTTATAAACCAAAATGTGACTCGAGCTGTCTTTATTAGGCATCTGCTTGTTAATAGGGTGGTTATGCTTTTCAACCAGTTTTCAAGATTACTCACTGGTGCAGCAGTAACACAACTACATTCAAAAGCAATTGTGTGTTTCATTCTTAGTCTGCAACCAAACACGAGTGTTACACATATATGATACACATCAAGTGAGGTGGAAAATTGGTGACATATGCCACATGATGTTAGTACACAAACAGTTCATTAGTAACTAAAGTACAAAAAACATATGACAAACTAGTTGCACCCAGAGATGAGGTAAATATTTACAACACAAATGACAATAGACACCACATAACAATTCAGGTATTATACATAGAATTGTAATCATGTGTAAATGGTTGAGGTTCTCAGTTATAACAACTTTGTTCCTAAATTTCTAATCTTTCAAAATTCAGAATAGCATGTGAGCTGCAACAAGCAATAATGACATTAGACCTGTCAAAATCTTGGAAATGTTTTTTTAAAAAATAAAAGATACTCACTATAATGAGATCTTGGTCTTTCATGCTGTTAAAAAATTGTCAAACAGTTCAGAGACATCCAACAAAACATTCAAGCAGTGCAAACTGAAAAAAGTATGTCCAAAATAAAATTTCACAGCAACAAGTAAAAAACATAAGCAATTTTGGTCAATCAAAAACAAGACACTGAAAGCAGCTAGCCAGAGTATATACATACATGCTTGAAAAAGGTATCCTAAACATCAGTAATCAAATTTGCAGATTAAAAAAAATTCAGCACTTAAACACTTATATTTTTCCAAGAAAATGAACAGAGTAATTATTGAAACAATAATTGTTATTCGTGTTGTTCTAATCTACGATCAACTTTATAAAAAACTAAGTTTCACATTAGGTTTGATGATCACAAAAGAACAATGAATGCAGAGCTGAATATATCTGTAGCTTTCTTACAATAAATAACACTATTGTGCTCAAAAATGTACTCATTCTAAGACTTCACAAACTTTTTTCAAGACTTATATGATGAAGATGGATAACACAAGCACTCCTTTCCTGCTACATTTAAATTAAGAGTGAACTAATTAAATTCAAACTGCACAAGCAGAAGTTGCTCACACAAATTCTAATGCAGTTTTTCTGATGCAATTTGTTAATCACTGTAAAGGAAACCATATTCATCTACTGCGCAAAGAAGAATATCACAAACAAAACTCAATCAAAGGTGGAACTTCCAAACTCAATATTTACTCAAAATTTTCATTACTTTTATAACTTCAATCACAGACGTTCTAATAATAAATGTTGACACTATCACACTAAAGTTATCAAAAGATGTTAATTTAACAATAAGTTCAACAAATTACATACATAATTTTCATCAAATATAAGAAGTGATACAAATCTTTGACTCTAACATATGCAACTAGTCTTGGCAAAATAAAAGTATTGGTTCAACCTCAAAAACAAATGTATTTATGTGGAATTCTTCAAAGAAGTTGGTTTTCGCATGACAGATGAGAAATATCGATTGTAGTCAAGTCGTAATGTTAGCTGTGATATGTGAGGATTACACTGATGAGTACAAACACCACTCAGAACCTGAAAAAACATGTATGTTTTTTTAGAATACATGTCCCAAAGCTGAGCAACCTGCTCCTCCATTTCAGTGTTGCCAATAAGAAGAGATGATGTCAACACAATATCGCAAAACTTCTGACAAATATCCAGTATTTCTAACAAACTAGAACAAACAGCACTTGATAAGAGAAAGCACTGTGCTAATAGTGCATTCAGAAAGTTGTCATGAGCCATAATGATTGATTCAAAATCCCTTTGTGCATCATTTGCTGATCGAATTTTGTGCAGTAAGTTAGTAAAATGTGATTCAAGCACATCAGCTTGCAAATAATATTGAAGATTGTCAATAAAAATTTGCATTTGACTGCGGCATTGCCATTGTTTACACTCAGATATTGAGTGTACATTTCCAGTGCTGAATTCAATGTCTTTGTCAGCATCTTGTTTATTTTTCATTTGAATGGACCATACTTTCTGCAGTGCTGACTGTGTTCGTCGAACTCGCAGCAAAAATTTAAACAGCTGACTGTATTTTTCCAAGGTGCCTGGAGTGAAAATAGTGTGGAGTGGCCACTTCACACTAAATGACAGTCCTAATCTAGCCCAGCCATCATCAACAGTGCTAAAATCAACACAATAACCGGCTTGAGAGTCAGTAGGCTTGGAATTTATAGTGAGCTGGAACATGTCAAGAGGAACCTCCTCTTCTATCTGTACTTTAGCTGCCGATCGCAAAAAAGCTTGTTGGACATCATGCTCTGTAACACGTGATGGTGGATTTCGAAGTAGATGATCTGCTTCTTCAATAAAGACTAAAAACAGTTCACCTCGACCAAGTAAAAAAAAATCTTTCAACAAATAGAAATGAGAAACAAGCTGCGCTTTCTCTACACAGAGCAGCCAGAGTTCTTTTGCCACAGCAGACCTTATTTTATCAACACACATTTCGAAATCTTCAATTATGAACTCTTTATTTTGTTGCAATGAATATAAGTCAGACAAAAATTCTTTTTCTTGAGCTTGCAATATGCCTTCAAGCTTTAAAACGGCATCAACTGACTTCATTTCAACAAGACTAGCAGCATTGTTTAGATATGTTTGAGAACTGTCTGGCTGATCCGATTCAAACAAATGCAAGGATGAGCCAATAAAACAAATCATTTCTGCAATACGGCCTGGTATATAGAAAGGCAGATATTCTAACCTTACTTTAAAAAGATTTTCACTTTTAACAGTGAGGCTAATATCAGTTTCATTTGCTGACCCACCACCTGCCACTCCACTGGTTTGACCAGATACCAATTCATTAGACACATACTGTATGAAAAACTCATGATGTTGATCAATTAAAAGGCCATGCAAGAGCCAAGATGTAAGTTGTTTGTACATAACAATATGACACTGCTGAAGAATTGCAAGCATGCACTTCTTGACACAAGAATTTCCTGACAAAGTTGCTCTGTAAACAATGTCCAGCAACTGACATCCATGACTCTTTCGATTTTTAATTGTTGTGATTACATCATTTATTGCATCAAACAACATATGGTATGAATTGGTTTCATGTTGTACATACAGAAGAGAAAGATGCTTGTCTTTCAATATTTCCTTTTCTATAGACAACAAGCATTGCCTATATTCAGACAAGACATTATCAAGCCCTAAACAAAATGCTTTGATGTAACAACCAGGTTTTAGACCATCTGCCAAGTCTTCATTCTCAAATGCATTAAGAGTACAGGTGTGAGCAGAAATGAACTTCTGGAAAGACAAGAATCTTGTTGCCAAGTGTAACACATGATTAAGTGCTTCTTCTTCACTACGAGAAATGCCTGGCAGACCAGGAATAACTTCAATTCTACCAACTGACAATTCCTTAAAAATGTTTCCAGGATTTCCCCCAAGAGCATATATCAAATCACGCAGCATATTATTTCAATATAATCACTGCATTACATATGATTTAATATTCAAATTTTAAATATACAGTAACCTGCAAAAATACTGACATGTTATAGATTTTTCTCATCTTCCACCCAGACTCACTGCCAGTCGAGGTCAGTCAGAAACATTTTCAAAACAAGCATAGAGGGGTATCAAAAAACAGGTCAAGTTTGTTTTGGTCAATTCAGTATACCTACAATATTGTAGAAGTTGGTCTAACTCAAAGTTGAATTAGTTATAGGCTTGTTGCTAATCACCAGACCTGATTCTGTGCTCTTTTCACTATATGTTAATGACTTGCCAAAAGTATCAAACTTTGAAACCACACTATTTGCTGATGATACATGCCTAATATTGGTAAACAAGAACATTGATATTTTGGAAAAGATGGTTGACCAGGAAATTAATAAAGTCGACAGTTGGATGCATCGTAATAAGCTATCACTAAATTATAGTAAAACTGTCTACATGATATTTAACTCAGCCTAGAAGCAGAGCTCCCCATTTAGAGTACAAATCGGTAGCAACTTAATTAACAGAGTCAATTCAACAAAATATCTTGGAATGCACTTAGATCATAAACTAAATTGGGATACACATATTTCAAAGCTTCAAAGTAAGCTTTCTTGTTATTCTGGTATATTTTATAGAATTCAAGAGTACTTGAGCACAAATGAACTTAAGATGACATATTTCAGCCTTGTATACTCCCGTCTATAGTATGCCATTGATTGGTGCTTGGGGCTCAGCAACAAAAACCAGCCTACACAGACTAAACACCATCCATAACAAAATCATTAAGACCATCAGTTAGAGCTCTTACTGATGCCATATAACACCCCTTTATAGCCAATTAAATTTATTGAAACTGGAAGACATACATCAGCTAGAAATTGCTAAGCTTATATGCACAACTTCCACAGCAACAGGAGAGGAATGCCCAACACATTTGACCATCTATTTACTGCTGTTAATCCTGTCCACACCCATGAAACTAGAAGTTCTACCTCTGGCCAATACTTCTGTTACCCAGTCTGCTCCCAATATAGAAAAATATCAATCAAATTCAAAGGGCCAAGAATCTGGCACCAGATAGATTCCTCTCTAAAAGAATTGCCAGCAATCATCTTCAAAAAACGATACAAAAACTCGATCATAGAAAGTTATAAGAATCATGAGTAATGTTTTCCACACATCCTCTTGTTTGTAGCCAAAGAATCACCTGAAAGTCAACGAACATCTATCTTCTTAGCCTGAATTATTATACGTAATATAATACGACTGTCTGTCATTCCATGTTCGTAATTAAATGCTCATATGTGTGTATTTGCATGTATTTGTAGTATACTACTACAAAATGTGTGTATTTGTAGTTTACTGTTTTTATGTGTTTTAATATAGCTTATTACTTCGTGAAGATGTTGCTGCCGCAGTCCAGTTTTTGTTACAGAATATCAAAAACACCTGTAGAAAAAGCAGACAATTCTCTTCTGAAGATTATTTCCAAAAATGAATACCTCAATCTCCATGAAATTTACATCGCAGTTATAATCAAATCAAAACTATCTTTATAATGGGTGTGCGTGGATCAAGAAAGGGTTAGCCTATGGCAACCTGAAGATTTCTTTTTTGTCGTTTTTTTCTTTTCCTCTTCATCTAGAACCTTGCGGTCCATGACAATTAAACATCATGGCCATTTGTGCCCAACAAACAAGAGTAACCTCTTTACAATTTGACCATTAATCCTGCAACCTATACTACATCAGACTGCAACAGCACGTTTGACAATCAACACTACCTTCACCATGGAAACATTTATCAATCTCATGTACTTTATGGGGCAGCTGACAAGATAACCCCTGTGTTTTTTCAGTGCCCCGACGTTTTTTTCTGTTTTAGAGAGTTCCCAGTGCAATTAATTCAGTGCCGCCAAATAAATCTATCTATCTAATGTGGCAAGTGCATATACTGTACAAGATTTGTTTTCAAAAGCATTTTGTCCACAGTATCACACTTCCGCACAGTGAGTGTGAGGGGTCCAGATATTAGACATGCCAGACATGCTTAAAGAAAACCTGCACCACTTTTAAAAATGTGGTATTTGAAAAATTGATTAAACATGAATTGAGTGACAAAGAGAAATCTCCAAAGCAAAAGTTTTTCCACAAAATGATGGAATAACGAAAATATAAATGGCTATCATAGTTTTGCTCAGCATATCATGTTAATCACATACTGTAACCATACTTTGAACTTGTTAATAAGGATACTGTTTTTCATGTAGCTTTCACGGATAACACTAAACGGAGGGCCGGCGGGAAGGGCGGGCTGGAGAACCGTGTTTCCAATTAGAAAAAATAAATTTCCAGCGGGCTGGCGGGCTGCACTAAAGGGCGGGCTGGACATCAGGGCGGGCTGGAGGGCCGTGTTTCCAATTAGAAAAAATAAATTTGAAGCGGGCTGGCGGG
>Ga0210059_1009540_pt1 | contig 15146 bp, 9 predicted proteins | sample Ectturendosymbi2_FD_188042 | JGI IMG/M metagenome (GOLD analysis project Ga0210059, IMG submission 188042) | Ecteinascidia turbinata endosymbiont from Florida, USA - Sample 2 (SPAdes) (version 2) | ecosystem: Host-associated > Tunicates > Ascidians > Unclassified | place: Key West, Florida...
TGTAGCTTTGCATTCTCAGTTCTATGTTGCCCACGCAAACACACCAACTGCACCATCTCGCTTCAAGAACGATATTTTCCACCACCATTACGTCATACACAAAAACAGCAATTCTATTGAAACTGAGTAACGTTACCTTTGCAGAGTTCTTCACTTCAATCGCCAAAATTAAATGTTGACAAACCCGCTCAATGACTAGGCCAATGTGGGCCAACTGCTTTTGATCCACTGGCTATTTTAAATGAGCGTGGCAACTTCCGGGCCACTTCCAACAAAATGGTTTATGAAACAACATATTCATAAGTTTTAAAACAAAAAAAGGTGTATGTGTTTCCAAACGTCAACGCGTTTTTTAGAGCGAAATCTCTCAGTTTGGGAAATCTATCTCAGTTGACAAATTTCCAGAAGCTATCTACAGTCTCTAACATCGTTACTATGTTACATTTTTATTACAAAGTGCTTGTTCTAATGAAAATTATCTAACTGAAGGGATGGGTAATTAATTTGGTTAGGGGACCGCTTTGAGAAGGCCCTGTTTAGCGGATAAATAAACAGATTCATTTGGCGGTAGTGAGTTAATTGCGCCAGATGTACTCTTCAAGACAACGAACGCCGGAACACCGAAAAAACACAGAGGTTATCCAGTGAGGTACGTCAGCGGAGTGTTAGCGGAGGGCCAATCTTGTAATTTGATCATAAAATAAATAAATAAACAATACAAAAACAATGATGGTACGGAGAAAAGGTATCATTAATTGTTCTTGTGCAAATATACTTTATCCATCGCAACCAATTCAATGAGACAAATGTAACCTCACAAACTTTCGAACAATGTCAGATTTGAAGATTTTTCCTGAATGCTTCCGCAGGCAACTGACAACGCTGTGGCGGGCCACATGCGGCCTGCGGCCCTGTACTTGTACCACACTGGACTGTGCTGTAGTGGCACTTATTAAAATATCCCACTGGACAGTAAGAAACGGCAGGAGACGTGCCAAGAAATGTTAGTAGCCAAAGCCTAAGTGTCAGGTGATGCAATGATGAGCCGTTGGGGCGTTGCTAAGAATCGAACGATAGGAGAAAAAGGATTAAGATTGCTTTGACTGCCGTGATTTCATGCAGGGCCTTTTTCATCAAATTTTGACAGGAGGGGCAATATAAACCTAGAACTACCGGACCAGTACTGTTTGCTTCGTGTGCGGTCGAATGCCATCTCTGTCTTTTGTTCAAAGCGAAAACAGATTTTGCTAACATGGGAGTAAGCATGCACTTTGAGTAAGCATAGAACGAAGCTGGAAGATAGCTGAGAAGTTATGCAAAAACTGAACTCAGCTCTGTGTATCAACTTTTACTCACCCAATGCATTCACTGGCTGGAAAGCTTCGTACAGTATGAGAGTGGCAATACTGTAAAGAAGAGTGACTCAGAGAGTTTGTAGGCAATGGCAGCAAAGTAGGATTTTGCTGGCGCTGTGTATCCCATCTGCAAACGTTGCAAAAAGAAAATTGCAAACAGCTACCATAGAGCATAATATTGTGCTGGGCCACACACAAAATGAAAATACAATTGGAAGTTTTGGAAGATTAGTTTTTCTAGAGGTCACTGGAAAAGTGTCTGTCACTGCTGAGTGCTGAATTTAAAAAAAGTAGAAATTAACCGTGCAGCTTCTCTTTCATAACACTGCCCAAGAGCAACTGGTGATTATCTAAGTAAAATATCATAAAATCATGAAAAGCAAAATAAAATGTTAATTTTTTGTTACACATAATTTGGTATATTTTGACACTACATTTTGCTTATCCGTTGCAGGAAGAGTTGGTAACCCTGGTGGTGAAACGCTCAGTAACAGTGCTAAAGTTTTAGCAAAAGACGGCTTCAACCATCTAAAGTCCTAAAACGATAATGTTTCGGAAGCTTTCTGTGTACTTCCGAATAGAAAGGTCGTACTGCAGGCAAACGTGTAAGTAAATTTTGTTTATTTCAAGAATTAAGTTCTGCCATAATTGAAGTGTGTGCATTTTCTATTTAACTGTTCGGGTTAAAGCTCTGCCTACTGTTAATGCGTTAATCTAAGCCCGTGTGCTCCAAGTACAGGCCCGCGGGCCGCATGTGGCCGCCACAGCGTTTTCAGTGGCCCGTGGAAGCATTCAGGAAAAAGCTTAAAATCTAAAATTTGTTGAAAACCATGTGAGGTTACACTTGTCTCACTGAATTGCTTGCATTGGATAAAGTAAAATTGACAAATGCCTTTTCTGTGTGCCATTTTGTTTCATTTATTTATTTTACGATCAAATTAGAAGGTACGGCCCACGCTTACACCCCGCTGAGGCACCTGTCTAGATAACCTCCATGTTGTTTTCGGTGCCCCGACTGTTGTTGTCTTGAATTGTAGATCTGGCGCAATGAACTCAGTACCAACAAATACATTTGTTTGTCTATCCGCCAAACGCGGCCTTCTGATAGTGGCCCTCGAGGCAAATTAATTGCCCATCTCTGCAATAGACAACAAGCATAACATCTTTTAATAAAAATGTACAATACTGACGGTGTTAGAGACTGCAGAGACGTTCTACAGATTATTCAGCAAAGATAGTTTTCCCGAACTGAAATATTTTGCCCTAAAAATGCACTCGATGTTTGGAAACAGATACGTGTGTGAGAGTAGATTTTCTACAATGAATTAAGTCAAATCTAAAAACAGAAATCGAATGGCAGACGAAGCACTGGAAAACAGTCTCCGACTTTCACCACTTAACACTGGTATTGATGAAAGAACGATAGTGTCAGAGAAGCCTCGTCCACAGGCATCCCACTGATAGAGATTTGTAATAACTAGCTGTTTGGTCTCTCACCTATCTTCCCTTTTTTAGTTTTGAATGTTGTGAGTTTGTCGCGTTATAGATCATTTTATTCGAAGTGGCCTGCGAGTGTCACGATTTTGTGCAATGGCCCGTAGGTCAAAAGTGGCTGGACGACGCTGATTTACTGCAGCGCTCCGCGACATTTTTTCACTCAAGGCACACTTAACAACTTTCCAGAATTTTACAACTTTCCAGAAATTTTTTGTGGTACACTTCGACCACTATGTAAAACTACACTTCATGGTTTATTGTTTGTGAAAACTTCAATTCTAACCTCACAAATGTTCAGTGGAAGTTTAGCTAGGGTTTAAGTTAGCGAACTGTGGTGCTCATACTTTCAGATAAAGTTATTCCGCGGTACACCTAGCATCGTCTCGAGGCACACTGGTGTGCCGCGTCACGCCGGTTGTGGAGCACTCTAGAGCAGGGGTGGGCAAATAGCGCCCCTGCACTTAAGGATAATTTTCACTTATTTGCGCTTATTTTAATGAGAACAATCACTGTGCGTTACGCTCAACTTAAAAAAAACAACACGAAGTTATCCATTAACTTTTTTAAGCATGGATCATTTATGATCAATAACAGAAATGAGAAACTTTGTTCACACAGGTGCAGCATGTAGTGCAAAACTGAAGAATTTCAAAAGACACTTTCGAAATTCGCTTATATACCCCTTCAATACAAATCCAAAACTCATCAAGTGGAACATCGCTGGATTTTAATCTGAGTTGTCTCATTTCGTAGTTAAAGATTGTTTTTTCTAACAGGCAAGGATAGTTCTGTCGTTGAAATTTCAGCATTATCCAAAAAAGAATTTCGTATCCAACCATGTTGTTCCCTAATGATTGTGAAAAAGTAATGGTAATATTTCTGGTGTAAGAAAGTAAAGTGTTCTTTGGCAAAATCCCATACAAAATCTTTGTCAATAATTTTATTTTGATTGCTTCTTGGAAACATTTCCAGTGATCCCCATGTTAACTCAGTATTCCAGAGAATTATTTTCTGTTTAAAACCTATTAACTTGTCAGGACATGCCAGTATATTTTAATTTTTGTCTTGCATTTGAATGTTGCGTTCATTCACGTATTCAAATATGTCGGTCATGTATGCAAGGATCATGATATTACATCCTTAATCTACCGGCTCTGCATTCAGGGCAAAAACCCAGAAGAGTAAAAGTCAAGGGTAGAGAGACGGCTCTAACTTACTAATACGATACATATTGTGGGGCCCCTACGAATGGTCGGGGGCCCACCGACCGGGGGGTAAGGGGCTGCCTTGCCATGGCGCTGGTCTCGCGGCACACCGGTTGTGGCGCACTGATCTAGTAGACTGAGTTAAAATTTTCAATTGTTGTGAAAATTCTTCCTGCAATCTGTCTTGCAAGTGAAAGTAAAACCTCTGGAACGATGTATCAGATAAAAATTGTAAAGAAATTAAATGCATAATTGCACCTGTTGAGAGCTTTGATACAAAACAACGTTAGGCTGTTAAACTTTGTAAACGTGAAGTTGTTAAAGCTCGCTCATTAGGGCAGCGCTAGGCTGTTAAACACACGAGCGCTTTATCAGCAGAGTAGCACATGAGCGTGGAACACTTCCGCTGTGATAGAAAATCCACACATTGTTTTTTCGTCACTGCACCACTAGATGTACTCGGCATTAGAGTTTGTTCTTCTTCAAAAAGTTAATAAAAAAGTTCAAGTTTTTTTCACTTACTCCAGTCACCCTCGCTATGTTACCATTAATTATTATCGAAAAAGTTCAACCATCAAAAGCCCATATTTTCGAGGAAAACCTGTACAAATATTAGCGGAATAGAAAAATACTAAGATCGCTGCATCACTTGACGTCGATGACTTAAACTGCAAAGAGAAGAAAGATTATGAGGATTGTTCAGATTTCTGGCACCGATAAGATGTTAGGATCGCTTCACATCAGAGGTCATCAACCTTTCTTGTGAGAGGGCCACATAAAAGATTTTCGCAACATTTCGGGGGTCGAAGTCTTGCATAATGTGATTGCTTGTGATATGTTACATTCTACGAAATGAACAAACGTTTCGTAAAAAATATTACTTTTTCGTTATTGCCCAAATGTTGTCGCGTTCCGTATTTGACCCGCGGCCCGTAGTATGGAGATCTCTGCTTTTGATGAATCAAAATGTCGTTGTCTGGTCTGTGAGCGAAGGTAGCCAACGATTTTGTTTGCATGTGGACATTTGAGCATCGTTTGCTTTTAGAAGAAAGTGTTCTGCACTCTCAGATCGTCAATTTTATGCCACACTTTATTAGAGCTTATAATTAAAAATCATTACTTCTTGTCTCACTTCATGGTATTTTACATCGTTTCTCGCATTTACGCCTTTTGTGTGAAGGGCAATATCGTTTATCATGTGTCCGTACTGTGTCGACGGCTTTTTGTACTTTGATGACGTCTGAAATCTCTGAAACTTCATACGTTTCTAAAAACGTCTAGACGAACTATCGGCATAGACAGGCCTTTATGTAGCGCAAAGTCCGCGAAAAGCACCATCGAATGGTATACTATTGCGTTGGTAAAATTTTCCGGACTTTTGCGTTCACGGGATGAACAGAACCTCGTGGCTGCGTTAACGCTAAGGCAAAGTAAGCCGTATTTCTATATATTATATGTATACACATATATATTATGTGCTGTAGTTAGTCTGCAGCAAATCGCCAATTTCCATCCAAACTAAACCATGCTCCTAAAGGTAAACTTCAGAAATTTTGAAAATATGTGAATATACAAAAAGAAATGCAGCAATGATTCATAATTCAAAACTTACTTGTAAATTGTATTGCAAAGTTGATATGGTATTGACTCTCACAGTTTCATGTGAATCAGCGCGGTCGGCTGGCATCAATGTCTTGTCTGTTCGCACCACGTGATATTTAGCTGCTAAAACCTCAATGCGTAGTTTACTACAGTTTGTCATGGTGATTTTGCAGATATGTTGAGTAAGTAACCCACTACATCTGTTTTACGAGAGTTTGTCAGAAAATGAAGCACTTTTTAAGCATCGTGTCGCTTGGTGTCATTTGCATGGTTTTCCTCGCTGGTGGTCGAAGACTTTCAGAAAATCCACATAACAGATCGGCAGGTTTTGCGCCGACATCAAACGAAGAAGAATCAATCGAAAACTGCTTGAGAGGTCGGTTGAGGTGAGTCGTTGACATAAAATATCATAAATTATAAGTTATGATGAAGGAAACTGCTGTAAAACTGAAAATGTTGGTGGTATTGATTTGTGTCTGACGATGATTGCGAGATAATTCTCCCAATGAAACTAATTTGATTGTTTTGTTGAAGGTGAGCGGTAGCCTATAACATACTGGAAAATTTTCAAGCTACTTCTTTGGTACCATGTACATGATTAATTTTGTAAGTGTTTCGGCCGGAGTCAGGTGTATGGAATATTAAATTTTAGAGGAAAGTCAGACATCAGTAGCATGGAAAATATCAAAATCGATGAACCGACAATTGATTTGCAGATCAACCGAAACGTGTACTTTATTAGGATATGCAACGTAACTAGCACAGATTGAGTAATATGAATGAAGCTAAGAAAGTGAAACAAATGGCGACAATTTACATGTTTACGGGTAATCGGTCTGCAATTAAGGCCGAAACTTGACATTTTTCAGAATCTGTAATACCATTGCAGTGGCACAAGGGATCGAATTTCGGACACAACTTGACGACTGATTACGCTAGAGGACCAATCAAGGCCTGAAATGATGTGGATTTTCGTCTAGTTTTTTTAACGGCATTGGCACTTGAAATCTGTTCACAGGTCTCGATGACGTCATTTAGACCACATCGTGACGTCACGCTGACCCACAAAATGTTAAACCTGAAATGTGCCTAATTTTTTCATTTCGAAACTACAGTATAAGACTTTCTGCATCGTTTGATGGTTCGATTAGGTCTCTTGCTCTGCCGGCTGGCAAGTTGTGGCTGAAAACATCACAGACTGTTAAGTGGTTGGCAGCAGCGTTGGCCCTTCCTGTTTTTCCATCTCTCTACAGTCACAGAGATGAGAATGTTTACTGGTCTGCAGTGTTGTGTTTAAGGGGCGGCGAGCGAGGCACATACCCCGGTGCCCTCTTCTAGGGGACCCCTCGAGATGTTTCGCGTGTACATTTCTCAATTTTGGTGTAAACTCTATTATCCACTCATACATTGTAATATACTCCAAAGCAAATCGTAAGCAAGTACTTTTCTTTCACAAGGGTCCCCAACAGCAACGGCAATGTGCAAGTACTCTGCTTTCAAAGGACTCTCCACAGCTGCTCCTGTATTTCGAAGGTGCCCCCAACAGCCACTGTAATGCATAAATACTCTGCTGTTGAAGGCGCCCTCAACAGCAATTGTAATGTGTAAGTACTCTGATTTCGAAATTCCCATCAACGCCAACTGCAGTGTGCAAGTGCTCTGTTTTCAAAGCGGCCTCCAACAGCAGCTGTAATGTGTAAGTACTATGTTTTCAAAGGGTCCCCCAGTGTAGCAACTGTAATGTGAACTGTAAGTGCCTTTCTTTCAAGGGGTCCCCAACCCAACAGCAGCTGTAATGTGCATGTGCTCTGCTTTCGAATGGCCTCCAACGACAACTGTAAAATTAGAGAAGTGGGGGACGATGCCAGCTGCCTATCGCTTAACTTTTATGTGTTTAAAGTTGTGTAGTATGAACAAAGTTTTGCGTTTTTTGTTATGCCGGTCATGCCGTAGTCTCAGGAACGTATCATTGGGTGGCCCGTATATTCCTTTCCTAGACTTGATGAAAAGGCCTCATCACGGTTGACTGAGGATGGTGACGTCATCATAGGGCTTCTTTTTCAGCTTTGCTTCGGGCTCCCCCAGCCCCCAGACCTAGGCCCAACTCCCCCAGCCCTAGGCCCAACTTCTGGTTTGCTTTGAGAATGACAGTTACGAAGTTATTTTATTGGTGGTAAGCAATTTAAAGTGCTCAGTGAAAGTATAATCTTGAAGAAGGTTTTGCTGAAAAAAGGTTCACATAAAGAGTTGGTCGCCACAAGCAAACGAATTCCAAACCACAATAATGAACAAATGCTCTTTAGCTGTGTTGCGAAGTTTATCAACGTAAAATGAAACAGGCGTGAAGACGTTCATATCGACAAGGCTTACGAAGAAAATTGGGATCATATTTTCAAATATTGTGATAAATCTCTTGCACCGATCCAGCGAATTATTTCTTGTTCTAGAGCTGTTTTGATTTAACAAATAGGATTTGTTTTCGTTTCAGTGAACCTGGCACGGAAGTGATATGCCGAAAGTTGATAAACACTGTGCGCGAAATGAACGACGCCAACTCACAACGTCGTCACGCACGTAAGCCATATGTGGTTGTAATAAATATTGAATTCTGCAGGAGTCTACAAAATCAACACTTATCATTGTGAGGAATGATGAAAACTGTATCTGACTGTAAACCTCGTCAGTGCGGCAGCAAACACTTTTATACATCTGAGTGCAGTAGACGCTTTAATGATTAGCAGCGCCGGATTTCTAGCGCTGGCCACCCGTAGGCTGTCGAAAAAGGAAAAACAGACAGGCAGGTAACTCGATCTAGAATTGATACTGCAAAATTCAAAAGCAAAGCAACTCAAAAATACTTTCGAAAAAATTGTTTCCGCTCATAGAAAGTCTGCCGACTTAAGCTATAGCCTCGAAAGCCTGTATGGGAAATCGGTGCCTGATCAGAACCGTTAAGTCTCCGTGAAAGTCATGATGTCGTGGCCTGACAAGTCAGTAGAAGTTGATTTGCGCCTTTTCTGAAAGTTGTGGCGACCCGGATAATAAACTGAAAAATTCGCAGTGAATTAGTGGAAGCTTAGTTTTGTGTCGGTATCGCATCATTTGTTCTATGAAAAACGCGTTGTTGTGGGTCTGCGCTGTCAATAACAACATATAATCAATTATATAGTCACGTTCAGTGGTAGCATGACAGACTGTTTGTAACAACTAAATTCAATTATGTTTATGGTTTACTGATCACCTTCACATCATCTGACTTATGCATTTTTGACGTTTTTTCAGTATAAGAACAAAATGCTTTATGTAAAAGAAAAATCCTGATTCGGACGAATGAGCGCTGGAATTGTAAATTGAAAGATTTTTTTGCTAAGACCAACGCTAGAAGTTCTTGTGATTGCCAACGGTCTTGGTCTGTTCGCAGAGATTTTATTGCTGTTACTAACGCAAGGTCTAATTGGGGCCGCATCAGCCCAACTCTGGCCCCAAAAAATGCTTACAAGGAGCCCCCACTATTGGTGATTTCTAAAAAAGGATTTCGACGTCATGCTACATCTCGAGGCCGAATGGCCTTTACAACAAAATATCCTAATTTAGTTTTTCTATTGCGCTGCTTTTTAATTCCACGTGCAGACAATTGTAGCAGAACCGTTGCCAGAAAGTTTTCCATTTGGGGGCCTCATGTTTGCGCAGGGGGTTGGACATTCTGAAATTTTATATTTAATTCACAACACAGCATTTCAAAATGTGCGAATAAATATAAATTATTAAGTATTCTCCTGCAAGTACCCAAGATAGGCTCGTGGTTTTGAAATTTGGCACGAGCTTAACAAAGGAATTGGGTTGTAAAATCATTGTCATTCAATTGACAGCGATTATTATCGGATGTCGTAAGGAAATGCAAATGTAAAAAAATCGTAGGAAATCAGAATCAAGCCTTGTTCAGTTATGAAAACACTGTAACCGAAGGAGCAAAGATGAGGCCGGTCAAAAAAAACACTATCTCAAATCGGCTATAAATCTTAACAAATGTAGACTAAGGCCTGCGTGGAAGCAACATTGTTAACATCTATAATCCGCTAAATGCACTATTGTTTTGGAACAAGCTAAGCAGTGATTGCTAAATAGCCACTTCTAAAAATGACTCTTCTATAAAATGATTGCTTAACAGACTCCATTTGACAGCTTGAGCAGCAGGCTGCGCCGCAATTGCGATTCTAAGGGGGGCCTGGGTGAACAATGGCCCACCAGATATTTGACTGGTCCCCAGTTGTCCCCCCCACTTTTGTGGTTGATTTCACGTTCACCTTCGTGTTGACATATACAAGAGATAGTAGTGTCAGCCAACAATATTTTAAACGATGATTTAGAAGCCCTCTAGCCTGCATTCAATGTTTCCCAAATACATCATAAACTGGGTTGTTGTTCTTAACGTCCGGGTAATGGGAATTGTTTATGACGCAACACACCAATGGTTGCGCGGATCCTGCGCGAAATGTATTCAGATCGTGGTCGTGGTGGTGAAAGATTCAGTTCAAAGCTAAGGAACAGTCGCAGAAATGGGATGATTGATCTTTCGTGCATTTTAGTGTGAGGTAGACAGACAGACGAACATTTTTATTAAAATTGAAAAAAATCACATATCAAGGGGGAGGAGACTGACCGCAAGGTCTTCGAGCCATCCTCGCCCGCGAAAGACACAAGTCGAACAGCTCATAGAAGACGATTCATAATGTACAGAAAATTTAGACATGCATCTGCAGAGGCCGTGCAGAGTGCAGACACAGGCACAAACAGGACATACTGTAAGCACAAACAAGACGCGCTGCAACTCAATTACAGGCAGTGGTAAAAAATAAGTTTTTGCAATACGTGCGGATGTTAAATTTAATAGTTTTTGTATAACCGACAGAATATAAAATAACTGACTACTTTAAATCTTTTGAGATATCATTCCACATTGTGGGTCCTCGAAAAGATGTGTGACGTTGTTCATTAAGTGACCCAGCTAGGGGAATTGTATATGTTAATTTTGATGTTTTTCAGGTTTCTGATTTTAGTAGAAGCACAAATGTTGAAACCGTTTATGATTTCTGGAAAGATATTGTGGTAAATTTTTTACATATCTTTTTCTGCTTCATAATTGTAGATATCCTTTATCTGTGATATCCGTGGTGAATAAAATAGATCTGAGTTAACTGCCCTCTCTGCAACTAACTTAATGTAACTACGGATAGCTCTATTATTTACATTAACTTTACTAAATCAGCTATACTTGACAAATTCGCTGTAGACCCAATTAAAAATTCCTTAAAGGAGAAGGGAGTACACCAGACAAATATAAACCATTCTTAACAAATGCACATCAGCAAAAGGTTGCAGCTCAAATAAAACGCTAGCCCCACTCGCAATATTTTGACCTAGGCTTTCTGAGTGGGAGTTCCACGTAAGTTTAGAGTCAGTGAGGATCCCTAAGTATTGAACAGCATCTAAATGGGAGATGGTTTGCTGAGAACAGAATCTATTCATACTGTGTCTTTGGCTTTTATCACTAAAGATAATAATATTGGTCTTTTAAGTTGATCGTTAATTTGTTTGCTTGCATCCAACCTATGATACTAGTCAACTCACTGTTGACAGATTTGTCAAGTTCGTGTGCACTCCCATTTGATAAAGTTAAGGTGGTGTCATCAGCAAATACCGTATTTATTCGAGTATGCACTTGACTTTCTGGGTGAATTTTTAGTACAAAAAATGCGACTTGTACTCGAATAAATACGGTAATAACGTATTGAATTTAGTTATGGAAGGTAACTCGTTTATATAAAGTGAAAAACGATAACACTGGTTGTAGAACCTTGGGGAACCCAGCAGGTAACGTATCTTGTACTTGATTTGCACAAACTGCTGTCTTTTGGAAAGGTAACTTTCAAAGAATTTGTTGGTAGTTCCTCTCCATCCACAGTGGCTTAGCTTTCCTAGAATATTTGGTGGTCAATAGCATGGGTGGCAAGAACTTTTTAAAAGTGGGGGGGCACAAGTGCACGACAAAATAAACAATAGAGAATTTTTGTGGTTTGAATTGGCAACTGTGACGTCACAAGCATTTAAATATGACGTCATTACCTACACACCATATGAAAACGTATCGATGAACCACCTGAAATTCAAGCAAGCTGTTACAGGTGCGACCCAGGTCAACAGCGTCACTCGGGCTCATGCGATTTATTCTGACTGAATAAAACCGTTCGAGGCTTGCGTTACTGAAATTTCCATTTGCTTTCGTTCTGGCTGGCATTATCGCTGCTCTGTGACGTTAGTTACGTAACAATAAATGCGGATTTCTCGTGATAACGTCTGCAATGTTAAGTAACGTACGTCACAGAGCAATGATAACACCAGTCATTCCTCTGCTTGCTAGGCTCATTCATATTAGACCCAGTTACTGGACAATTTTTCGTTCGTTTGGTATTATTCTGGAAATGGGAACTGTCCATTGGATTGCAATGTTCGACACAAATCCACTGCTTCAAAAAACATTCAATCCGATATTAATTCTGTTTTAAAAAATACTTCATTGCATAGAGCAGCTCGGACTCTAATAGATGAGCCTGAGTAAAGCGCGAGCAAACAAAGTCGAAAGAACACCTAATACGAATGATATTGTTTTATTCAGGTCACCTGCAACATTAACGTGGAAGGCCAGACGTGGAACGAAAATATACGAACAGTGACAGGGCCCAACTAAAAGAGCCCGAGTTAACAACTTAGTGAAGTGGGACCGTGGGTGGTGTCACAAATATATAAAGGAAGCTTGCGTTCTCCGATAAAAATTGTAATCGAACACTCAGGCTGAGCTCGAGGAGCCCTTGTGCCGGAGTCGCCACTGGGCTGTTGCAAACAGCAAGAACACAGCTTAAAAACAGGCAAAAATGACAGAGCATTGATACCTGTCTTAAGTTAAACACATTCAAAATCACAACTTTTCCACATCTTGAACAGAGAAGGAACATGACTAACTACTCATTTTACAACTGCATTAGATACCGGAATTCAAATACAAGACAAAGCATACGTAGTGACTACTAACTGCAGCAAGTTGTCTGTACGGATGCCAATTGTGTTGCCAGTACAAATATAAAATATGGCTATTTACTGTTCCCAATGCAAAAACGAAAATCACAGTTGACATTGATTCATGAAATATTTTATTTTGCGTATAAGATTCAGCAAAATGTAAGTACGGTATTTAGAATGGTGTTAAAACGCTTGAGATTACACCAATTTTTAAATGGTGTGGTACAAACTTTTTCCTACAGACAAGCATGGGTGTTGGAAGTAGGCCAGTAACAAGGGGGGCTTTCGCCCTTGAAACAATTTTCGCCCGCCTGGGAAAAATGTGTTGGACATAATTTAAAACTATTGGACATAGTTTAAAAAATTTGGGCCCCTCTCAGAAAACTCTTCACCTTCCTTGGTGTCCTAAGTTGGTTACGGGCATGGTCGGAAGGGGGCAAGAATTTGAACATTTCAGCAAAAAATGCTGTTTTCTTCATTTTAAGTGGTAAAAAAACATATTTCGCCACTTTTTTGCCCTCCTACAAAACTTTTCGAAGAATCAACTAGAGCCCCCTGGAAAATCTTTCCGACGCCCATGCACACAAGAATGTAAAATTACACATTTTTGCAAAAAACTTGTGTTGTATTTCACCATCTGGCATCATTGTTCAACAACACCAAGGCAGCAAGCCATAGCAGTTTGACAGACTGTGCACGGTGTATTCTGTCAAACAATTGCGTGTTCCAATGTTCCACGGCATCGTCGTGCATGTGGTTTTGCACGTTGTTCGCATGTACTCCCGGGTTCGTGTGTGTGTGCGTGTGTACTGTGTTTGCTTTCGCACATGCTGAACTTTCGAAACCACATATCGTCGCAACATGACGTGATAGACTTAAAACTAGAAGCAACGATTGCTTTTGCTGAATAGCGGAAGGCATCCGGCACTGACCACAGTGTCGTCTACTAACACAAAGTTGAAGGAGCAATATTTGCTGTGATGCTATCTTTATTCTCCTCCAATCGCCTGAATTTGCTGCTTGGGCAACCATATGTCAATAGCAGACGCCGTGTTATTGATTAAGGTGTTTTTTACAGGTGATTCAGAAAACCTGATCTACAAGTATCACTTCGGTAAGACCCTTTCTTTAGTTTAAGTTGCATGCCAATTAACTGAATTAAATACTGTATTTTTCTATTTGAAAGCGCTTTGAAGTTTTCCCACTCTTGTCAAAAAACAGATAAAATCGCGCGCTTGAAGATGTTTTACGTCAGAAACCTTATTTTTGGTCATTGAGTCTAGCCGTAACAAAAGGCATTTATGGCTGGCATGTTGGCGAACCGCTGCCGCAATTGGACTGTGTGATTGTCCGAATTTAAAAACTATAACTGGAATGGAACTGGTTTCAAATATGAGTGGTTACCAGTCCTTTACTTTTCCATTAAAGTGAAGCCGACGACCGCATTCACCGCAATGCATATCACCACTGAAGGAAAAAGAAAAGCACAATCACTTTTGTACTAGAGCTTATGCAGCATAAGTGCGGATTACCACAACGTATTCCCAAAGGCTGCTGTAGACCTGGAATTAACGTGGCGACAAGAAATTCAAACTGTTTCTAACGTATTACCTACATTTCTCACGTTACTTTAGCTGACCGATTGCGTTTGTGAAATGAATGTTATTCGAGATAAGCTGACCAAAACGTTTGTTAAGTATATAGCTGACCAAAACGTTTGTTAAGTGCTGCAACAAAACGTTATCGAACTCTAAAATGACTCTGTTCATTCTCTTAACGATGCAGCCAGCCACAGCAGAAAATAATTGTCTTCAATGTGAACTTCAATATTTCTGAAGTGCAGGGATTAGCTTATCTCCACTTTGCTCAACACCGAGTTCAAGAACACGTCATTCTAAGGAAACCATTTCCTTTATTTTTTATCAGCTTGCCTTCAACATGATGCTCATGGAACTTCACTGAATTTTTTGAGAATTCTCGCAGAGGCTATAAATAATGCGTAAGAAAAGATAGAAACATGGCTGAGTGAAAGAAAGCTTTTAGAACGACATTTGTATAGGTTCGTGTTTTTGTAAAACATTTCATTTTATTTTTTGGAGACTAAACATTTTTGTTTTTAAAACTTGAAAGCAAACGCCTGCACTTTACAGAGTACATTTTGGAACAAACGCTTTAATAGCTGGAGCTATAGGTTTTGTGTACTGGAGGTGATTTCAAAATTTTCCAGAGGCTTACTTTCGCAAAAAATTGTTATTTACCCCATGAAAAACTAATAACTCCAAGGTTTTGAGTGACAATCTCATATGAGCACACAACTTTTCTTCAGATATGAGTTTGAAGATGAAGCTTGAACAACGACATAATGGAGCTCTGAATTTTGAAAATTTTAACATGTAGCAATAGTAAAAGTGCA
>Ga0210059_1009541_pt1 | contig 15146 bp, 9 predicted proteins | sample Ectturendosymbi2_FD_188042 | JGI IMG/M metagenome (GOLD analysis project Ga0210059, IMG submission 188042) | Ecteinascidia turbinata endosymbiont from Florida, USA - Sample 2 (SPAdes) (version 2) | ecosystem: Host-associated > Tunicates > Ascidians > Unclassified | place: Key West, Florida...
CGAAAACCCCGAACCCAAATCTAAAATGTTTTTTTTCAGTGCAAACTAGAAGACTTCATGAGTCTTTTGAGGGCTCGTATAGCTCGCTAGCATCTTCTAGCGGGGAGTTATCGCGGGTTATAGCGAGCTACTGTAGCCGCCAGTGGGAGACTCATGCATTTTCTGAATTTGGGGGTAAAATGGGGTTTTGGGCCATAACTTTGGTTCCAGACATGCTAGAAGGTCAAGCAAGGGCTCTATCGACGCGGGAGATCATTTAGTTTCCAACAAAAGTTTGAGCCAAAATTTTGGCCCATTGGATTGGCGTCCAGGGCCCGTCAAAGTTGGTCAAAAAACCCAAAACACCCCCATTTTGCGAGCCTCTCCCAGGCGAACCCCTCACCCAAATCAAAAATTTTTTTTAAATAGAACCAAGAAGACTTGCCGCATCGGTAGAGGGTTTGAACAACTCTCTAGCTATAGCGGCTGGCGAGTTATAACCAAAAAACCTTGCACCAATTTATTGGCACGCACGGTCGTTAAAGGGTTCGGTAAATGAGAAAATCAATTATAACATAGATACCTAATTTCTAAGCGTTTGCTACTATTATGGGAAAATCACTACTAAAAGCTTATCGGCTTAAATGATATTTCCATTCAATTGCTGGGAATGTTTATCTCAAGAAAGTCTCTTTGCCAACTAAAACGGTAATCGTTGTTAGTATTCAGGAACATCTTTTCTCTATATGTATTCAATATGGATGATGATAACGAGGTCGGTGGAATAAAGAAGTGAGAACACAACCTGCACAGCGCCTGTACAAGATTGCGAGAGGTCCGAAAATCCTATAGACTACCTTTACATTTGGCATCATAGGTATGAAATCTGCAGATATCATAGGAATCGGCATTTTGGGGTAAAACAGTAGTCTTTTACAGCCACATGACGTCAGTGTCGTATTTATCAGACTAAAGAAATCTATCATCCCCTCTCATTCAATCGTCCATCGTCATCCTCATCTGTGCACTCTTCTTATTGTTGATTGGATATATTTTCCTAATTATCCATTTACTTACCACTTTTCCTTTCATTCAGAGATATCACATAGTATGGTTTACGGCCTTACAATCTCTGGTGGAGATTTCACATAGTATAAAGCTTTACAATCCTTTTACCTGATATCACTAAGTAAGACTTTAACAATCTCCATAATGCTGCCATCACAGATTGTTTTAGGCGTCAAATGCACATAGCTCTTTTACTAAGCTCAGTATTCACACAGCTCATTTACTAGTTCCTGTCATTCTTCGTTTACTTGTATTCGTACTCTTATTCCATAAACAATCCTTTGCTTGATGTCCTGTCTGTCTACAACAATAACACAATCTCTCTCTATGTCGGACTTTATTCTTGGTGACGTGGGCATGATAGCCATGATATTTGTCATTTTTATCTCTCATGTATCTGTGTTTTTCATACTGGAATATGGTTCCAGGAGAACCACATTCTTTCCAAATTTCTGGTATTTTTTGTAACATTTCCGCGATGTTCATCTCAGCAATTTTCACGTAATATGCCCTAGGCATATTGTTTCTTAAAATGTCTTTCATTAGGTTTGATAAAAATTGGTTTTCAGTTATTTCACCAACTGTTAATTGAGCTTCTTTTGCTGCTTCTATTTCGTCAGCTGGATTGCTTTTCCAATCAAGCTTTTTATTTTCTATTGCTTTTTGTAGCAATATTATTTGCTGTCTTTTTGACAATTTATTTATTGTGATCCATTGAAAGAACTGTATCAGTGGGTCACAATCTTCTTCTTCAATGGCTCTATGGAGTTTTATGAGAGTCATCTTTTGAGCTTCTACATGGAATTCTATGATTATAATGATCAATCGCAGTTTCTGTTTAGAGTGTACATTTGGAAATCCTTTAAGAAAGTCTTGAGTGATGTTTAACCACTCTATCTCATTCCCAGGTTGCAGGAAATTCCAATTTTTTATTGATTTAAACGCTTGTTGCATGTGACACAGTTCTTGAAATTCGACTTCAGTTGTTGTATTCTCCTCATTCTTGTCAATAGTTTAGGTTGGTTTTGGGAGTACACACAATGTGGGTATTTTACTCTGTTTATTTTTGTTCATTGTTATCTTAGTTCTACTCTACAAATTCTATATGAATATCTGAAAAAGAAACAATAGCAATAAACAATGTAATTTTGGATCCATAGTTCTACTTTATATATTTCAATGTTAATTTTTAATATTGCACACTCTTAACTATAGAAATCATAAGAGAATAACATAACAATCATTCTTGTGAAATGTAAACACATTTCTCACTCTCTCTATATTTCAAAAGAACAAAATGCTAATCATTATTCTATAAACAAAAGAAAACTGTTAGTTGACACCATACCATCATTCAAATTTTTCCTGGATCAAGCATCCAACAGAAAAATTCAGTCAATGTTTTCGTCTTCTGAGGATTCTAATCGGGTGTTGCCTATTTCCTCAACCTCATCACTGAAGTGTGTATTTGTTTTGCTTTCATCATCCCATCTGTGATTTTCAGGTTGATCCTTGTCGAAATCCACTTCAGCATATGGTGCTGAATGATATTTGTCAAACTGACCTGTTCCGAATAAACTTATCCCTCGTCTTCTTCCTTTAAAGGATGGGTTGACTTTTCCTCTATTAGTTATCTGGTTTTTACTTCTACAAAATTTAGCAACATGTCCCAAGTTATTACATTGATAACATCTTGACCGAGCGAAATCTCGCTTGCAATTCATATTGGGTCTATCCATTATTTTTCTGGCTCGTGTTTTTGTGTATGCATTATTTTTAACTTTTTGTAATTCACTAGAGACTTCTTGTAGTTGTTGTGTAATTTGTTGGAATTTATCTTGGTCCGAAAGTGGTGGTTTACGGAGTTCCTTCAATTCATTGTTGTCTGAAATTTGCTTAACATTGTTGACATTTAGGGCGTAGTGGCCTTTTCCAGTCTCACTATATGCATGCTTCGTAGGTAAAGCAGCATGTTTCCATAATTCATTAAGTTAAATTGGTATTTGTCGTATAAGAGTTTGATAAATTTGCATATAGTAAGCAGGTGCAATCCTATGTTTTAATAGATCTCGTAATGAACCTTCCAGAAATTTATTTTCGCTTATTTCTTCCAAAGATAATTGAGCTTGTTGCAAAGCTCTTCTTAAATCGTTAGCAGGGCTATGTTTCCAATCAAACTGTTGTTGAGACGTAGCGTATTCTAACTTTTTATACTTTTGTTGATCAGTTAGATCTTATGAATTTTTGAGCCAATCAAAGAAGTTTGTTAAAGCTTTATAGGTCGGATCTTTCGCTTTTCTATGAAGTTGAGCTAGTGCTTCTTCTCTAGCTATAGGATGTTCTTCCATGAACTGAATAAGTCCTTGCAATTTTAGTCTATCAGATAAGTGAGGAAATTCTTTCAAAGCATCCTCAGTAATTTCTGCCCATTCAATCTAATGACCTTCTAACAAGGGTGTAACCAAGGTCTTAGGAATAGTTTTCTTTTGACTGGTATTCATACAAATTTCGGAAGGTTGTAAAGAACCTTCGTTTACATACCATCGTAATTTATCAATTTCGACTAAATCATGATGAAATTTTTCAAGATTCTCACGTTCACGGGTTGTTAATAGAGAAATGTTGCTAAGTCTTTCTCGAGTGTTTCTTTCTGCCACAATCAATGCACCTTCTATTTTCTGCAGAGAATCATTCCGTTTTATTCTCCAATGTTCTGCACATTGATAAAATTCATTTTTATCATCAAAGGGTAAAATTTTTACTTTAGACTTATTTTCTTCTTGAAATATAGGGGATTTTTCTTTAAACAGATTGGTTTCGATTTGTAATAACTTGTCCCCAATCATTTTTAATATATCTAATTCACTTCGATATGCATGAATCATAGATTCATCATGCTGTTCAAGATAATATTCCAATCGAGATTGGTTAATATCCCAAATGCGTTTAGCAAGTTTCTCATAATTTTCTGGTCTCTCTTTTGAGAATCCAAATCTTTTAATGGCTTTTTGCCAAAGTATTTCTACATCGAAGTTAGATGTGTGGGTCACAGGATTGTTTATTTGATAATGGTATGGTAAAGTTGAAGGAATATCCTCAAAGGACAATTCTTCCTGTTGAGGGTTCTTTTTCATTTTATTGGATTTAAAGATATGATTATATTAGGAAGGATTTTTACCAGTTTCTTCCCTGCTTCTAATTGAATTACTCCTTCCCCGCTAGGAAATTTCTATTCTATTTGTTCTACAAGAGCAGCTACTTTTTGTTGGATAAAGTCGATGTTTTCCTCTTTAGTTTTTTTATCATCAAATCCCCATAATCGTGCAATTCTATCATTATTTTCGATCTATGCGTGATTTATATAAAGGTTCGAAAGTAGTGGATTCACTACTTTCAGAAGTAACACTAACAGGCGTAGCTTTTTCAAGTGTTCCGTTCAATTCTGGATAGAGGGGTGCTGTAGGAGAATTCTTTTCTTTTCCTGTAGGTATTTGTGAGTATGAAGGTAACGGAGTTTCTTCTAACACAAGCTGAGCACTCAAAGGTGGTAATGAAGTATCACATTTTTAATGTTCTGTGTATTCCTTTGTCAGTTTTTGGCGTTTCTTTTCAATATTTTTAATATTTCTTATTTCTGATAAAAGGTCATGGGTGCCGACAGCAGCTTTCTGTTGATGATCTTGGACCTTATGTATTAGTTTTCCTATATTCGTAGTACTATCTTTCTGTGCTTTTACTACTTGATTAATTTCTCCCGAGGTAGGTGGGTGTTTCTTTTCCATTTTCCCGAACAGTTTTTCGAAAGCAGTTTTCCTTTCATTATCAGGTTTACTCATTATGTCACTATTTGATTACTATGAAATTACAGTAAATCCTATTGGAATAGTCTCTAAAGAAAAACATAGGTTAGAACATTATGAAAGCAAACAAAGACACATCTACAAAATAAACATAAACACAAAATACATTACTTAAGGAATTACAGAGGCGACATTACTATTTATGGTAGTATTAGAAGATATGCATATCTGATAAACTCCATAAAAATAGTTGAGCCGATGGCCATTAAAGTGTTCACAATGCTTGAAAGTATAGGCATAAAAATTCCTGTATTCTTTTCAGATTCCTGTTCATCCAGTTCGTTTACTTTTTCCCAATCAATCTCAGGTTTAGTGGTCGTAGAAATCGTAGTCGTTATGACTTCTGTTGTTTCTTCTGGGCTAGTAACCACAGTTGATTCCTTTGTAGTTGAAATGATTTGTGTGGTGGTTAACAACTCTTCAGTAGTGGTAGGGGAATCAACAGTCTGATATTTAGGAAAGCTAATAATTTTTCCATAACGAAACTGATGTTGATAAATGATATCTTGATGCAAATCAGTAATTTCATCCAAAGTCGATAACGATTGCTGAATAGTTTTTAGAACATAGTAACGTTCCAAGTTACTTCTCAATGTCTGAACATGGCGTTTTATGATAGTTCTTATCCATAATTGACTTCTTTCGGCTGTACTAGCCTTCTTGCTTAATGCTGTCATTGTTTGAGACAATTGTATGCGATCATTTGAGTCTGTAATTAATTTCCAATTGGTCCACGTAAAAGTAAGGAATCAAAATGTCGTACTTGCATTTGATAATATTCATAATTATTCACCATTTCCACTGTGAAGTTATTCTGTTGGTCAAACTGCAACAATATCTGCTGTAGTTGATTTTCCAGATTAGAAAAGTTGGTATGTGTCAGCGTGTGGATGACATTCCAATTAGTTGAATGTGCCGAATGCAGAGAGAACCATTTGATATTAAAGAGGTCAGAAAATAGACTTGCCTGAATAAGTTTCTGATAGTATCGGAATATGTCATGTCGGGGTTCTAACTCTTGAAGATATGCTTTGCAAAACGGTTCATATTGTAACTGATCTTCCCAATTCGTAATGTTCGTAGATGATTGTAATAGCACTTTTTCTAATCTGCCCAAGGTGGGTGTGCAGTAGGTATGGTTTTCATGCTCTGAACGTTGTGCTGGTTTGGTATGATATGTCCAGCATTGAGTTGAAGTCCTTGGTTCTAAAGTAACGGTACTTTCCAAGTCACGTCCTCCTGGTCCTCGTACTGTCCATTGATTATTTTCACAATGGGTATGTGAATGCTGATAGGAAAATATAGAATTCCTCGGTCGTAGGGAAGGTGGCATAAAATAATATTTGTGATAAGTTATGACAGTCTGTGCTTTATCAAGTATCCACCAAACAGTGGTTTCTCGTTGTCTTAACTGACCATGTCTAAGGTGCATCACTATCCAACTATATGGTCTGCGTGGTGTACTCCAATACCATTGAAAATATAAACGATCATGATAATGGTTTTCATTTTGTATATCGGGTCTAATATCTTGAATTCCTCCAGCTGGAATTCGAATTTGAACTTCCGAATCTGATAAAGTGATGATTTGAACTTTCTTTTGAAAGTTACATTCTTCTAAGGTAGATGCATTTACGTCACTACAGATGTTATGATTTATTTCTATGGATCGAATAGTAGGCATGTCTTTTAACAATATGTAACAGGGACCAGTCTTTTGTCTGGGATAGGATCTATCGTCAAAGAATATTTTCCATGAAATCCATTGGTATTTCTCAAAAAAGGAGGTTAAAATATAGGGAAATAACATAAGCATGTCTACAGGACGAAAGGAATACACGACTCGAGTTTCTCGTCTGGATGGGTCTATATGTGAGATATGATACGATTTACGTTGCCAAAATAAGTATATCATTTCATATCCTTGGATACGTTGTTGCTGTTTTTGTTCAACTAGCGTCAACCAATGGTCAGGACGCCATTTTTGATGTTTAACAAAGTTACAACCACATGCTAGATCAATGTGGAAGGGTGCTACTTGCAAATGTTTTGCAGATACTCTTTCATGATGGTAGTTCTGTTCAACTAAATTTTCTGTGTATTGATAAAAATCGCACGGTTCTACATCAAAATGGGGAGTTTCATGTTCCAAAGATATCTGATCTTTTTCTGGTATTAACACAGCTTTCTTTCCTTGATTAGAAACAAGGTTAAGCAAAGGTTCCAATTCATTACTACAATTCCTTGGTTGATGAAAACTGTCAAATTTTGTCAGTTGTAGATGCAAGATGAAATATACACATAACAATTTAATCATGGCTAAGTAATTTTAATCATGGCTAAGTGTTTATCTAAGTGTCCCTGAAAATGCAATATAAAGACGTTAGTATATTCCTTATTCATCTGTAAGCTTTTTGATTACAAATGTTTTGCAACATATGAATATTGTTAAAATTTCAATTACTAGAGTAATGATCAAAGAACCTATAAAAAGAATGATGATCAGAAAATCATTGTGGGCAAGAATTACATTTGCTTCCTATTTGCCTAATTGTTTTCCAAATTAAGAGCAACCATTGGAATTCTAGTATTCAAGGAATCTAAGATAGGATACTCCCTTTTTGTCTTCTGAATTCTAATGGAAGCCTTCTGTTATTGGGAGGTGATGCAATATTGCATCATCCGGGGAATTCCACCCGTGTTGACTTTATAAATGAAGCATGTTAGGCAGTGTATAACGTTCGAATTTGATCATCTATTAACGTCGCTTTAAAAGTTGGAGTATGCAGTTCCCGTCGCCGAGATTTATCGAAGAGGTTCTTTATGATGAAACAATTCTGACGATTCGAGGTCTTTATGTGGACCCTTCCTTTACCCTTTCACAGGCAAAGGGTATTTTCAAGACCAGTCGAGCGCGACTTCCCCCGGCTAATGCCACTTTTCGTCTAATGTGGTTCCTGGGAAGAAAACATTACAACAGTCGTGGCTACATCCGGTTCGATTTTCCTGTCCATGAATCACTCTACGCCGACAACGCTTGGAATCGGTCCGGCTGATCGAAGATCTTCTAACATCTGGTGGACATTTCCTGGAGACCGAGCCTGCCATCGTCAAATTTTGGGATCTGTAATTGTGTTGTTTTCTTTTCAATTTGATCTCGTATTTCTTTCAATTTTATCTTCCTGTTCTTTTCTTTGTCAAAATAAATTTAGTTATCAATATGTCTCCTTATCTTCTAAATTTTGAGCTAGTAAATTGGACGTCATGTTTCAGGTTATAAATCCCTTAAATGAAAAGAATATTAAAAGTCTAAAGGTTTTTGAACATCTACTTTTCCTAAAGACTTTTGCTATAATGAGAATTCCATGGTTGATAACTTCTGTGTACGTTTTTATCATGTTATTGCTATTCAGCCTATGGTTGGCTGTCTAAATAGACAGAATCAAAACCACAAGGCTTCATATTTGTTTGGTACACGAGTATAATTGCCATGCATTTTGTACCACTGAAAATGCACAAACAAAGTATGAAGGTCAAGCAAAAAGAAGACTCACGATGTTTGTCAACATGTTTTCCAATAATATCATGTGAAAAGACCTTCTCAATAGCAGGAGTACAATTGCCACTTGAAAATAAAAGCATTTTTCTAGTTGTCACGCCAAAGGTTTTGCAACAATTGGTGCTTCTAGCAAGAAGAACCTTGAAACATGGCAATATTTAAAGAGTCTTCGGTCTCAAGGTAATTGCCTTGAGCACCATCAAGCACATCTTCCAGCAGGTTGCAATTCCAAAGATGAGTATATTTCAATTCAGGTGGTGCTGGTCGTTTGAATAATACAAAAGTTTGAGATGGTATTATTCTACTCTTCTGAGGAAACCAGATAATTCGAAACGAAGTATTTCTTGGTGACTTTTGTATGTGATTGAGTTGATAAATAACCAAAGCTTCTTGGACAGCCGCGATTGGATTCAAAATTCGACTGGTTGCCAATACCGTTGTTCCTCTATATTTTCGTTCTAAGTCTTCAACAGAGAATTGTGCAGCCATTTTTATATTAAAATGTTACTCAGAAATTTCCTGAAATGCAACAATATTATAAGAGTAATATTGCTCAAGAGGCGCATAGGATACAATATTCATTTCCACGAACAACAAAAATAAACAGTTATTCATCTCGCCTCGTTCACAGTCCTTTCACCATTTTCAGAACTACGTCTCAACGAAACAGTTTAACATTATACGAAAATGAACGTAAGGCTACTTGAGACATTATATCTCTCAAAAACTTGTCACTTTGACCACGCTTTTACAATATCATACATTATCAGCAGCTTATAAATCTGCAACATCGATCCTTTTCTCAAAATTGAATGGTCTGTCTGGGTTAGTTGGGGTTATTTAATTAATTTCTCTATCATCGAATAACTGTCTTCTTGAATAGGTCTGTTGAAAAGGGTCTCCCACATCATGTCAACTTGCCACTGCCAATGTCTTTGATTTATTAGACTCAGTAATGGTTTGTATTTCGTAAGATTCTCACAAACTTTTTCAGACACTCTCTGCTTAAATGTATAAAAAAGTATTGGGTCTTCTTCAAAAACAGTCCAGTCTAATCCTAAAATTTGTAGTTTGTTTTGCAAAACCCTAATTGGGCTTTGGCACCAGATAAAATTCGTCGACTTCAGTATAGAGAGCGCCTGATGCACTCGTATTTCTCTTTCTCTGAATTCTTCTATATCACTGAAATGCGTCAATATCTGTACGCCAATAAGTGGTTGTTCTTCTAAGATCATTTTAAACTGAGTCGTAATAGATCGTGCGGTCATTATAATACTATTGGTTTGTCTAAGTTTCCTGAAACGAAATAGATCATTACAGAAAAATCCATCACTGAAAAATTTCGTTCAATGTACATTTTGTAATTAGAGGTCTACTCCATTTCGAAGATTTGCATCAGTTTATTCTAAATTGCAGTATTTTTATAAATCTATCATGGTATAGATATCCTCATAAGTTTCTGTTGTTATAGGAATATTTACCAAATATTCCCAAAACCAAGTTACTTGCCATCGATAAAATGTAATTTCACAAGATCAAGCAGCGGTCGATATGATTGAAAAGAATCTCGAAATTTACAATACAATTTTCATTTAAACACTGAAAACAACACTGGGCTTTCTGTTGAGGAGCCAAGACGAACTCAACACTGTCCTACGCTCGCCTACATCGACTGTGCTTGTTTTATAATAAAAAGTAATGATTCGCCTCTTCTCAACTTTTTCAAATAACATAAGCCTACTGCAATACTAGGTAGGTGACCAGAACATGGGAGCTTCATCAGGGCATCACCTCCTGTCCTTGCACAAAAGGGTTGGTATTGTTTTGTAAGGAACACAGCAATCAAAATCTTTCTGAGTCAAAACAAATTTATTGAAGCATGGCAACGGCAAACACCTCGAATATTCAATTGGTTCACCAAATTTTCGAGTGAAAAATGCGTAGACCTTCAAAACGCTGCCAACATTTTCGATGTTCATGCATTTCTTCATGGAATTTGTACTGTAAATACGGCAACAGGTTTGAGGTTGTATATTCCTAAGAGGAAAGTGAAAATGAACGTTTGCAGTATTTAGCCGTTTGCCCAAATTTTGGATGATTTTTATTATCTTGGTATTTGGCAATGTGCCAGATATTTTGTTTCAGCATTATTCAAGGAGTTAGCTTTAATTACCATCAGAGAAATGTGAGATCTCGAGTCTCGGTATCGGTCTCGGCTTTTATGACAAAGTCTCGGTCTCGTCTCGCAATTTGAGCCAGGTCTCGGTCTCGGAGGTTACCGATTCGACTACATCACTGACAACTACATCAGGGGCGTACAACCTTTTGCTATTGCCGGCAGCATTACTTTTATTTATATGAAGTACGGCCGCCAATAAGTTTGAGTTATATTTATGTGATGCGTTTAATTAAATAAAAGGTTACTGCCAATTGCGAACCAACACAGAACACATTCAAACATAAATTGCGTATTCATTCTATTACTCTTTGTAACATCACCATCCAGATTGTTACGCATCATATCGACTGATTTTCTTCCCTTGCGTTTGTTTTGTTTCAATATACACCAGCAAGGCCATCAAATCTTGTATCTTAAATTACATGTGGACGACCGCAAACTTCATTATCGAAGGCTGCAGGTTGTGCACCCTTGCAATACATGTTCTTAATTATGAAATATTTCTAACTCTACCCAGATTTGAATGAAGTTGTTTCAGTTGGCCCAATTTTGATTTGGGCTATTGTAATTAGCTCAAATATTTATAATATATGCCAATCTGAATGACACTCTTCCAATTTGACCAGATATTTCTAATTGTACCCAAGTTTAAATGAAGCTGTTTCAATCACCCAAATATGATCAAGGCGTTGAAATTTCCCCAAATGTTGCTAAATCTATGCAAATTCAAATGAAGCGGTTGTTTATTCAAATTGGAACGAAGCTGTTTGAAGTTCCCTAAAATTAAAAAAGCTGTTTGAAATTCCCCAAAAACAAATGAAAATGTTTGAAGTTACCCAAAATTGAATGAAGATGTTCCACTTGGCCCGAATTTGAATGAAGTTATTGTTGTTTGGCGAGACTTGATTTGGCCTGTTGGAATTTACCCAAATTTTTCCAATTTGTGGAAACGTTTTCAGCTTCACCCAAATTTGCATGACGTAGTCTCAATTCGATCAAATTTCATTAAGGTTGTTAAAATATACCCAAATGATTTTGATTTTATCCAAATTTGAATAAAACTCTCATAATTCATTCAGACATTTCTGATTGTACTACAATTTTAATGGAGCTTTTCTATATAGCCCATCTTTGAACAAGACTGTTTGAAGTTGCCCACAGTTGAATGAAGCTGTTGCAAATTGGCAAAATTTAATTTGACTGATGGACTTCATCAAAGTTTTTCCAATTAATCTAAAGGTTTTTGTTTTCACCCAAGTTTGATTGAAGCTTTTCTCATTTGGCCAGATTTAATTGAGGCTGTTGGACACTACCCAAATGCTCTTATTTTACTCAAATGTTAATAATTTTACTCAAAACGTTATTAAAGCTTTTTAGTTGGCCCAAATTTGATGGTTGCTGGAATTACCACATGATTCCAGTTCACTCAAGGGCAGTGTTTATTTTGCCAACAGGGGCAAAAAAGAATGGCATAATAGTCTCAGACTATTTTGCAGTTTTGGCCATTATTTTTCCGTTGATCTGGTTATTATTTTGCTTTGGTTTGGAAAATAGACACTACCTCACTTACATGTGAATGTAGCTGTATACTTTGCCCAAATTTTTAAAAAATTTGCCCGAATAATGGCCAAAATTTTCAGCCTTGGGAATGCGATCGCATCCCCTGCATACCCATGCCGTACACTTATGTCCAGAGAGTGACAACTTGGTAGTTCGACAAAAGTAACGGTGTATGCTTCATGTAGAGGTGGCTTGTTTATAGTGCCATGGTTCTCTGAATAGTGCTGTGACAAGGCCATTTGGTCCTTGTCACTGTGAGTTTTACAATCTTGTTTGTTCCAATTACTGCAAAGCACTGACCATCTTTTGGAAAGTTTGTTGCTAGTTTGACCAACATACTGTTCATGACACATCACTAGGGTTGCCAGATGACTTGAAAGTTTTTCAAGGACATTTTGTTTTTCAAGAGATACGGTGGACTACTTTCGTGGGTGTCTGCAGATTCTCCTGGAAATTCATGGGTGTCCGCAGATTCCTCTGGAAATTGGGTCTAAGAACCAAAAAATGTTAGAAAATCTAAAGTCAGCATCTCGATTCCAATCAATTTAATTCTTGCAATGACACTTTGTTTACCGGTGTGGCACTCACACTGCACAAAAGCCAGCTTCACTGTTCTGGTGTGATGTAGTGATGAGCTTGCAGTTCACTTATTTCCACTCCTTCGTCTGCAGACTCACGTTGCGAAACTTGCGAGCGCATTGTTCTACTGTTTCTCTTAGTTGCATAACAATAACATGGCTACGAATCTTCAAAGGTTCACTTCAAGTTAAGATAATTCATGTGTTTTTCCGCATGTGACCGTTGACCTCAGACATCTTTGGCAGGTGATGCAGCGGGACAGTGACTGCTGATAATGATAAGACGCGTTTTTTATACTGTGTGAAAAGAAGGTGTGAATCTGTAACAATGCTTCCGGTTCCACAAGTTTCAAAAATCCATTATAGTGTGAGATTGTGAGTGTGACCAATGCCTGAGTGAATAGTGCCTGAGTGAATAGCATAATCAAGCTACGCTAATGCAGGCTTCTTTTCACACAGTATAAAACTACGCAGCTTGTTAGAAATACCTCTGTAAAAGGCTTTAGAAATACGTCTTAATCGTTTAGGCTCGCACTAAGTGCAAAGCTATATTCCCTGCACTGGTGGGTTTTCATAATTCATCTGCTTAGTTTTTACGCCTGCCTGGTGTTCTAATTTCAGTAAGTTCTTACGTTGTCCGATAGTCGTGTTAAGATACAGTGAAACATTTTGAGAGAGTGTCTAACTTTCGTGTTTTTTTACCTCTAATGTTTATCTGAGCGTCGATTGTTCTTAATTTATGACTTATTTGCAGAGAGTGCTCGCAGAAATGGATATTAGGTAGTTTATGGAAAGCAAAAGCATTTCTGATAGCCGAAGTGTAGAAAATAATTCGGGCTAAAGATTTCACAAGTGAGTTCAGTTCACCCAGCACAAATGAGAGAGCCGCAAACGCAGTTGCTGATAGTTCAAGTCCATTTCAGACCTATTTGTGTGGAGTTCACGATGATAACGACAATTGTGTGCCAATTCAGCAAACGTTTTAAAAATGACTGAAAGTACACCTTTGTGGCAAACTCGTATAGCCTACAGCTCCACTTGAAAAAGATTTCAAAATAGATGCGAATAGAGTGCGTGCTTTCATGGGAAATTTTCTTAGTGGTGAAGAAACACGAAAGCGTTTTGTGAACGTCCATTTGCACTGCATCATCAGCAACCTGAGAATCATAAGCAAAATGTCGACGTTGTCTCCCTGGACATTTTCTGCCGCCACCCATGGCTACTTTCACCCTTTCAGCAAGCTTTCAAGTATGGGAAAATCAGGCTAAGCTAACCATGTGCGAAATTGAAATCTAAACAAAATGTATTCAGACGGCACAACCGTTCTTGAATAATTTACTTTTTACTACCCAACTGTTTAAGATGGAACAAATCTACACATTATTCTATTCATCTACATTGCTTATTCTTGATTTTTGAATGTTCAATGTATTCAATAGCTAAAAAATGAACAGTTTAAAAACTATGCAAGAATTTTCAAGGACGCCGGAAGATATTCAAGGACAACAAGTTGTTCTTCAAGAATCAAGGACATAATCAGTTTTGATAGCAAATTCAAGGACAATTCTTGGCGCTCAAGGACGTCTGGCAACCTTACACATCACACAAGTCGCGACGTCAATGCCAAAATCTGCGCAAGTCAAGCTTTGGTTTAGCTTAAAAGTTTTGGTTTTAGTCAGCAATTGTGAAACAATTGTTACCATGGATTTGTTATTTTTTCCAAAGCAACAACAAGTGCGCAGTGCTCACATGGCCTTGAGGCACCTTTGGTTTGCTTTCGTGTCTTGTTTAAAGCAAAGTCTTTGTAGTTCGTTAGCTTTTGTCCAATTGTGGTAGGTCTTTTGTAGGTAATCATTGCCTTCGGGTTTAACTTTTTTTCTTTTTGCATTAGAATAAGCAGATGGGGAAAAGATGTAGCCCAAACCTGTGGGTCTTCTTTCTTGTCTTGTTTAAGCCATCAGCGTCAACTAGTTAGATGTTTCAGGCATTTATTTATTTGAGTAAAAGTCTTTTTAATTTTTGAGTAAACACTTATTTCATTAGTCAATTTTTTTTGTCGCCACTAGTATTTTTGACGTCAGTCAGTTTGTTAAGCTGTTATGATTTCTGAGCTTGTGTTACGAAATTTTGATTGTAGTCTCGAGTTTGTATTTTTCTCTGCTGTTACTTCAGCCTTTCAAGCCTTTCAACTTTTCACCCGTAAGCTTTGCTTGCAATTTTTAGGACTGAGGATGCGTAATTTTACGTGAAATCGATTTCCTATTAAAAATTTGCTGATCGATTCCTTGCTTACACCCATCGTGGAAAGTACATACTTGAATAGAGATATGTGCAAGTTTGAATCATCGCAAAAAGATGAAAGC
>Ga0210059_1009542_pt1 | contig 15145 bp, 9 predicted proteins | sample Ectturendosymbi2_FD_188042 | JGI IMG/M metagenome (GOLD analysis project Ga0210059, IMG submission 188042) | Ecteinascidia turbinata endosymbiont from Florida, USA - Sample 2 (SPAdes) (version 2) | ecosystem: Host-associated > Tunicates > Ascidians > Unclassified | place: Key West, Florida...
GTCGATTGTTGTGAGTGCAGTAAACTTTGTCAGAAGCCAAACCTTGAATCACGGCCTGTTCAGAGTTTTTTGTAACGAAGCTCAACACAATGTTCTTCTTTACTACACGAAAGGGCCATTGCTATCCTGTGTTCAAGTGCTTATTCGTGTTCGTGAGCTGCGCAAAGAAATCGAGCAGTTTCTGAGACACGGAGGTAGTGGCATAGCAGACCACCTTGAAAATGAGTTCATTATGTCTCTGGCATAGGCTTCCTTTCAGATATATTCAGCCACCTCAACGACTTAACACCTCCATCCAGGGAACGGCAATGATCATGATCAAAGCTAGGGAAAAGATCACTGCCTTCACTAATAAACTTTCAAGCTGTATTTGTCTCATGTGATCAGGCAACTATGCCAATTTTCTACAACTTAGTATCAATTACTATTTGATTTCAGACAAGGGGTACGAGAAAATTTAACGAAAGCTCAGGGGGTACGAGTGGGTAGAAAGTTTAAGAACCACTGCTCTATGCGTACCACAGTTTTCTGGAGGCCCCCTTGGATCTTGAGGTCCTAGGCTATTGGTAAATCCGGCCATGCCAACGTGGCACGTGGTATGTTCGTGATTGGCATGCGAGCGTTTGGGTTCAGGTTAGAGGAGATTTTTCTATTTGGCACAAGTCACGATAATTCGCGTTTATGTCGTAGTAATGTAAATCAGCATTTTATTCGCACGCGTCTAACTGCTGTCAGAAACTAGCAACAAAGTAGCTTATTGCAGTGTTGCTGTTTTATTTGACAAGGCGTTCATTTACATTGCCAGCAATTATTTGAACATGACACGTCTCGCGTCTAAATTATACGAAAAACTTTGACATGCATTCCCATTTCAGTTGAACGCTTCTGCACAAGAAGCAATTTTGCCAATCTATGTTACAGCAAGTAATAGCAACCCTAACCTCACTGAAAACAAGTTCCTCCTTCAGAAAAACAAGTTTCATCATAACTAAGAATCCCAATCTAAAGTTTTCCGAAAACCGTGAAATATTTCTAAAACTAGTCTTTCCAGAACAGAACAACGCGAAAAATTTTATTAAAAAGTACCTTAAATTCGTTTCGTTCATAACAAAACATCTCTTGTAAAAATCACAAAACGTCAAATGATTTCTAAGGAGCACGTAACACAAAGTTAGCTTTATGGGAATTTACGCACCAGCATTACGCAATAAAAAGCTCATTGTACAACAGCAAGTTGAATGCAACTTGATTTGTACCAATAACTGATTCAAATCAATCACCTGCTTTGTTTGACGCACCATCCGCAGTACGGGTCGATTGACAGCAAGCATCGTTCGCATGATTGGTACTGCCGGTTGCAAGCTTGCACATTTACCTTGAAAACCTGTGAAATATCTATTTTCACGTGTGCTCTGTTGTCGGCAAGCTGAACTGAATCAAGGGGCAAACCTTCGTTAACGTGGCGGAGTATACGTGCTGCTGCTGGGCATCTAGATCAACAAACTGCACAGGTTCGTTGGAATTTAGTCGTATGCGCTCCGAAACTCCTTTTATTGGACCACTCAGTCGGACCTACACAAATTAAAAGGTTTAGTGAGCATGGAATAAACGTCCAGAAAGTAAACAACGACACCTTACTTTCAAGAGATCACCATCACTAGTTCCGATGAATCCGACAACGACCCCACCACTTTTCGCAATGGCAAACGAAGTTAAGTTGGCGAATATATGCTTGTGCAAGGAAAGTAAAGGCGTCAGTTGCAGGGGTGTAATTTTCCGAGCGCCTTTTGCGAATAGCCGAACGGAAGGACTCTCAAAACCGCACACTATCTGAAAAGATAAGCGTATCTTAATTTGACATGGTGAGCAACGAAACAAGCAGAACCTACCAAATTCGTTATCAGATCAGAAAGTACTGTTTATCTTTCAGCTAAAGGATTTTCAAGGAAGGTCAGAAGCAGTAGGCCGTGAAAAATCGAAGAGTCACACCATTTAAAATCATGCAGTGCACTCTAAGATAATAATAAAATTGATAGACAGCATGACCAATAAAATCAAAGGAACAGCTGATTTTTTTCTAATTTGCTAAAGGCTTCCGCGGGCTACACAACCCTGCAGAGGACCGCATCTTGCCCACCCCTGGTCTAAACTATGGGCGTTACCGCGCACATGAAGTTTATTAAGCGCGCACAAAGAAAATAGAAGTGGACACACGGTGGAGACAAGTGCTGGTGCACAGACAGTTTCATTAGTTCCGTACAAAACCAAAAGTTATGTTCCGAAAGGTCCATTCTTTACCACTTTCTAACTTCGAGCTTTGTAAACGTTTTCAGCGCAAAAATGACGCAACAAATTCGTGGACAACAATTTCTCTGGTCATTTGTATGTCATACAAGCATACACAATGAAAACTTTTTTGCTGTGCCAGCTTCTGCTTGTGTGGTTTAGCACTACAATATGTAATGCGTGTAGTGCCAAGGAAGAACGCAAGCGTTTGCATGTTGGAAACTGATGTTAGACATTTTTGGAAAAGCAGCGGTGGTTCTTATGCATGATTTAGGCGAATTTGGACCTGGTGTTTTGGTAAGGGGAATTCGGAGAACAAGGCACCAAAATACAGAAAAAAGTGGAGGAAAAACTAGGAAAACGGTCATCCATTTTTAGGAGCAACATTTCGGAAAAAGAACGCTTTTCAGGAGACGCCGTAGTCTTATAAAGGGCAATTGCCAGGCCTGTCCATGGGAATGGGACAGTGGATTTGAAACTTGTCCCATGTTGCATCGTTAGTAATTTTACATCACATACCAGGAATTGTCTGAAGTTGAAAACTATCATTACATACAAGTTTGCAACACCGTACAAGTATAGGCTAGGTGCAATTGCGTATTGATGTGAAGTTCCCCAAACGAGGTTGCGGGCTTTTGTTTAGGGGGCAACTAAAAATATTCGCCCCATTTGATCCTCGAATTACAAGCTTTGGGGAGTTTCAACTACGAATCTGTGGAGGCTGGACATTAGACATGCAAACGCTATAACGCTTACGCTATTCGCATTACTAGTTTCAAGGGAATCCCATGGGATAGGACAGCCGCAAGTTGCCAAGGATTGGAACAGAAAAAAGTGTCCCAGGCCAAGCTTGCCAGTCGGATACGCTACTGCTCGGCATTGATAACGATTATACTGGTTCAGAAGTTCAGGTGTTAAGTCCTAATCAACCTTACTAATTTCCAGTCCCGTCGCCACGGGAGGGCTTTGGTGGGCTTAGCCCCCCAAACAAAGCTCCAAGCCTCCCCAAATTGAAACATGGAACACCGTAAATCAGTGGAGTTTTTGTCAATTTTTAGAATGTCAAGCCCCCCCCGTAGAAACGCAAAGCCTCCCTGTTGAAAACTTTCTGGCGACGGTTCTGCTAATTTCGTCCTTGCTACAAAACTTTGAAGAAATTACATGTCAGCACAACTGCTCGCCAACGAACATCGCGGCGAAAAATGCGCAGTATTTGAAGATTCTCTGAATAGCTGCAGGAACGCGTTTTTTCTACACATGACAACTTAGCGTTAGAGGGAACACTGCCCTTAACCGAAGCATTTCACTGCAAACTCAACGCATTGTATGTTACGTGAACAACTGCCTGCTTCAAGCTCAGATGTCGTGGAGCGCAATTGAAAACCATTAAATAGAAAACAAGTTAACTTTCTTCTACGCAAACGATTTAGATTATTATATGCTCTATTTTTCATTCATACCTTTTCCTCCTGAAATTCCGTTGGCCTGCATGATGCAGCTTCACTATGTGTCCTAGGCGGCACTGGTTGAACATCAACGTTTGAGCAATTGTTGAGAACAGATCGCCGCGCCTGGGTGCCTTTGCGAATAATTTCCTCCAAGGAAATCTCACATACCGTAAACTTGCCTGTACCAGCAAAAAGTACATACAGAGTCCCGTTAACATGCTCAGCTGATACGGCGTCGGCGTATCCTGCGCCACCATCAGTACATTCCAAACCGACTTCCACATACGATGCTTTTCCCCACTCCGTTGAAGCTATCTGATGTCGCTGAGCATTTTTGAACATGTTTGTCAGAGACTGATGACAATACCTTGCTATCCTGGTAGCGGCTCCATTAGTCCACATTATGAAACCGTATGTTGACGTAGTCCAGCTATAAACAAAACGGCTGCCCAACTTGCGCGGCAGGTACCCCCAAGCCTGATCGATATTTTCAATAACGCTTTTGTTAGGACCAGGTAGAAAGTAACTTGTCATAGAGTATGCCATATCATCACCTAAATTCACATCATTTGATCCTCCGACATACAGAAGGTCAAAATCGCTGCCATTCGGTTGCTTGGTTTCGTAAATCGAAGCTACCATTGGCAAAGACTTGTTGCGGATACTGATGAAGGTGTCTTTCGTTTTGTCACAATAATCTCTTTTCCATTTTGCAGGTAACGATACGTTAACAGCTTGCAATAAATAGCATTTTCTTTGCATTGTCCCGCAAGCAAGAATAACATCACGGAAAGCAACAAGAAGTTTGTTGTAATTCGGTACACACCGCGTTTTCTTTGTGCATTGATCTGACAGGCAGAAGAATGGTTTTGCGCAGTTTGCATTGTCCAAGTCTGGTCCGGTTTTAAACTGCGCGACCAGCTTAAGAGTTTGGGTGGACAACTGCAGCACGAGATTTGTCGCTCCCAGGTAAAGGTGACGATCATTCAACAAAGCCTTTTGAATGTGCACTTCGTGCTTTTCTGCAAAATATACAAACAGGCACAGCTGAATATATTAAAGAGAGAGCAGTGCACCGGCAGAACCCATGCATACACCAAAAGATCACCAAGAATGCTAAACTCACTAAGATTGCAAAGTCCTGTAGGTACGTCCGCTAAGATCACTAAGCTGGCAAAGATCGCCAAAATCGCCAAGATCGGTAAGGTCAGTGCGATAGCTAAGATTACTAGGATTGCTAAAGCTACTAAGATTTAATATGCTCGTAAGATAGCTAACATCATTGAACATCGCCAAGATTAGTAAGATTGCAAAAATATTTAAGATCGCTAGCACACCGAAAATGGATCACATAACTAGGATAGCTATAATACCTGAAAGTTTTAGTTTCCTCTTTAACTAAACGTAATTTTGAAACTGATGTACATAACATATTGTTAATCGGCGGGCAAGTTTGGCAAGTTTAGAATCTTCATTTTGGATAAGAAGTTGCAGTTAATATTGTTTGATTTTTTCGTCGCATATGGGTCATGCTCTTATTGCTCACACTTGATACCCATGTGTGGGACGTGGTGCTCTTTACGTGTCTTTTTAATGACCACGATTTTTTTCAGTTTAGACGACGTCGGCTTCTACCAGAACGACAGCGTGGTCACTGCATAGGCTTTCACAGGCCCGCAACAACAGGGGGGCAATCGGGCAATTGCCCCCCCCCGAAATTTTCACGAACGTATGTATTTGTTAGGTGGAGCAACAAGTTACATCATTTTGCCCCCACCGAAAATATCAGTTGTTCGCGGCCCTGGGCTATCATGAATAAACGACCTTGGTGATTTTAGCTATGTTAGTGGTCTAGCGGTATATACGCCGATCTTATCATGGATACCCCGTTTGTCAGTCCACGAAAAATTGCTTTGTTGATCACTGAGTAGTTTGTTACCGTCAGTCATTCTTCCTCTTTCAAATTTTTGTTTGGTCCAGCCTTTCAAAAAGCTCAGCGCAATTCAGTCAACTTTAGCGTCACATTATGCACAATCAATATCAAAGATAACATGTGTCATAAAACTCATTTTTATCGTTGTAGGTATCAATAGATTCATCATAACGCCAAAAGTAAATTACCGAAAGTTACAGCGATGAAACCTCGTTGCATAATTTGTATCCTTACTAGCTTAAAGTTATATTTTAGTAAATTTCGAATTTCTGTTTTAAAAACTAAAAAAATTACTTGCAAAAATAGTTGGCAAACATACGTTTTAATAATTATTTTGCCCCTATCGTGTATGGTTTGTTATGAACAGGCGTAACGGAAATAAAAAAACTGACTATTAACAGTTTAGCAGCATGCGCAATGGCGGTTTTACCTGGGTAATTCCAGGCAGTCTCCCCGAATTGATTGTAAGCAATTGTGTGAAGCGGCCATCCTTTTTTCAACAGATGCACCCCTTTTATTGTTTTAAGCCACAGTGGTGGTTTTCCCCTCAATTGGGCGTCGTTGAACTTCGATTTGGGGGTTGGGATTTGGTACGTGGCGTTTTGGGTCTTGGTTCGAAATATACAAAATCATAAAAATACCACACTTGTTCAAATTTTACTCCCTACAAAAACATCTTGATCTAAAACTGAATCAGTTGAGAAAAACATGAACTACACTTTCACGGATGTCGACGTAAACTCTGCAAATCTGTTTGTGTCATGTGCATTATAAGCTTACTTGCACGACACAAAAACAAATTTAAGTTTGGCACCAGTTCGTAATGATGGCAAATTGCTATTAGGTCGTGCGCCAAGCATAGAGATCACCAGGCTTTCTGGTGTGATTATAATGTTAAATAAATTTTAGGCAACCTGTAATTAGCGTTCATGGTTGGAAAGACAGACTATAAGCGCTTTTCAGCTGAAGCAATCTTCATGCTTTAATCATGTGAGTAATACGTTTAGCAAATGAGTGACGTTCGTTGCACTAAGAAAAATTAGCAAAGGGTTGTTCTGGATTAGGTGATAAACACCCGTTTGTTATTCGAGCTTGTTTTGGGCTTTTTCCGCTTTTAGCAGACCTGCTTTTCGATAAATTATCTGGCGACTCTGCTTCTCATACTCTTTTAGGCAAACTACACCGTTTCCCAGCTCCCCTCCAAAGAAACGCTGTGTCTAGATCTGCAATTGCTCGTTTGCAAGAGCGAGATTATTGTAATAACTAACTTCGCCGAAAGCAGCATCAACCTAAACAAGTTGCGTAACCTATTGGCTCGGTGCAAAGTTTAGCTTTGTCTGCGTAATTACTTTCGCGTACAGTTTTTGAGAGCTCATGTGACTATAAAAGGTTTAGACCAGCTATGTCCAACCCAAATGGCTTATTGGGCCAAAAATCATGTCACTATCTTAACCAGGGCCGAAAATTGAATGAATTACTTAGATTTGGGCAAACTAAATTTAGCTTAAGCTAACATACCGAAAGCGTTCGTATCCTAACGGCAAAGGCGTGATAAAGTGGCACTGAGTACGACCTGCATCAAAAATGTCAAATTCAAGGTTATCAAAATAACGACAGGTTGCCAGTATATAGGATACTTTTACTGCAGCGAAAATCTAAAATGGGCCGCACAAAACCTTCGCCTGGGCCGCATGCGTTCCGTGGGTTGGACATAGCTGGTTTGGACGGAGCTTTCCAGCCTCTAATTGTCGTTTCCGGTGGGCCCTTCGACAACTGCATGAGGTATCGCCTTTTATCTGCAATGGTGTTCAGAACTCGCTGGAAATAGTATTGCAGGAGTAAATATCAGCGAGTGCATGACCCTTGCACTCCCACATTTACCCTTGCGCAAAAAAAATTGATTTAAATATGCATTGTAAACAGCAGTCTGGTGGTAAAGATGAAGTCTTGAGAGATCCCCAACCTGGTTCAGTGAAAGTCGGGTGTGGGAGAACTGAACGATTCGGCTGATCTTTTTTGATTTCACAGACGTTACGTATCTTGGCGAGTTGGGTTTGGACAACTTTGCGTGTCTAAACACATAATAAACTTAATCGGTATTGAAGCTCAGAAAAATCATAAAACTCAACTGGCAGCGCAGGCAAAACTGTAGCTGAGGAAATGCAAAAATACTGGCCGACAATGGGTTCGAAGCTCCACCAGTGGAACGTAGGGTTTTCGAGTTACCGGATGTTCATGAAATCCGGAAAAATCTAACTCGATCGCGGGAAAAACCCGGGAATGCAGAGATAGAGAGATCTCAGCTGTGATGGTTCGGGCACGTTACCAGAATGTCCCAGCAGAGGTTTGGCGAGGTAAGGCCTGCTGACTGCACCCACGGGAAAGTGTCCCATAGGTCGACCAGGGAGAAGATGGTATGGGTATCCAAGACAACTGCCACCTGGACAATGCCACCCGGACAACTGCCACCCGGACAACTGCCACCTAGGACAACTGCCACCTAGGACAATTGCCACCTAGGACAATTGCCACCCATGAAAACTACCACCTAAGACAACTGCCACCTAGGACAATTGCCACCCAGAACAACTGCCACCCGGACAACTGCCACCTTTGTTCCGTTTTGGCGTGGGGTTACGGCAGCTATCAGACTTTGCTGAAAACCGTGAGGTAATTCGAGCCATAGGAATGCTGCCCTGCGACACTCTCGATAGGAAAGCGGGTGTGAAAATGAATGAATGAAAAAAAATATTGAAACTTTTGACAAGATTTTTGACTTGGTGACATAAAGTAACCATCCGGGAAATTTGTACGCAATGGGAAACAGGAAGTCGAAAGATTCACTAGATCCTGGGAATTCCCGAAACCGAGATCCCATTTTTCAAATCCTAGCTGTGAGTATTCAACCGTTGCCGTGAGATCACAAGCATTAAGGGAAAATTGACCAAGCACAGAAGTGCTGCCATTGTGCTGTGGTCTCTACAGCACACAACTGCGGAGGTTTGCCAACGAACAATTGATGAAGTAAACACATCACTGTTGACCTACCATCCCGATGTTGAGACTGTTTATACAGCTGATTTCGATCGTTAATTTTGCTTGCAGCCGTTACGATCTCAACGAGTTGGGTTTGGACAGCCTTTACGTTTCTGTAAAGCCGTAATCAACTTAATCGCTCTTGACGTTCGAATTATTACGAAACTAAACTCAAAGCTAGCCTCTCAAACTCGACCACTACGGCAGTCCAAAACAACCCTTTTTCAAATTTCCGGCTAGGTCACTAATAATCAACGTGCAATATCACAATCGCATAAACTGCCCGCCATATTTTATGAATAAAACGGGTGAATCTTTGCTTCCTGCTTTGCAAAACTACACGATAAAGCAAATATTTAAAAAAATAGTCAACTTCAAGTAGGGTATTAACTGAAAAACAATTTAGAAACTCTAGATACATTTTCGGGTCGTTCAGTTGTGATGTGGCTCAGCCACCTACTAACTTTCATATACCTCAGCAATTGGCTGGTGAGACCGCACGATAAGACTCATCCCGTGTTACGGCAGTTGAGCGCTCATTGGCAATCTTAACCACGTAATTCTTCAAGAAAATATCAACAAATCCTGATCCAGAGCAAAATTTTATGAAAATTTTGTGAGTGTCAACCGAATTTCAATTACTAGTGCCCCAACATTAGTTTGTTACTGTGAAGTACGGCGGTCGGCGTATGAGAAAAAGTGTTTGAAAGGTATTCTGACAACAAAGATGCTGCCAAACTATAAAAGAAACGAGTGTGCTCTTCTAAGCACCTTCTTGAAACCTAACTTTTATTTAAAAAAGCACTTTCGTCTTTTTCAATAACTTCGGCAAATAAGCAAACCTTGCCGTAAAAATACAAATACTGTCCTTGGCAATTTGCACAGATTTGAGGGAATTAATGTCTTGTCACTGTTTTAACCAGGGCTGCGGAGCCGGTACTTAAATTTCAGGCTCCGGCTCCAGATCCGGGCATATAATTTTTTGGGCTCCGGCTCCAACATTTTGAGATTTTTGGCTCTGGCTCCAGAGCAATTTGGTCCAAAAAACAGAAAAAACATGGTATTATTTGTATAACTCGCTTGAACCGGAACCCAAAATATCAGGCTCCGGCTCCACCACCTAAAATATTTTTGGCTTCGGCACCAGCCATCCAAAATTGCTTGGGCTCCGGCTCCAGAGCCCTGGTTTTAACACAAACGGTATCCGCTTGTGAAAATTAGACAATCGTGGCTAGACCCCAGCGTGCCTTTCCCAAGTGTTCGGTTCGCCCAATAAAAAGTCAGTGGCACTGCAACAACAGTGTGAAACAGGGGAATTATACAGAGCTGTATAAAAAACACATTCGCAACACCTAATGATCTAAATGTGAATCTCATTGGTCATTTCCGAAAAACAATGATAGAAACAGTAGTATTCTGAACGTCCAATATGATTTTTTTTAAATCACCATTACACGTACACCATTACATACTGCTTTATTGCTTCATAACTTTCAAAACTGATTGAAGTTTAAATTGAGCCGATACCACTTCATTCGATGGGAATACTGCAATTTGTAAGTTTACTTTTCATTGAAGTACTGCTTCCATATTGTCGGACAAATACAAACAAACATATCGTAATTTTTTTTTGTTTCATATTGCTCCATAAAAATTAAAAACATAGCTTTCTTCAAGATCCACTTAGTTCTTGGGCAGTAGGGTGGTTAAGCTATGTATGCGCAAAACAAACCATCCATCGGAACTCGCCGAACCCTGGAAACTGACTCACCGAATCCAGGTTAACTATATATACTGATAATGCATAGATCTCTTGAGAGTCAATGGTATGACTGAAACGTTTTTGCAAGGTTTTGTATATAGGTTGTCATTGCCAGTTTGTTCGGTACACAACCAAAGTTTGGACACCTGAAACGTTTCAGAAAAACGAAGTGAGCATTTACACGCTCGCCACAACGCGAAAAAAATAGGCAATACATTGATTTAAGCCTTTAGGTTTTCTAAGTTTATTCTTGATGGCATTCGCTCATGTATCATAAGACGTACTAGTTCCATTTTGTATTTGAATTGTTCTACGCAAAAGATATGTAAATCTTATGGTTATGTTTTCAGAAACCGAAATGTTGATCCGTTGACTCTAACAAAATCATGGACTCAAAAAGCCTGGAGTTCAACATCACAGAAAGAAAAGTATTCAAGGTTGGGTAAAATCCAGTAACAGCAACATGTTAAAAATGTAATCAACTTGCTGAAAAGTGCCATACAGTGCGTTTGCCGTAAAGTCGGATTTTTCACTCAACTGCCCTGTACCCAAGGGGAGGGCGATATCATTCTGAATAGGATATGTCCCATAATTAAGAACAAAAATCTATATCTCGACTTGTGTTCGCCGCAGCTGATAAGAACTGCAAATGCTGTCCAAGCAACAGCTTTGTTCTGGCGCGTACAATTAAGCAAGTTAACTTTAGTCTTGTTGTTGCGACTGCGAAAAACTGCAAGGCCCGGCTTCGTAAGCTTACAGAAATCACCAAAACGACAGGACACGGAAGATTTCATACACCAAAAACTATTGCAAAGCAGGTCTCGTCAATGCAGCATTCAAACTGTGCCATCTTTATTCGTAATCTACAAGTGTTTCTAACGACGCGAAAGAAAAATATCGCCTCAAGCATTTATTACTGGACTGTAAGCTTTAGCACGTATGGCAACTATGCCGGTAAACGTGGTGCTAATCCAAGTAAGTTTTTCAGGTTTTTAACAACAAACGTCCCGCAAGATTTGCAAAATACTATTCGCAATGAGCGAGCCAAGACACGGTATAAATACGATTTCCGATTAGAAGTGATGGTATCCACGAGGGCAAGTTTGAGTTGCAGAAGGTCAAAACTTGCTGCCCGAGTCAATTCCACAGACCTTTCGAAATTCGAGCAATTACAGGTTTGACTTAGTCTGTACAAAATTTTGAATTGTTCAAACAAGAAGTGCAAACCCTAAGTTGCAATTTAAAGGATGTGCAGAAGGAAAAAAGGATCGAAAAATGCAATGTTGACAACAGGAGGATGTAAGATCGTCATGTAATCAGTCCGATCAGATTGCAGCGTTACCAGTGTTGAACCAAATAGATAGGCGAGGCTGCTTTTAAACTCCTGAAGTTTCAAGTTAACGTTCAACTATTTTCAATAATATCTACAACATGTCAACGGGTGCTACAACCAACTAGTTTAAAAACTGGAGTAGTTTTTGGTGAGTAGTGAAGCTACAAGGATAAAGTGCTAGCAACTAAAATTACATTTTCACATTTTCAAAAAATTCCAGTAGTTTTTATCGGAAAAACCTACTGCTATCAGCACAACTTTTTAATCCATTGCAGAGGTCCAAATACCACCTTGTCCCAGCTGACGATAAAGCGATCGATAATACCTTGAAGTTCACCAGTGTGTCAACTGTTCAGTCTGCCAATAATTTGTGCTATCAACCTCAATGTGGTCTTTAAAACTAGCATCTCCACCGATTTGTACCCATAGTTCAGGTGTCAGTAATAGTATCTGCGGAATCCTTTTACTCTGCGTTTTTGGCTCCGCGTTAGCGTTCGTGTGGTATGCTGCAGTGGTGGCAAGTCAATGTCATCATCGTGCGTAAAGCTTCATGAGTTTTTTTCCTAGCACCCAACCATTATGGCAGATAATTTCAAGTCTGCTGTGCCCTCGACCAGACATCCACTCTGGTCTACCAAGTTGAAGGTGCGTGCTCCTAGACTGCACCACTCAGACACTCTGAAAGTGATCTCTGCACGTGTAGTAGCAATATCGCAGATATCATACAGTAGATATCGAAAATATGCCACATAACACAGAAAACTCAGCAATAAATCCCAAAATACCATACATCAAATATGTATATTTTACACTATTTTCAAACAGGGGGGACAAGCGCGTTGCCATGTTTTGATTGATAGGCGAGAAAGAAAAACAAAAATTGCGGCTAGACACTTATAAACATGAAAAACGTCATCATTCATTTCTAGTTGGGGGCACCAACGGTAAACGGAGAGCCGAACCCCTGTTCCCGTTCTGATGACAAACGGTGTATCTATGATATCTGCATGGGCATGGGCGCAATTTTGTTTGAAAATGTGGAGAGGGCAGCTTGGTTTAAAACCAATACAGTCATCACATCAGGTCGATGCAAGAAGTGAAGTTTTATAAATACCAAGTCCCAATCTTGTTTTTCAGAGATGTTTTGAAAGCAACACTAATCACTCTTTGCTTTATCCTTACAGATGATTTACAAATTAATAGGACACGTTCAGTGGCGTAACTGACAGGGAGGCAGAAGGGCAAACCGACCCTCCTGGCAATCTATATCTAAAAACTGGGACCCTAGTTAGCTTATACTGTATTTCGGTTCTAGTATTCTTTTGGTTTTCAGTAGGTTGTTGTTTTTCTGCGTTTTTCGGAGTATTTTCCGGTGATTTAAAGGTCTACTATAGCCATCCACATCCGGATTGGCGGATTCACCATCATTTCTCAAATTTTTTTTCTGAGTGTTGGCCAGTGGCCCCCCTACAGTGGCTATTGGGCCTATCTCAGCTTAGTTTTCCTCCGTAACTCAATTTACGACGCTGGACACGGTAGTATAGTTCAGCAACATGATCAACATTCCAAACATTGGAAAACGTACAGCGTGATCACACAACGACATCTGCTGTTGAACGTAAAAGTCAAGAACTTGGCAATAAGTAGGCTAATGTTAACACTCCAGATTAGCCGATAATTTAATACCGATAGGATATTAATTGACACTTCTGTTAATCAAAAGAATAGCTTGTTTGCACACGTATAAAATAATAATTCTGCTAAAAATTACGAACAGCAAAACTGACCACACAATAGTTTTGCTTTTTGTCTTCAGCAAAAACTCGTAGAGATTTGCCTGAAAATGTAACTTTCTAACATTATGAACTTGTACCTTTAAATTTTACGCTGTGTGTTTCTGAATACGTGACAACCAACATTACAGCTAAGCCATTTGCATTTCTGCACGAAACATCTCACGGCTGTAGTGTGGCCTCTCTCACACGTACAGCTGTTGAACTCTCATTGTTTCAAGACAATGACTTTTCTTACAGTATACCACACAGCGTAAAATGTCGGACAAAAGTAGTTAACAATCTTTCGAGGTCTCTAGAAACTTGCAAAATGCTAAAAATCATTTTATCGAGGCTAAAACGTATAAAAATATTAGAATCAGTGATACCACACCAAACTGTGTTTCAACATCAACTTAGCTATGTGCGTGTACCATCTCAGATGAAAAGCTCTTCACACAAGAAACCTCTTCAAATACAAAAGCTAAAGATAAAAATGTGGGGGGACATGGCTTATTATTTCCCCACCGTCTAAAAAAGTGGGGGACACGTCCCCCGTGTCCCCCACCTAATTGCGCCCATGTGCATAGGATATATGTAACATCCGTAGTATTACCATATCCACAGATGTCTGCTTGAAATAAAAATATTGACTGAAAAGGAACCTTTTGCAGCAACGAAGCAGAACACAGTAGTTTGAATGCAACGATGATATTCAAACTTCTGTTAGTTTTCAAGACTAGCAGCATGTTACTTGACAGGGCAAAATCACGCAGCAGGAGATGTTACGTAGGGTAAATCTTGAGATACAGGATGACACAAAAAAATGGTCATCACCTAAAGTTGAATAACTTTTGAAATAATTAATCAATTATTTTTATTTTTCAGATTTACCAAGTAGAATTAATGTTCTAAGAGTCGACCAAATTTGACCTTCGAGATGCCATGGACTACTGAGCAAAAGATATTTACATTTGAGGCATATTTTCGGCAGAAGTCTATCCACGCAGCTCAATTGCAATTCAAAGAACGGTTCGGATGTCGTGAATTTCCTGTCCACTCAATGATCTACAGATGGGTCAACAAGTTCAGAACGCATGGGACTGTGTGTAACCTCAATCGTAAAGACACTAACAGACAATCACACTCTGGAAGACCGATATCATCAAGGGCACCACACAACGTTGCTGCTGTCAGAGACTCTGTTGTCCACAGCCCAAGGAAGTCTGTGCGTCGTAGAAGTCAAGAGGTTGGAATCAACCGGCAGTCCATGCGGTGAATTTTGATCGCAGATCTCCACATGTATTCTTGCAGGATACAAATTAAACAAAAGCTCACCTGACGACATGAGGAAACGAGTCATTGGCATGGCTACAGCAGCGTTTCCCTGACCGACTGATCAGCCGCAGGTGTGACCCGCAGTGGTCGCCGCATTCACCGGACTTGAATACCCCAGATTTTTATATGTGGGGATACCTTAAGGACAGGGTGTATGGCAACAACCCCCAGACTATCCCTGACCTGAAGGAAGCAATCACAGCAGCAATAAGAGCGATCCCAAGGGAGGAATGCGGG
>Ga0210059_1009543_pt1 | contig 15144 bp, 7 predicted proteins | sample Ectturendosymbi2_FD_188042 | JGI IMG/M metagenome (GOLD analysis project Ga0210059, IMG submission 188042) | Ecteinascidia turbinata endosymbiont from Florida, USA - Sample 2 (SPAdes) (version 2) | ecosystem: Host-associated > Tunicates > Ascidians > Unclassified | place: Key West, Florida...
AAGAACTCTCTCAAAAGAAGAAGCGAAACGTCGAGCAATGCCACAAACCACGCGGTCGTCATGACCCATAGAGCAACGCGTAAGATCAAGGCCTGCCTTGGTACGACCGATTGCTTATGGACGGTGCGCAACCAAACTTTACGGAACTCTTTCGAAATTAAACGCTGAACGTTGTGACATGCGTTAACGAAAAAGCTTAACTCACTGGGTGGTAAAAAAAGTTCAAACCACGTTAGAAGAGCAACGCAAAAGTGTGCAGGAATTATTTCACACCGGGTAGAATCCTGCTTCAAACTTTTGCGCCACCTTTGTGACATCATTTATTCTAACAGGCATCCAAAGAGTGAAAACCGGCTTGCTCCACAACAGTGCACACTTCATGCTGCAGTTGTTTATTTATTAGGCCATGGCTCTTTGAATAGTGCCGCGATGAAGCCATTTGGTCGTTGCCAACCACACAATCTGATTTATTCCAATTACTGCGGTGCGACGAATATCTCGTAGAAAATTTATTGCTAGTTTGTCCCACATACTGTCGATTGCATACCACACAGGTCGCTACATGAATACCATGGTTTGCACATGTCAGGGTTGGTTCAGTGGGAAACCTTTATTTTTGTCGTTATTTGTGAAACACGTGGTAACTATTTTTAGACTTTCAACCAGTAACAGTAAAACCTGCAAAAAATCGTGAGCCAGTTCAAAGCAAAAAGACTCCAAATGTATGTTCTGTTAGCCATGAATGATTGTTTTTGATATAGTATTATGTTTCGGGTTTTAATTTTATTACACTTTTGTTAAACCTAAAGTTTCAGAGATAAAAAAAAACTTTCCTTTATATTTTGGTTAAAAACGTTTTTCATCACGAAGGATAAGAAGATTGATTTTGATGCGGTGGACACTTTAATGGCTCGGATTCGCAAAAGGTTGCAGGTAAGATATTTTGTCGCACTGCGACGCATCGTACGTATTAAAATATGTTTGACAACTTCACAAAGATTTGAAATAATTTTCTATCAACGTCTGAGTGAATGAAACACGCAAAGGACGTAGGATGTATTTAATGTTGCGCGAATGACAAAATAATACAATTTCCAGTGAATGAAAGAAAAAAATAAAGCAGAGTTGTGAAATAATTTTTAGTAAACCAAAGCACTTTCTAGGAGCGCCGGAATACTTCCAAGGAAGTTTCTGAACGTGATGGTCAAGGTGAGGCGAAGGTATGTTTCTTGCTTTTCATGATCACCATTCTGAAGAACATCAATCACTAATACTGATATCGTATAATCACTGATACCGTATATTTTCTTTGCAATCTAACTAATTTTTGCACAGTTGCGTGTTAGGCCAAGTTCAGTGATTGATAGTTTTATCACATAATCTTGTTGTTACCTTCAAACGAAGTTTGTTAAAAACCCTTTGTTTCTTTTTTCGTAAATACTTGTCAAATTGAAAGATTGTTCAGCCATGTTTAACATCTCAAAATTTTAATCAAGTACGTTATTAGCCTAAAAGTTCCCTATTGTTTCATCATAACACGCTCAAAACGGGAATGATGTATCAATCGAACATCAAAGTTACTGCTGGCAGACCAAATCGCTTGTGATGGCTTCTATCAAAACAAATCCTTCCACAAGCAAGAAACTGAAAATGTGGTGCTTACAGAAGTTAAACTCCACTTACTGAGCAGGCGTCATCAGATCTTATTAATACAGAATCCACTTGTAATGTTGATAAATTTGTATTTAAAAAACATAGCGCTTGAGTCGCTGACGCAATAAGACTCCCAATCAAAACGGCTCCGTTATTAGTGGCAACAAGCCTGATGCAAAAACAACTGTCTCTGCCATCCTGAGAATTTTAAAACTTGGGAAGGCAAATCAAAACAAACTGGTGATGTTCCTTGGGAATGATAACCAGGAGTGTAGCGGCTAAATTTAACAGACTGCTTTATTGAAACATCCTATACACTAATTTGTTTTGTTTTCACAGGAATCTGAGGAGATCTTTGCAGGAGATAATGCCGAAGTTATTACAAACGTCACAAAGGTGCACAAATTGTTTTATTTTGTCATTTTGCTTCTGTAAACATGAAAGCTATGGATGAACAAAAGAGTGTTGGTTCATTAAATCGCGCTTTTTCATGTTTTTAGTAAAAAATCCTTTCTGACTCGATCATATTTACAAATAATCTGAAACAATCACTATGTTTTTGGACAGAAAACGGGTTTCCGAGATTTGATCAAAATGTTCGACCGGCGAGACCACGACGAAGAAAAACGAGATGGTTTCGCCGAAAGTGTAGGTTTTTTGTTTGTTTTTGGATAAATTGTGATGAGAAAAACCTTATTAACCAAACAAATGAAACTACAACGCAAAGAATTGTTGAAATGATGCAACAAAGGCGGTTACGATGATAATGTCTTGAAAAACTTGCGATTAATATATGTTTTAAAAAAATTTATTCAGTCAAACTTTACCTTTTTATATTAAAGAATTCATCAATTTATGTAGAAAGCAGTCCTAGTGTTTCAAATTATAAACTGATGGTTATCGCATATCAATGGCCAGTACGCCCCCTTGAAAACTGAGTAGAATTTAATGCTTTTCCAAGCCATGTTTAACAAGTGGTTTGTTTGATCTGAGAAAAAGAATTCAGATTTTTTTGTTTTCCTCATTTGAAATAACAACCAGGTTAGTCTTGAAATAAGGGTCTTATATTTCTTTGCAAATATGCATTTAATATTGGTTAACGTGTTGGCCATCGATAAGCGTTTTGTGCTCATGAATGCAGTGGAATTAAATCTCATTGAATTCTGACAAGCGCTTTGTTTCCACCAAAAATTCGCTTCAATCATTGAAAACCAAAACTGCTCTGGATTAACACCAAAACTGTTTCTGTACAGTATATGTTCGAATTGATGACCAGTGTTTCTGGTGCAGTGTTCATCATCAAGTTGCAAGGACAGAAGAACTTTACCAGGAACACTAAAAACAAGTGAGAAGTTCAGAGTTTGGGAAAACAACAGTAGAGCTTTTTCTGATCATTCAACAGCGGTAAGCATTTGGAAAACTCTAAAGTTAATTAAACCTTTTAAAGCCTTCAAAAAACTACACATGTATTGTTTTAGTGTGAAACGTTTCGGATTATTCTTAATCCATTTTCAGTCAAAAAAAGCTACACTTGGCAATGTCAGCAATTCAAAACGATAAGGCTCTGTGACGCAAGAAAAGACAGTGTGACGCAAAAGACGTCAAACGCAAAGCCAAGACCGCCAGTCACGTCAAAATCGCTGAAAGCAAATGCAGGACCAACAGGTATGCAGAAAATGCTAAAACAAAATCTACGTAAGGCCGTAATCTACGGAAACAAGCCGAGACCAGTATCGAGAGGCCATTCACAGACCACTGTAAGTATGCAAACAAATTTTTTAAAGAAATAAAAATTTGTTTTATCCTACTAAGCAGTAGGATACTTATATCTACGTTAACAAGTGGCGTTGCAAGGGGGGCAGGGCCCCGGGCGGTGCCTTCAGGGGGCCTCAAGTTTTTGATTAAAAATTAGCTTTTCAAAGTAGTTCAAAAGTTCCGACTCTTCGTCATAATTTCAAATAAAATTTTAAAAGTTCTAACTTCTTTCAGTTTTTGTGTTTAGAAGCCCTCGACTGGTAGGCTATAGCTAAAAATCTACGAAATGTGGCTGTGAAGTGAACAGATTGATTAAATGTTTACTCAAAACTCTGGGACAAATTGAGTGTGCTAAAATACCCCAGTGTTTGTCTTGAAATCAGGGCTTTTTGAACAAATTTACGTTGGGGTCAATTGTCGCCCAGTTGCTACACTTTCCTGAGTTTCCTCTACAACCAAAACCATTTCCCCACCCCAGTCAAAAGTCTTTGAACAAAGGACAGAGATGACATTCGACCACAGACTAGCATACATGACTGGTCTGATAGTTTGAGGTTTATATTGCGCATAGACTCAAAATCTGATTTTAAAAAACCCTGCATGGAATCACGGTAAATAGTCAAGCTAGCTTAATCGTTTTTCTTCTATTGTTCGATCCTTAGCAACACACCCCAACGGCACATCATTACTTTACCTGAGCTGACACCGAGGCAATGGCAACGAACATTTCTTGGCACACTCAAAATTTTAATCAAGTACGTTATTAGCCTAAAAGTTCCCTGTTGTTTCATCATAATACGCTCAAAACGAGAATGATGTATCAATCGGGAATCAAAGTTACTGCTTTTCTTGGCAACATTTCTTGGCACGTCTAGTGCTAATTTTAAATGTTCAGTGGGATATTGCCACAAGCTTTAGCCTAAAGATTAGGCGGGGTTATCAACTTTAATTTTCGCGGTTGAAGTGAAGAACCCTACAAAGGTAACGTTGCTCTGTTTCAATAGAACTGCTGTTTTTCTGCAAAGCGTAATGCCAATGGTGTAGGAATATTATGTTTTTGGAGCGAGGTACTGCAGCTGGTGTGTTTACGTGGGTAATTAGAGCTCAGGTAGTAGGCTTGAAGTGCAAGTAGAGTGAATTAGAACCAACGGATAGGCAACTTTGGTTTCGTAGAGAACTTGACTCTTTGTTCAACGGTACACTTATTAAGATTTGCAATCATAGAAAAAGTCAGTTCAACAACAAATACTTACAAAAGGTGTTGGTCTCATTTTGATGATTTTAGAGGAGTGGTTCTCAACCTGGGATTCGTGAACCGCCAGGGGTTCACGGGAAGGTTTCCAGGGGTACTCGGATGGCAATTGAGTTTTCATGTATTGCTATTTTTAATATCCTATTGCAGCGGCTCCTAAATATTTTTTAGGGCGACCCAAGTCTTAGTTTGGTGGATACTCCGCGACCCAAGACGCAAACATCGTATTAAGAAAATACTGATTGTATGGGTGACTTTGTCAGTAAGTTGTTAGTTCGATTTCAAAGTTAGAAATCTACTCTTTTCTCAAGAACCTATACGCTACAGAGCGGCACAGACAAGAAAGTGACGTTGAAAATACACAATTCAGTTTTGGATTGCCTCGGCGCGACCCATTTTTGACCCTTCGCGACCCTTGTTTGGGTCACGACCCATACTTTGGGGATCACGGTCCTATAGGCTATTAGGCTAGAGGAAAATGCTTGGGGCGGCAATAGTGGTTAAGTGTCCGCCTCCCAATTGGAAGGTTGGGTGTTCGATCCACAGCCACTGAATGAATTGCCGTACCGCTCCTTGGGCAAGAGCGTTCACCTCAACCGCCCCGGCAAGAAGCACAATTCAGGCTTCGGCCTGCCGCCAATTGCTGTCACCAAAAAAAAATGCTTGCCGATTGAAAACTCCGTTTTGCCTGATTTTGCGTTGTTGTGATGCAACAATGTGAAATCCACGGCTTTACCAGCTCACCTGGGGATTCGCGTTGATCGTTTTATGACTTGGGGGGACTTAACGGGAAAAAAGTTGAGAACCCCTGTTTTACAGGAATGAACCTTAGTCTGAAAACCTAACGCATGAGGAAACGACATGTTTTGGTATGATTGTGGTGAAGGCTTTTATTAACATAGTTGCATAACTTGGCAATGGCTGTACTGAATTAAATTGCTCAAAGCGATTTCCATCGAATTAAAGACGTTGCAATCACTGCTGATCATTGAAAAGGCAGATGTCCTACCTGGCAGGGTTTGGCAATGTTAATGCAGTTTTCGAAATAGACGTCCGTAGTTAACGAACAAAGGCAAGGAGTAACACTATGCAAGCGTAATTGGAAGAAGCCTAACCAACAGCTAGACTACGTACGTTTGCAGGTTCCGTACCAAGACGAGGATAGACTACTACACGAAATATTAGTATACATAAATGTTTACATCTGCAAAGCAGATATGCCGCCATCACTACTCTTAACATTTTTCTTTGATTCCCTGAAAGGAGTAAACCAAGCATTCCCAACGTTTTCAAGCCAGAACTGTCGCCAGAAAGTTTTCCATAGGGGGGCTTTGCAGTTCTGTGGGAGGGCTTTGCGTTTGTGTGTGTGGGGTTTGACATTATAAAATTAACCCAAACTCCTCTTATTTATAGTATTTCACGTTTCAATTTGGGGGGTCTTAGAGCTTTGTTTGGGGAGGCTAAGCCCACCAAAGCCCCCCAGTGGCGGCGGGACTGTTTCAAGCATGTGGCCCAGTTAATAAACAAACACAGTGTCCGAGGCCCACCGACTGTACAGCTTCTCCATTGCGTAAACTGTTGCACATGCACGGGCGAGAAATATAACCAACTTTTAACAACACAACATTGAACGTTCGCTACAATGAATGCGCAGGCTGTGTCTGTTTGTTGTTAAAAAGCAGAGTCGCATCGAGGGGGGCAGCCGGGGGGACAGCCAGGCAATTTCTCCCTTTGAAATTTTCAAAAACACATTTAGTTGTGAGGTACAACATCAACTCACAATCATTTTCCTCCCCCGAAAAAATTTAATCAGCTGGTTGCGGCCCTGTTAGAAAGTATAGATATTCGAGGCTCAATACATGGTGATGCACCGATCATGCCATATTCAACATTAAGCCTGCTAGGTTCTTGTAAGCAAATTTGAGGGGTGAAAAGGGCGGCACTTTTGTGGTCGACCCTGGGCGACACTTAGCTTTGCTACATCACTAACGTCAACACCAAGAACAATGCACGAAACATGTATCAACATAAGAACTGGGCATCAGCCAAATATTTGACATGACAATCTACGCGTAGAGGTATGAAGGGGTGGAAAATTGTCTAAATTAATCTCGGGTAGCTGCTGTTGTATTAAAAGCGTCTCTTTGATTAATAATTCACGGTGGTTAAAAGGAAAAGCCAAGATTTCGAGATTTTTAAAGTCCACGAAATGATCCGGATGTTGAGTATAAATGTTTGACTACATCGGTAGTTTGATGGTTAGATTTTAAAGGGTTGTGTTCATCCAGGCCAAATTTGCCAAGTGTTGCTTTATTTTTGACTGAAGATGGATTAAGAATAATCCGAAACGTCTGAAAATAAACATGTATAGTTTTTGAAGGCTTTTTCAGTCTTAATAAAACTGTTAAGTCTATCCCAGTTTTATGCTCCAAACCTTTGAAACTTTTGAAAAAGTATAAAGGTTTAGAAACTGTGAAACATTCTTAATACGAGTAGCACGAACTCCAATACATTATGTTGCAAATGTTTGAGAAATTAACGACGCAATGACCAAAACTGTAGTCGTTTTCTACTCGGCGATTGACTTATTGTTTTTCACCAGAAAAGCAATAAACAAAAAGTTTACTGTAGCCTTCTAAAAAGTGTAATATATGCTGTACAATTAATAAGCAAATATATCTGGGCTTTGCTTTTTGATTTCCAAATTCGTCTCTACCTTCTTGAAACTTACTTTGTCACACAACAACCAGACGACATTAGCTGCTATGAAAAAAAGTGTTTAGAACAACGAAGGTCATTTCAATGTTTTGAAGGAGGACCGAACAAATTGTGCTTTGGTAGAACTTGTAGATTCTTCAAAAATTTTTGCTTTGCATCCCAGTCATCATTCGTCAGCATTAGACAAATTTTTTCTTTCTAAACAAAACTTATCATTGATGAAAACGTTTGTATTATTAGACAAATTTCGGGTTGCACAATGAAACTCGAGTAAAATCTTTCAGAAGGAAGGATTCGACATCAACCTTTTGTTGATTTATGCCAAGATTTTTTGCCTTCAAGATCTGGATCTTTCTTTGTTTTTAGACGGTTCGAGTGCTGTTCAGGTCAACTGAGACTGTCGAAGACAAAAGAGACAATGACTATTTTGAGGTCAGCGTGGTTTTTCTCCCAATGCTAAATTTATTTGCAAACCAATTACGATACTTCTTTCAGGCTCTCCTTACGATCATTAAATCTTTTATTAGCTCCCTTGGGCGGCGATTAGCTCAGTGGTAGAGTGCCCGCTTTCCCATTTGGAAGGTTGGGTGTTCGATCCACGACAACTGAGTAGCTCACCATAGATTTTAGCAAACTTTGTGCCAAGTCGAGGTTTCAAATCATTCAGTGTGCCAATAACATACGTTTTTATGCAAGTCAAGGTCAATATGTCTTGTGTGAATCTCAACATAACTGATATGCGTACGTGGAGCTTCTGCGTGCCATTAAAAATTGCTTGGCGTGCCAAGTGTGGCACACGTGCCGTAGGTTGCCGACCCTGTCGTAGGACGTTCACCGCAAACGCCCCGACAAAACGCAACAGGCTTCGGCCTGCCGCCTTCTTCACCTTTTGAGAGAGTTCTTCAAACCACTGCTTGGATGCACGAGATCTCGGGGCAGGTGTTGAGCAGCCATCCAGTTGTCTCATCGTCTAGAACCGTCAGGCCATGCAGTCCATGGAGAGGTCGATGGATTGGACATTGGAGGGCAACATGGTCGACGGTTTGTTCTTCTGCGCCACACTCACAGGCCGCAGAGGAGGTCATACCCCATTTGTACAAGCAGGGGCGGAAACGTCCGACACCGGTGCGGAGGCGATTGAGCCGGACCCAGGCTCTTCTTGCGAGGGCCACTCCAGGGGGATGGGTGCCGATGTTGGGGATGAAAATGCGGAGTCTTGTGGGGTTGTCTGCCCACTTCGCATTCCATTGGTGATCCGCCCAGTGGGCCCCACGTAAGTTGTTGTTGTCAGATAAACGGATGAGTTGTTGTGCGGCGAGTACAAATAGGTGTCTCGGTTTGAGGCGCCGTGCATCTGCACTCGATGGGCGGGTGAGCACTGAGTGGAGCGGATGTCCAAGCTCCATGGCACGACGTGCTAGAGATAGCGTGGCTCTACTGCGATGAAGCTCAGCAGGTTGGATGCCTGTGAGGACTGGAAGGTTGTCCGGCTGGTGTAGGACACAAACATCCAGTCACAGTTTGCAAGGCGTCGTTGATGGCGAGGTCGATAAGGCGGGTATGAGCACTGCGGCACCAGACAGGAGCACAGTACTCTGTTGTTGAATGCACCAGGGTTAGTGTGGCTGTTCGCAACGTTGTTGCTCCAGTACCCCCCAACAATCGACCTCCCGCTATTTGTCATTAAACAAATCCGTCGCATTGCGTGCGATCATTAAAAAGACTCCCCTAGTTACGACAAGCTCGCGAACGTTTAACAGAAATCTTCCACTGTAATAAAAAATCACAATCAAGGGTGCAACAAACATCTGCTTGAACTGGAATATCTTTTCAAAGTTTAAAACGTGTTCAGTTTTTAAACGCCATATAAATTTAGAATCGAGATAAACATGGAAAGTTTGCCATTTTGCATAAAATTACGTGGATTCAAACATGGTTGTAGCCCGAAATTTTGAAGGGGGATGATTTCATACCAAAGCAGGTCAAACTTTTATCTTCCATTGAGTGTGTTTATCGCTTCTTCTGCGGTTGCATTATTCGTGCGCTTTATCACACAGTATGGGTTTAAGCACTTGGCATTCTGGTCTTTTTTCTGACACAAAATTGCATATATTCAAACGTTGGCTAGCTTTAGCCGGAACAGGACTTTTCAGTCTGGCCGATTCGGTCTGAGCCGTTTTGGTCACGCGACATTTCGGTCTGGCCGTTTCGATCTGGGAACATTTACGATTACGACATTTCTGTACATAAACAAATTACTACATTCGTTTATTTAAATGATTATAGGCAGGCGAATTGTCACGCTAACTGGTGTTATACGAACTCCCTTTGAGGAGTCATGATTGCGATTAAATCTTAATTGTAATTATGACTTTGAAGAATTTGTATTTAATTGCCAAATGTCGATAATGATTTAGTTTGCTTGCTGATGATAATGAAAATCATATGTTGATGCTGATTAACTGTTGGATTTTGGATCATGTTTGTATTTTTTTTTTTAAATAAAACTTCTCGTTGATTTAAATAGGTTTGCATTAAAATGTAAACATGTAAGATGTCTGCAAGATTTTATAGTCTGACCGAAATGTCCCCAGACCGAAACGGCCCAGACCGAAACGGCTCAGACCGAAAAGTCGCATATCCAGCTTTAGCAGCTGTATCATTTTAGGACTAGTTGGGACATATGTAGAAAGTATAAGCGCGGGCTACGTTGTGCTTATGCCCAGAGTTCACTCTGATTCGCAATGTTAACTAGAGAACTGAGAAGATTTTAACTCAAGCATTTAGCGGTGCAACTTAATATATTCAGGCAAACTGGGTTGCATACCATGTTGTTTCGACCAGATTAGTGTATAGTTCTCAGCATGCACGGCAGATTCTATACGTCCCAGAAATAAAGCCTTTGAACGAAAAACAAGCCCGTTGTTTAACGTGCAACATTTAGAAGAATATACGTTTGACGTATCGGGTCACATTTACATTACAAGAAAAATGGAAAGGCAGCAAAAGGTTATACCAAATGTGGTTTTTAAGACATTGTCCTCTACTTTTGCTCTATAAAAGTTTTAATTTTTTTCGTGCTTGCACAAGTAATCAGCAGAGTCTACTCTCACATGTTCTTCACTTTGTATTCTTTCAATAAAGTCCTCTCTGGAATGAATAACATGATATCAAAACCTGCCGTCATTTTCAAAATATCCTTCGTAAATTGAAAAATACAAGCACTGAAAAATGCAATTTTAGTTTATGCTTCACAACATTACCTTTTCTGAAAATTTACAAACGTTGTAGTTTGGAAGTTCCAACGAGGATGGACCTACAAAGACAACTGTATAGAGCTGGTGCCCGATAAACGTTTTATGTCTATAGCAACAAATGAAAAACTTTAATGCAACATTTGCGTTTCTTCTTGTGACCTATATAAAATATAAACATATTGTGTTTCTACTGATATGTTGGTTGTGACAGCGTAGCCTACGTTGCTGAAATACAAACCCAACTAAACCACACAGAGCGCGCGTACTTTATGCGTTTCTATTTCTTGTAGCAATTTCAGAAAACACACAATGATTTAAGCCGATTGCAGATAAAATAAATTATTGCGAAACAATCACGAGAGCGTCACATCCTCTCAAAAAAGTTGGCACAAGCAGGCAAAACTTTATGGCGAATACCGTGCATGGAAATTTATTCGAGCGGTACTTCGTGACCCAGTGGCGTAGCAAGGAGGGGGGCCTGGGGGCCGCGGGCGCCTGGCGGCACCTTTTTGGGGGCGGCACTTTGCTGACAAACATTTATATTTGAAAGTAGTTTGAAAGTTGTAGCTTTTTGTTTTTATTTTTAAATAAGTTTATGAAGGTTTTAAAAGTTTTAATTATTTTCACTTTCTGTATTTAGAAGCCTTAAAAACACGACATGTGAGCAAATTGATGAAACGTTTACTCAAAAGTCCGGGTCAAATCGAATGTGCTAAAGTGCCCAACTGTTTGTCTTGAAATCAAGGATTTTTTATAACACACTTATTTGGGGGGCAATTGTTCCCCATTCCCTACACCTTCCTCGCCAGACAAAGCTATTTCCGCCAACCCAATCAGAAGTCCTTTGAACAAAAGAATGAGGTGACATTCTACGGCAGACTAGCAAACGTTAGGGCTTCGGTAGTTCGCGGCTTACATTGTCCCTCCTCTCAAAATCAGATAAAAAAGGCTCTGCATGAAATCACGATAAATAGTCAAGGCTAGCTTAATCCGTTTTCTTGTATCGTTGGTTCCTCAGTAAAACCCCAACTGCACATCATAACATCACCTGACACCCAGGTATTGGCGATGAAAGTTTCGCTGGGACGGCAATAGCTCAGTCGTAGAGCTCCTGCTTCTCTATCGGAAGGTTTTGTGTTCGACCGCTCATGGGCAAGATCGTTCGCCTCAACCTCACCGGTAAGAAGCGTATTAAGGCGTTGGCATGCCGCTAATTGCCGTCGCCAAGTTTATAAAAAAAAATCTTGGCACATCTCATTCTATTTTTAATGTTCAGCGGGATATTTGCAATAAGTGCCATAAGCTGTAGCCTTGTAGTCTTTAGGTGGGCTTATCAACGCTAAATTTTGGCGGTTGAAGTGAGGATCTCTGCAAAGGCAATGTTGCTCAGTTTCAATACAACGGCCGTTTTTCTGCATGACGTAATGGTGTCGGAAAATGACGTTGTTGAAGCAGGGCAGTGCAGTTGGTAGGTTTGCGTAACTTTGAGCTCAGATTGTCAGTTTGAACCGCAAGCAGAGTGAATCAGAGCCAGCCGATAGGCAACGCGGGTTTCGTAAAAGTTTCCTTTGTTCAGTGTCAGCGGTATGCTTAACATTTGCAGTCATAGAAAGATTCATTTCTACAAGTAAACTTAGAAAAGGTCTTGCACTCATTTTGATGAATTAGAGGCAAGAACAGGAACGTGGGAGAATGGGTGCATGACGGGGCATTGTCCACCATGCCCTTTCACTAGAGGGGCAACGGAGGAGGAGGTGCCCTTTCATAAAGTATCAGAGGTAATTTCATGGTTTATCAAGATCGATTTGAAACAAATTTATTGCAGCTATTGGTGCACCCAGAAACTTCGGAATGGTTTTCTATAATTTCTGTTATTAGTTTTGAGATCAACATTTTGCTGAACAAAAACAAGCATAATTGGTAACGATTTTTGTTTTTTATAAGTCTGCATTGCCCTCAACTCTTATACTTCCTCCCTGCCCTACCGCTGTTCCGGCGTCCCTGGACAAGACCTTTAGCCTGAAAACCTAACGCAAGGGTAAACGATATGTGTAGATATGATTTGTAATTAAAGCTTTTATTAAAAAGAGCGTTAATCGAAATGGTTGTACAACTTGCCAATGCCTGTGCTGAATAAAATTGTTCAACGCAATTACCGTCGAACGAAAGACTTTGTAATCACTGCTGAGCATCCAAAAGACCCATGTCCCACCTAGCATGGTTTGGTAATACAGTTTTCGAAATAGACGGCTGTTGGTAACCAGTCCCAGGCTTTGCTCCGCAAACAAAGCTCCAGCACCTCCAATGTGAAATGTGAAACACTATAAATCAGTGGATGTTTTGCAAAATTTGAGGATGTCAATCCCCCCTGCACAAACGCAAAGTCCCCCAATGGAAGACTTTCTGGCAATGATTCTATTGGTAATGAACAAAGGCAAACACTATGCGCGTGTAATTGGATGAGGTCCAACCCAACAGCTAGACCAAATGCGCAGGTCACGATGAAGACTGCAAGCCATAGCGTTTCTCAAACATAGCCGGTTTTAAACCTGTTTAAGATATATTTTCTCCGCACAATTGCCAACAGAGGTAACGTTTAAAGCCTTTTTTATATTCCAAGTGGATTAAACCACCTCTGAAACGTGAAGTGAACTATGAAACGTTCTTTACATCACTGAGATCATATTATCAGATTATTATTATAGCCTGCTACTGTATATGTACTTTTTTTAGTTAAAGACGGGACACTACACGAAATTTTAGCATACATATGTTTACATCTGTAAAGAAGGTATGCCGCCATCATATCCTTTAATTTTTTCGTTTATCCCCTGGAATGAGTAAACTATTAAAAAGCCATGCGGTGAGCTTACCGGAGATGAAAAACCAACAGGGAAGAAATTTTGACGAATCATGTCGGGTTCGTAGATGTATGTGAAAAGAATGCAAAAAATAGAAAAATTAATGATGGGAAAGACGGTGACAAGCAGAAAAAGCAAAACTCATAATCAACAATTTAAAACAAGAACCATTTCAGTTTGTGAGTGTTTTGTTGTGATGTTGAAGAAGCTTCATTAATCCTTATATCTTCAAATGATCACGAAACATGATCTTTCATTTTAAATTGTTGCAAGCAAATTTGAGGTATGGATAGGGCGGCACTTTTATGGTCGGCCCCGGGCGGTACTTTAGCCTCGCTACGCCACTGTCGTGACCACATAGCGTACGAGGCAGGAGGGTAAAGGAAATGGTTAAACACATTATTGAAAAATCGGTAACAATCAATAAAAATTGTTCAAAATTTGTTCAATATAGAGCACAATTGCCCTAATGAGTTCCTTACGCCTATGTTTTCTCTGCACCGTTTGCTGCAGCTGCCACTAAATTCCTGAAAAGAAGTTTACCTCTAAGCACTTAAGGTGACTTTTAAGAAAACTGAGTTATATCACGGACATAAACGCATGCACAACAATTTGGAGAAGTCATAGGGTTGCTGTGCTCCGGTTGCCTCCCCTCGTTACAACCCTGGATTCAAACGAAGCCAGGCGGATATTTCCGTGGTAACTGCTTTGGCCGTTGATATAATTCAGCGTGGTCCAACTACTTTTGACCTACTGGCCATTTTACAAAAACGTGACAACTTGTGGGCCACTTCCAATAAAAGGAAGTATAAAACAGCAGGTTCACAAGATTTTAAACTAAAAGAGGGAAGATAAGTGAGTGCTTCATTGAAATTATTTACAAACTAACAAATAGCAATTTATTAAAAATCTGTATCGGTAGGATGCCTGTGGTCGACGGTTCTCTGACACTATCGTCCTTTATCAATAGGCTTACCGGTGTTAGCAAGTCGGAGAATATTGTCCAGTGTTTCGTCTGCCATTCGATTTCTGTTTTTAGATTTGACTTACTTCATCTTAGAAACTGTATACGCTTACACGCATATGTTTTCCATACATCGAGTGTGTTTATAGTGCAAAATCTTTCGGTTTCGGAAATCTACCTTTGCTGATTAATTTTCAGAAGCTCTCTGCATCTGGTCTAACACCGTTTATCTCGTCTAACACCGTCAGTATTGTGCATTTTTAGTAAGAGGTGTTGTACTTTTTCTGATTGAAATTACCTACGGCAGGAATGAGCAATTAATTTGGCTCAGGGGCAACTTTGAAAAGGCTGCGTTTAGCGGATAGATAATTAGATTTATTTGGCGGTATTGAGTTTATTGGGTCAGATGTAGCCTACTCGTGGCCAAATGTAGCCTACTCGTGGCCAGATGTAGCCTACTCGTGGCCAAATGTAACCTACTCGTGGCCAAATGTAACCTACTCGTGGCCAGATGTAGCCTACTCGTGGCCAGATGTTGTAGTCTACTCGTGAAGACAACGAACACTGGGGCACCGACAGAAACAGAGGTTATCCGGACAGGTGTGGAGAGCCAGAGCCGGATTAAGGGGTAGGGGGGCCCTGGGCAATTTTTACTGGAGGGCCCCTATGACGTAATTAATGACG
>Ga0210059_1009544_pt1 | contig 15143 bp, 8 predicted proteins | sample Ectturendosymbi2_FD_188042 | JGI IMG/M metagenome (GOLD analysis project Ga0210059, IMG submission 188042) | Ecteinascidia turbinata endosymbiont from Florida, USA - Sample 2 (SPAdes) (version 2) | ecosystem: Host-associated > Tunicates > Ascidians > Unclassified | place: Key West, Florida...
GTACACATTTTTTTAAATAAGGCCTCAAAGGTAGGAATGTTGTTACACTGAACCTGATGACTATTCACACTCGATCTCCACGGCAGGTTGTACAGAACCCTGCAACGAAAGTTACTGGTCACACGCAATCTCGGCATGTATGACTTCCTGAAATCACACCATAACTATGATGCATACATGGACCTACAGAAGGAACGAAAAAGTATATTTTGCACTGCGTTCCAACATTGCGAAAAGAGAAGCTAGCATTACTACATAATATTGATATCGCAGTTGTCTCTGAATGTCTTTGTCATCTGAAAGCTCAATATCTAATACAATTCCCAAATATTTGTAGTGGGAAACAGGTTTTACTGTTACCACCAGTGTCAGCAATGGGATGACTGTGATTTTTGCGATCTTAGCCGTAGACGTCACACAAACTGCAGTTTTGCCGCAGTTGAAAATAATTTCATGCAATTCTACATAAGCCTGACACACATCTAGTATACTTTGCAACCCACGTACACTTAGACAAAACACACAAATATCATCAGCAAACGTCAGGTGACTTACTAAGACTTCACCAATAGAACACCCAGCTTTAATGTTGTTTGGTTCAAGAAATAAATCATCTAAAATACAGCAAACAAGTATGGACTCAATATTCTCCCTTGTCTAACCCCATTAGTAACATGAACAGTTGGGGCAAATTCATATGTGTAAATAATTTGAAATGAATAATGCATTTTTCCCTTCTATTGTTAACAATAAATGTACCCCTTCAGATAAGCAAATGTACCACTAGGGGTACATGTACCCCAGTTTGGGAGCCCCTGGGCTAGAGAGTGACTCTGCAAGAAACAACATTCACCCGAACAATAAGCAGAAACCAGAAATTACAAACAAAAGCACCGGAAAAAGAACATGTCAATATGGCCAGCCAGGCTAAAAGGTTGTTTCAGTCCCGTCGCCACGGGGGGGGGCTTTTGGGGGCTTAGCACCCCAACCAAAGCTGCAAGTCCCCCACATTGACACATGAAACATTACAAATCAGTTGAGAGTTTGTCAATTTTTAGAATGTCAGGCCCCCACACACAAGCCCAAAGCCCCCCTGCAGAAACGCAAAGCCCCCCTATTGAAAACTTTTTGGCGACGGTTCTGGATTGTTTCCAAGCTCATGTCTTGATTTTCACCTTCATTTTCAGGTGCTATGATTAACGCCACTGCTTTAACGTTGCAGCTTGAAAGTTTTGCTAAAAACAGCGATTCAATCGCGGCGTTTTAGCTAACACTGCCAGTGCCAGATCCTTATGCTTTTTCTTCCAAGAAGCTTTGCGCTATTCATAGCTCCTGACGGCATAACAGATTTCGGCATCGCGCTAGCTAAACACTGCAATCTCATTTTCTGTTCTTTCATTCTACGAATCGACTGATCAAAACCTTTTCTGACGGACTACGCGATAACATATGATGTAAATGGCTTGAATAGCTTCATATGTCTAAGATGTAACACAACGATGGTAACCATCGGAAGAAAAGTGCGTTTCCACCACACGTTACCCTTTATGACGAAACAAAGGTGCAGTTCGGCTGCGGCGACCTCGAGACTGCACCAGAACGTCGCGAACATTGATACCAGCGTTGCCACTTCTGATAACATGACATCAGATGTGATGTTCTCAGATAAAATTCTGATGTCTGATGTTGACTGGGTTGTTTTTTTCCACATTTCCTCTCATTTTAGGACGAAAATAAGATAGATTCATGATTTTTAAGTTCCTTTGATCAACCTCTCACCCTGCGTGTTTGGTTAGGGTTTCAAACTAAAGATCTCTTCGCTGCGTTGAGACTAACATTTTACGTATATTATAAACAACTTCTCCATTTAATGGCGATATTTCGCTCTGTTTCGGATTCAACGAGGGTACTCGCGCTTTGTGAGGCTTGTTAATAGAAGCATTCAGCTCATATGAAACTGCAGCGTAAAAATTTGATATTATCTGATGTTGAAAAAGGCAACAATCTGATGTTAACGAGACTGACCCCAGTGGAAACATTGATTGATACCAAACAGCAATTAGCAACCACTAGCTTTAGCACGCAAATAGTAACGTTTTCGTGACATCGGTGCAATAGGCGGGATGCACGAATAGAGTCATACCCATGCCAAAAGAAAGATTATTAGGAAGAAGTTACCAGCGAAATCAAATATATTTGCATTCAACAAAACCGAGAACACTTATTGGCTATTCAGTAACGATTACTAAAACTGGCAGACAGTCAAACTTGTGGAGAAATCAGTTGCCGTTGGGGGCCCTTGATACTCCATGCAATATAGGAATATAATACAGAGTTGTATTCTTGTCTCGCTTTTGAATCGCAAAAATTTTTCAAACCAGTGTTTTATTTGAAACAAATAAATTTCATCACGGGGGCCCCCTTGCGGCGGGGGGCCCGGGGCAATTGCTCCGTTTCCCCCCCTTAATCCGGCCCTGCATTGATTACTATATTTCCGTAAATTAAGATTGATATATCTTTGAAAATTAAATAGTCCTTAATCTGAGAGCTGTGAGCATAATTGTAAACTGTTTTTTGCAACATTTGTAATTGTTACGCTGCAGAGCAGATTAAGCTCTTTGTGTGTCAATCTTACAACCCTGATTCAGTGAACCGGATCGCAGGAATGACGCAATTCTGTTGTCAGCTTTGTTCCAGGTCGCTAATTTTGACAGTTGTTACCGCGAAACTTAAAGTTAGTGAAATCAGGGTTGGCACTTGGCAAATCGGCTTTTTGAAGCAAGATATTGAAATTCTGGCTGTTTTAGACGTGCGTCTTTTTAAATAGCCAGACGAAACCTTTTTTTTCAGTGGGAAAGTTTTGACCCTGAAAGAAGATTGTCAGAGGTCCATAGCCTAGTAGTAGTAGTAGCTATTTTTTCAACATTTCAAATCTCTGGGGTGGGGGATGTATGTTATGTGGAACTGGAAGTCTATGGCCATGCGTGATGCGATCTTCCCGTCTTCCGTGTAGACTTTGGTTCTAAATTCCTGTCTAAAACTTACTAACGTTTATCCAAAAGACATACGCATGAGATAGAAGAGCAATATCATAGAAAACTGTGTTCTACTGCCATTGGTTGGGCAAACGTTGTTTGTATTGTTTGAAAACAAGGTGAAGGTAGACAGTGTACCTCTAGAGCAGGGGTTCCCAACCTTTTTCTTACCATGTACCCCTTCAGCATTCAGACAAATGAGCATGTACCCCTACAGCATTTCAACAGATATGGATGTACCCCTTCAGAATTTTGACAGATGAACATGTACCTCTAAAACTCCTTATGACAAAATATTTTCTCATGATTTTTCACAGAAATATCATCACATAACAATATACATATAATGAAATGACTTTTGAAAATAATATTAAGTGATATATGTATGAAGATTTGAAAATAAACAACATGCAAATATATTTTTACCTTCTATTGCTAACCTTAAATGTACCCCTTCGGATAGGCAAATGTACCCCCAGGATTACATGTACCCCAGATTGGGAACCCCTGTTCTAGAGTCTAGACATACACACTACAGTAACAAATTGGGTCGGTGTGAGAAAGTACAAAAATTCTGTAGCAGGAACTGAAGCACTTATAAGGTTGCAGTATATGAAAGTTCTCTCTTGCTTGGCACTGCCAGTTTCAAACGTGAATGGAACAAATTTCCCAACAACTATAACTTCAAGAAAAGGCAGTGGCTACAGAACTGCCTGTGGATCTATAAATTTGAAACCTTATTCAATCACCTCCTGTAACGTGACAGTAACGCATGAGGAGAACGTAGTAGGCTTGGCAGAAACATAGTTGGTAAACACAAAAGGTAAACCTAAGCTTAACCCTAACTGTAGCCTTAACGATAACCTACTGCAAACCTAACACTAACCAACCCTAACCTAACGCTAACCCCTGAACCAAAAGTTGGGAAAGTTTTGAAAAAGATAAAGAAAAACTGGTCCCATGAATTGAAACGTGCAATCAGTCACTGCTAGTGCTATGAAAACGTACAACACCAAGGTGAGAGGCGAACCGAAAACCATTGTCACAGCAGACTTGAAACACATCCGTTATGCTATTGGGATGCCATTGCTTCAGTGACAAAATGGCCACTGTTCGAACCGCTTCATGCGAGGCAGTACGGTGGAATATGTTTTGAAATAAGAAGATCCATGGGTGATCTGTAGCCACTTCCTAAAAAAAACAGTATTATAAAGAATCAAATGAAGCTTAAGATGTTAGTTAGTGCACTGTTAGGCCAAATGAAACTGAGTGTTGAAAAAAAATTGACAAGGATTTTACTGTTACTCTGAAAATACTAAATTCATTTATAAGAAATGAATAAATGACAATGTAATAACAGGATTTGAAAATACTTCTGAAGATTTAGAATTGTATTACATCAATGACTTTAGGCAAGTTGTGTAATCAATGCAGTATCCAACTTGTATTTGCTATTTGGCTTTTTTGCAAATAGGTCTGTTTTTTTTTGGTGAAAACAGATTGGCAACCCTGAGTAAATTGCTAATGTAATAGGGTTGTATAGGTACTGTATAATTCCACAAGATGATAAAGGTGGGGTTGGGTCGGTCTTGTTCCTGCATTATAGTATCACCAAAGAGTACAGTAGGATTGTAGTATAAGGAATAGTGGAGGAAAAGGTCAGATTATTGTCTCTAATTTTTAGAAAAAAAAACTGCTTAGATCTACTGTAATAGTGTTTTGAAAAACTTTTCATATTTGAGCCTACACACCAGTGTACAATATTGTAAATGAAAGAAGACATAAGAATGATGAATTTTTTAAACATGGTATATACAGGGCAAGCAATGCGTGAAGAGTGAAATCCACTTATAAAAAAAACGTGTTAACATAACCAGACATGGGGTGCACAAATGTAATCGATTATGATTACTTGCCATGTGCTCAATTATGATTACAAATAAACAAAATTACAATGTAGTCGATTACGATTACATTGAAAGTAATCACAATTACATTTGTCTTGAAACATCTTCAGAAAGAAAGAAAAACCCATTTGCATAGATTCATAGTATATTCTTATACAACATATGTCATTAGTGAATGCAATAAATCAGGCGTTCTCAAGCTTTTTTTCTCCCGTTTACCCCTTGCCAGCTTCCAAACATATAATTTACCCCCTGTTTTTTGTTTACCAACTAGCGCTGTGGAAAAATGAACAACGGCATCATTAAATTTACACCCAGGATAGGTAAAATTTATCCCCAGTTGAGAACCTCTGCGATAAATGAAATTGCCAAATCTGTAGGGATTAAGCACTGCAAAAAAATAACATAAATTGTTTGCTGAGTTGTTTGTTCAGACAACAAACCAGTGGCATAACTAGAGATTTGAGCCAGGGGAAAAACTTAGCTGAAAGGGGCCCACTAGCCACTATATGGGGCCCACTAGCCAACACGCAGAGAAAGAGAAATGATGGTGAATCTGGATGTGGATGGCTATACTAAACACCTTAACAGAAAATACTCCGAAAAATGCAAAACACTACAACTTACGTAAAATCAAAAAAATACTTAAGTCGAAATATAAGCTAAGTGGATGCCCAGTTTTCACATTTAGCTTGCCAGGGAGGGAATTCGCCCCTCTGACACCCCGTCAATTATGCCACTGCAAGAAAACACTTGAAATATTGATCAAACAAAAATTAATGTTTACAATGCTTGTTATAGTTGATAAACATCAACACTTCGAATGTTTTATCAGTCAAATGACATCTATCAGGCTTGAAGTTTTGTCCAGCAATGCTGTGAAGTCATTTGTTAGTAATTAAAAAATTGTTGACTATATCTTCAAACTGTGGCAAGGATGTTTTCAGCTGTGTGATGTGATGGCCTTTTGATTGTCTGCAAGAAAACATAGCATTGTGTAGCTTTTCTTTAGTGTCATTGAGTCAAGTATCATTTCATGTGCTAAATACCCACCTGCTGTCCTAAATGACAGTAAATTAGACTGGTCTTCTCTTATGTACAATTTGTAAAAACTAAATTATTGCATACACAGCAACTGCTGTTTAGTGTTCATTGATGTGATTCTGCAAAAATCGTTTTTTGTCAGGTGGAGAACCACAAAGAAAACAACAGTAAACATGTTTTAAAGAGCAAAGTGAAGCTGAGTATAAAATACACCTTGACCTTGTATTGGGGAAACATCAAACATGTACATAGTAGGGAATATGAAAAAGTATCGGTTATGTGAATGGTTTTGGATGATTGCACATTGATTACACACATAAACCACTTTAATCTAATTGGGAACTGGAATCCCAAACCAAAACCATTCATTCATACATAAAGAAATAGTCTGTTTAGTCATGTAATATCTAATTGCATATACCAGACATTTGCATAGAAATGCTATTTTCGTTTATAGATTTGCATCACTTAACACATATGATATTTCACTTCAAATAAATGTAGAGTGTGCTGCACAGACAGTGTTGACAGAACTGAAGCAGTTCCTGAGCTTCAATCCAAAAATAGGTGCAGCGCCTGTTTTTTACAGGTGAAAAATGCATGCTTGTCAGCATGTTCAAAGACCTGAAATAACAGTTCGAAGTTTTTTAATTTTTCAGTAAGTGATATTTAGCAAATACCTTTGCGACTTAAGTTGCCTCATTTTCATTGTTGGATGTTCTCGGTTAAGTAATGTGTATACAAGCTGTCTTCTTAACAACCACTGTTTGTGTTGCAGATCAATCCATGTTTGGTGATAGCCATGTTAAAGAAGTATTGTGTTGTCAGGATTTCTAGAACTTTGAGAAGCACGTTTATATCTTGTGCTTTACGCCTATACCATACGCTGTAATTTCATAGTTCTGGAAATCTGTGTTTGGCATTAAGGTACCAAATATCAACAGTGTCAGATAGCAAGCATGTGGAAAAAGTGGAATTAGGTGGTAAATTGCAGATTTTTGTCTGATACAGATTAATCACTTAAGCGATTCACTTGATTATATGTATCACCAAAATGTTGAAAAATTCAGCAGGCTGGATTGAAAAACCGGCTATTGTTCTCCATGGTTGTTTTAAGTTGATCTTGCTATTTTACAGTAAAATTTTCTTGTTAATCATTATGTTACTACAAGCGATGATTTGCTCACAGGGAAAAACTTTTAGAAGTAGCTAACCAAGAATAAGCTCATTTCTGGCCAGAACTGGAAAGAAACCCTAATTTCCAAATCAATTATGAGTTCCATGTCAGCAAATCATAAAGAGTAAAGTAATGACATTGTTATTCAGTACATCCCTAAATATACTTATTGTTTGGGTAAGCCAGAAGTTTAGCTTGTTCAAACCTCCATTGACCAGTGTTTAAAATTGTGACTGCCTATTTCAGGCGTTGGCAACCTTTCCCTAGCCACGGGCCACAAACAAACTGCAAGTTGTGGCGGGCCATACTAATTTTTCACCACCAGTTTGTTCATTTTGCTGTAAACGATGTTGATAAAACTTGAGAATTTTAATCAGATCAACTCTTGATTTTCACAGTTCATAACGAAAGCCCAAAATATGTCATACAGTACATTTACAGCACAGTGCAGTTTCTCATAATTATGCAATAAAAGAAGTGGCAAGAAAGTCAGATTTGTAAATTATACCACTAGGTGGGCCATGTTACAATTTGTAAAGGGGCTGCGGGCCAGATCCAGGCCGTAGGTTGCTGACCCCTGGCCTATATGCTGTGCACAACTTGCTTTGTAGATCTTTATTGTTGTGGTGTTCCTGCAGTAACAGAGAAAATAATTCTAAGTATAATCTTACATTACTATTTATAGGCTATTTTGCTTTACACCAATGGTTCTTAACGTTTTTTTTCATTATTACCCATTCTGATTGAGACTGAATCATCATTTCCCACAAACTAAATTGAATTGAACTATTTACACTAGTTCTGACATTCTCAAAAGCAGAGTTGGTTTATGATTGTGATGCATTTTTGGCTGTATTGATTGACCAAGCTATACTTAGCTATAATATTTCTTTTTTTATGTAGGTATAAGTTGTACCACACTGAGTAATATATACTATGTCACAAATTCAACCAAATTACAAAGCACCTCTCAAGCTTTTAGAAAGCCCTGAAGATGGCAAAGTACATAAGTATGGATCCCCTGTGATGAAGAACCCCAAACCTTGCCAAGCCAAGGTGGTGCCTTGCTCAAGGAAACATGTCAAATGGGTACGGTCTGTTTTATCGTGCATATGTTCTCATTTAGTTCAAATATATACAAAAATTGCTAATCGATTTAAAGTAACAATAGTGGTAAACAAAACAAACGCATTCTAAAAGTATCAAACTTAAGTGTGGGAAGGTGTCTCTGCAATTCTTGTGTTAATGGTGTTCCATACTTAACATAGTTTTTGCGATGTTGGTTAGTATGCATAAAATAGGAGGTTTTCTGAAATTCATATTCTTGATACGGGCTCAAATAGGCATATGTTTCATATAAAGTATTAAGAAACTGATTGATGTTTTTCATTTTATTCAAGAACTCACACATGGATGGCCTCTTGTTGAACTTGTGGTGGTTCATATGCTTAAATGTAGCACCTCCCAAGACTAACCATTCTGTAATGTGCTGCTACACAGACTGACTCATACTGCACCCACTCTCGCAAACATTTGAGAAGAAAAATCTTGGATTGATGAATTAAGCCTGTGATTCTGAATTTTCAGCATTTAACTATGTATTGAAAGAAATCTTTTCGCAGTCAAGAATCAGGCACTATGATCTTATCTGGGTATATATTTCGCTGATGGAGTAAGCATCTTCAGCCTTTATGCAAATAGGATCTCAGCATTTTTAATGTATTTCCATTTTCTTCAAATACAATATTACTCAGGGTTCCTATGCAGTCTTGAAAAGTATGGGAAAAAATTGTCATTTTCCAGTCTGGAAAAGCCTCAAAAAATTTTTTTGTTCTGTTACTATGGAAAAAGAAAATAATTTTCCAGACTTGATCTTTTGACAACATTTTCATAATATTTTATTCGAGATTGATATAATTTTACTTATGTCATGTTAAATATTACAGTGCCTGTATTTAACCTGGGTAGGTCATATGGAAATGTTAGGTCTGGAAAAAGTCCGGCAAATGTCTGGAAAAGGTCTTGAAGAAGTCTGGAAACTTAATTTCAACATTGCGTAGGAACCCTGATTGCTGTTTTTGTCCCATTCATAGTCAAAAGAAGTTCATGTCAGTATGCAGTGGTCTTAAGCTGCTTACGAAATTCGACACAATGGTTTCCAACCTTTTCTTCTCACGCCATTCGTGTTGCGCAACAACTAGAACTGGGGCAATTTTGTCAAGTAGATTAGAAACTGGCAGCACCTTTTGATGACCCTCGAGGTTTTAAGTGTTTATTCACTTTGTCCTGGTGGGATCTTGCTGCACTTTGGATGGGAAACACTCCTGCAGATGCTAACGTTTATGATGCAGCTATTCAGCTTGGTATAGCGTTATTTTTTAAACTGATTGGTGTACTGTTTCATGATTTTTTAGGTTTCACCTGATGCTCAATTGGTCACTACGAAGTCGAATGGTGGTTTAATCAGTAAGCCACAGAGAAAAGCAAAAAAGAAAATTCAGTTATCTGGTAACGATGTTCTGGCGTCTAATAATGAATGCGCTCCAGCAAGTTCCTCCCCAGCCGTTTTTCCATCGCAGAAAGTCGTGTACGAAAAACTTGAATTCATTCACAAAGACTCATCAGGTTGCCGTTACTTGGAGAGTGACGACAAGGAAAATATACCACCTGAGGATTGCAACACTTTTCAACAATCCAGCCCTTGTGTTGCAGCGAAAAAACTAGACTGTTGCAAACCTCGACCTCGTGTTTTTGCCGATAATACTTCAAATCGACTAAATCGAGCATGACCTGAATATCCTACATATTTCTATTTGATAAAATGTTTACGCTACAAAGCAAACAAACAGCAATACCTCGTGCGCGATGGTCACACCACGATTTCAAGAAGACACTAAGTGGTTAAGTTTGTTTTCGGTGTAAGACTGATAAAACCCCTATCTTTTGATTGCAGTCCAAGACATGCAACTGTTTTCTGTGAGGCTAAACGTGAAAAGGAAACTTCAAATATATGATTCTGTTGTTTTAGCATGTTCCGAGTACTGTTTTTGAGGTATTTTTGCAATAAAAACTGCTAGATTTTTGCAGTTGGTGAAAAGAAACAACATAACATAATCACCTGTCCTTTCCTAAATGTAAATTTATGCTTGGATACATGTGCAAGGTTCCTACGGAGTCTTGAAAAGTATAGAAAAAAGTTTGGTCATTTTCCAGTCTGGAAAAAATTATTTTGCTCTGTTGGTATGAAAAAAGGAAATAATTTCCCGAAGTGAGGTTTTGACAGCATACTGATAATCTTTTATTCTGATATTTTTGATAAGATTGAACTATTCCAGTGCATGTATTCGAACTGGTTATGTCATTCGGTAAAGTTAAGTCTGGAAAAAGTCCAGAAGTCTGGAAATTCATGTTCAAAATTGCTTAGGAATCCTGGATATGTAGCGCTTAATGTCAACTCACAACGAGTTAAAGTGAATCGCTGTTTCTGGAAGAATGACTTTTTGCAAACAGACAGGTTGGGTGTTTATACAAAAAGTGAGTTTTTGTCTGTGCGTTTGCCAATTGCACAGCGTACATAAAATTTTAAAATGTCTCTGCTGTTCTGGTTTATCGAACTGTATTTAGTTTGTTGTTTAGCTTGTTTGCAATACTACGAGTTAAGAGACTATATTGCTTTGGATTTAAGTGCTTCGCGCGTGTTATACAGTAAATGGTATATTTATGTAGTGGGCTTCTATTAACTGTCTTCCCACTCATGCTTCATTGTTTAACAGTACGGAAATTGCTCTCACAAATATATGTATATATCTGAGTCTTTCCCGCGTTTTTGCACTCCGTTATTTAAGTTCGCAACGTAGGCGGAGATAAGAAAAGCGAAACACCGAGTTTTTTGCAAGGCTATAATGTGTTTTGAATGTTGAAAAGTACTCAAGGGTCACTTACTCATTTAACCTAAAGCTAATTTCAGTGCACGATTTTAGCACAACAAGAACTGAACGGTTTGCCGGTGATGTTCAGTTTTTATTATTATACATTTTTACGTTTCAGTCGTAGAAGAGTTACTTCACGATCCAGGGTGTTATTCTGATCTGCATAACCGAAAATGTTAAAAAGATAAAAAGTGGTTCCAGTCCCTTGTCTGAAATAAGTTATAAAAAATGCAACGCGATTGCATTGCAGTGTTTCATTCTTCTTCTGCTCAGTCCGATATACCCTGATTCAAGGCATCTTTCGTCGCATCACGAAAAACTCACAAAAACATGTTAACACATATACTTGTTCATGTATGCTTTTCCTATTTCGCCGCGTTTGCAACCAACAATTAAAAGCCGTTCCAACCAATTAAAAGTTGTAACCATCAAAACCAATTAAAAGCGTTGTAATCAATTAAAAGTTCAGTAGATTCGGACCCTTTGTACTCGTGTGTTGAAACTGCACATGTGCAGTGGTGCGAAACACCCCATATATTAGCTTTTTACTACGAAACAGACACCGCAAAAAAGCGAGTAAGATGCCTGTGGCATGCTGGCTTGTTGAAGTCAAGAAGGCTTCAGACTCGCATTTTTTCAAAATGAGCTCTCATGTCATCATGGAGCCGAGCATGACTTCAAGCTGTAGCTGCCGAATGGTCAATTGTCGTAGTTTTTTTAAATTGGACACTGTTGGCAAAAAACGTGATTTAAAAAACGATCATGTCTGAGGCAATAATTATTCAATAACACAACTTTCTTATTCAAAATTTTTGGGCCTGGTTGGCCCGACATTTCAAGCGTCCAACGCCATCCTTCATCTTTTATAAAATACCGTAATGCAAGTCGTTTTTTTGATCGTTTACATACATGAGTGTTGATGCGTCTGTATGTTAATGCATTTGCGACTAGGATTTACTTGCAATTAAAGCACATTTTCAGAGTTATGTGTTTTGGCCCATTCGATTTGCAGTCAGTTTAATCCACAGCTTTAAAGTGTGATTACGACGCTATGTTTACAAAATTCTGAGTTCAGTGCATGCAAACAGGCAATTAATCAGTTCGTTAACCGCCAATATTAGCGCTGTTGTAGCAGAGGCGTTGACACGTAAAAAATTATGTAGATTTAAAACCGAATTTTAACGTTGGCTCTCCATTAACTATTTTCATTGCTGAACGGTTCTATATATGTATAGACTTAGTATTTTCCATCACTGCTCATATCAGCGTACTTTCTACCGTGCAAACTTGCATATATGGACTTCGTGCATCTCAAATACGCCTACAACGTCCGCAGAAAACTGACTGCACAGAAACCCGTTTTATGTTTTTTATTATCATTGCTAGAGCTTCATGGAATCGGGCTATTTCGTTGATGCCCTACACATTTCCGTCACATGGTCGGACGTCGTTTTATTGTTCAGGCTAAAATTTCAAAATCGTAATACACAAAACTGCGAAATTAACTTGGCAATTAAGCTGCTATGCTCAAATTACTGAGTGCCGCTCCTCAAGTCACACACTCTTTATTTTCTAAGTCGCATACAAAGCGCTATGTCTACAGCAGTGGCGTAGCCAGCCCAAAAGCTATTTTTAGGGGAAAATCTTTTGTCTTATGCGGCTAGAAATTTTGGGGTCCATGGCGCCCCTGGCTACGCCTATGTTCTACAGTTACTGTATCCGACCTTTTTGATGATATCAAGGTGTTCTTGATAAAATTGCAACATACATCATCTGCACCTTTTTTATTACTCACAGCGCCGGATTTAGGAGGGGGCGGGCCCAGGTCCCCCCACCATGTTCATGTGTTTAGCCATATGTGCGACATATGCGTGCTACTTAGTCATTTTTAGCGAGAAAAGTTTGTTTGTAGACGCTATTAGTTGTCGGTCGGCCAAACAGCAGTATTTCACTTGAATATTTGATATTGTGGCGAAACAACTATTACACGTACTGGTTTCCTGACAGTCGGTCAGGTATCTGAATCTAGTGAATGCAAGGCCAAGCCACGTAAGAACACGTTAGCTTACGTCTCTACTCGTTTCTGGAAGATTTTGTGTCTGCTTTACTCAGATTTGCACAGGTCGTATATGAGTACCATTGCTAGGTATGGCTACTATATGCCCTCTTTTTGAAGTGCATGTCTACTTTTTTCATGAGAAATGAAATATTCTCGGAGTGAGGAAATTCGAAAATGCCCTCCTTTTTGCATTCTTATTTTACATTGCGATAATCACTGACGGGACTAGACCTTTGAGTCAGGAAAACTTAGCCAAAAGGGGCCCACTAGCCAACAGTCGGAAAAAATTCATGAGAAATTATGGTGAATCCGGATGTGCATAGCTATGGTAAAACACTAAATCACCGGAAAATAATCCAAAAAATGCAAAAAAAACAACCTTCTGAAAACCAAACGAATATTAAAACCGAAATATCACTTAAGGTGGGGGTGCGGTTTTCACATTTAGATTGCCAAGGGGGCATTTCGCCCCTTTGCCTCCCGTCAGTTGCGTCACTGGCTGTGATATATTGTTTTTGCATACAGTAAGCTGTCCCTACTCAACTGCAACAAGATGAGAGATGGTGGCGAAACTTAGTTTGTGGGAGGGCCTGCGAGTTGTCTTATTAATCTGTTTTGATTGAGTTAATTCTTGGCTGGAAAGGCGGGAATGCTTTCACATTAATCGTTACATAACGGTGGTAAATCTTATTTCAGTATCTCAATGACCTTGGCATTAGAGTGTGGACTGCTGACGCCATTATATTGTACTAGCTTTGCTGATGAACTGTGATACGGTGATCAGTGTATTATACCAGTGACGTGCCGTCAGGGGAGGCAGTGCCTCCTCTACCATAATCTTGAAATGTTTAAAAAAAATTAGGGATCCAACATAGCAAATTTTAAAAATTTGCCCTTTCATCGTGAAAAGATGCAATTACTCTGTGATTCTAATCATTTTCACAGTCAATTCATCTGAAGTTGCATATTTCTTCAAGCCAGGCGAAAGTCACGAAGGGAGGCAGCGACTGCTTGTGCCTTCTCTCGCCGGGTGGCTTTTGCATTGAGCAGTCTGTCAAAAACTGTGTTGGTGAGCGCGTGCCGTGCAATTAATATCTCTGTAACCTTAATGTCACCTATAGTGTAATGTTTGCATACACTTTTAATATATGTACTCGCATTCTACACTCTAGATCATGCAGTTTACGTTGGTTAACAAATTGAATATGCAGCGCTATGTCCGTTCAAGAGTTGATCTGACAACGCTGCAGTGATAAAGCGGTGCCAAGGGAGGCACCGACTGCTTGTGCCTCCTCTCCGGTTGACTTTCGCATTGCGAAATGCTTTACAAAGTGAACTGATGAGCGCGGAAAATGCAACCAATCTCCATGCAGTTTGTATGTTGCCATTAGTGTAACATTTGTACACATATGCCCTCGCATTCCATAGCCTAGCACTTACTTCACCTTCAGTAATATGCTGAATATGTAGCGTTATGCAAAATCAGCAGCTGGTCAGACAGACAGCAACAGCAGTGATGCCACTGGGCTCAATCGTTTCAACATCAAATGTCAGGCATAAACATCAAAACGACACAAGACTGCTATGGAAACTTTCTTTATAACATCGTTCCTATATTGCACATCCCCACCGCCTCATGAAACTATCTCTTTGTAATTGCCCCTTCAAGCTGTCAGCATCCGATTTGCTGCATTGTTTTGCATTTGTTTTGTCAGGCGAAAGGTTCTTTTCAAGATTCAAGAGAATTAAAAATCAATTAAAGGGCCGCAATATTCCAGGAGAGGTTGTTAACATTAAGCACATCAAAAGTGACAAACTTAGGCAAACAAATTGTGATGAATTCTTAGATAATTTTGTTATAAAGAGGGCAGGACAAAACCTTTTTAACTGTCCACTGTGTTATGTTCAGCCTTGCTTGATTTATGATTGTAGCTTTTTATTTCTTTATACGTATTTCAATAATGACAGCATAAGCGAAATTTAAACCAGTCC
>Ga0210059_1009545_pt1 | contig 15141 bp, 9 predicted proteins | sample Ectturendosymbi2_FD_188042 | JGI IMG/M metagenome (GOLD analysis project Ga0210059, IMG submission 188042) | Ecteinascidia turbinata endosymbiont from Florida, USA - Sample 2 (SPAdes) (version 2) | ecosystem: Host-associated > Tunicates > Ascidians > Unclassified | place: Key West, Florida...
CTGCTTTAACCAATGAGATCTCTTCTTTTCTGTATATAAACCAGCTCGGTAGTATCTCCACTTCATTCTGACGATATCCCCTGAAGAGTATCAGACGAAAAGCTTTGGAATGAATCTCCTACTTCACGCCATCTTCAAGTTCTGTACCACCAAACGTCTTTTCAAATATACTTTTTTGGGAAATTAACTGTGACATGAGTTGCCAATTGAAAAACGTGGAGGCATTTGAAAACAAGGCGATCTTGAAACTTCAAAGCATGCGTAAAGCCCAAAATGTCTTACCTTGAACCATGTTTTAGTTTGTTTGCTTCACACCTACAAAATGCAAAAACTACCAAATTGGCTGCCGGCGTACGATATATTCGTACGTTGAAATCGGCCTAAATCCAGCAGTTTTCAGTTGCCTTACAAACCGCACAGCTCGTCCGCCGATTGCGCTAGAGAACTGTTCAAAGCCTCAAAAGATTCGGAAAGTCTTCCAGTGGGCAATGAAAAGAAAATGGTTTTGGGTTTCGTTTTTTTTGTAAGTGGCGTCATAAGTGAGGTAGGTTTTTGGACATTTTGGCTCATGTTACCTGGCCTGAGGCCCAACCGCTAGACCGAAGTACTTCGTTGAAGTTTTCATTGGAAATTAGGCTAGAATCCGACTGTTTTGAGCTTTTGATCGACTTTGTAGCATATCTCGTCCAAACGTTTCGATCTAAAATATAAAAATTAATTAATTATCTGATTATTGGATTTAATCAATTATTTTGTTTACTTTAGATCATTATTTTTGAACCCGGAACCCCAGCAAGTCATCCAAAATATCAAAAGCCTCGGATTTTAGGGATTTTAGTCTAGTTTCTAAACAAACTTCAGCGAAATACCACCATCTTGGGCCCTGGGCCAGATGAAGTGGGCTAAAAGTTCTCCAATTATAACGTCACTCACAAAAAATCTGAAACTTAAAACAAAAATTTTTTTTCATTGCAAACTACAAGACTTGCCGAGTCTTTTGAGCGTTTGAACAGCTCTCTAGCGCTTACGGCGCCGGAGTTATATCCGTGCAAAGCCATGTGCGCACGGGCTGTTCGCGCGTACCGCTTGAGTTAACCCAGCACTGAGGGGAATCAATAAAACAAAAGGTTTGCAAATGATGTCAACTGTTTTTAACTGCAATAGAGTTTAACAAATGTTTCTGTATGCAAGTCAAAATGAGAATTAAAATTTATTGATATTTATGGCGAACTTATTCACGTCTTCGAAATGCTGACAATGGTTATAACTCTAACTAAGGTAACGTTTACCTGGCAACGATCTCTTTTCAACTTGGAAGCTCAAGCTGTGCATTTACAGACAAAAGCTCGCTTTCGTAACTGAAAATGAGATCTATTGTGTCGCGAGTTGCATCTTGTGGGTTTATCACTAAAAAAGCTGAAAATCTGATTGGGGTGAATAAGTCTCTAAACCTGTTTGATAAATGTATGAGCAATAGGTTTTTTAAAACATAAAAAAAGTTTTGTTATTGACAAATGTACGAGAAAGTCTGGTATTACGATCACATTTTTGTTTTCGTAAATCGAGAATACGAAAGAAAATACTTTTGAAAACTCCAAAAGTGCGATTGCAACACAACAACGTATGAGAACATAAACTTTGCCCTTTAGGTATTAGCTATTCGTCGATGAAATCAAAAGTTTCATAGTTTTGGGCGAAAAGAAAACTATTGTGGTAACAAATGAGCAGGATAAGGCAAGAAAAATTATTGCAACAACTATCCATTCATTGCTGCTTGCTAAAATCGTAAAACAATTATTGAACTAACTCGGGTCTGCAACAGAATGTCTAGGAAGTCTAGACGTTTTTTTCCACCGTAGGAAAAATCTTCAAGGATGTCATTCTGCGTGGCTGCCTTTGATTGGTCACGATCGCTCGTGCTTTTCTCAATTATTAAACGTCGTTCTTTAATGACCTGAAATGTATGAAGAGCAAATTGTTCTTTTTTGTTTTTCTGAGCAATGATTGCACTGCGTGCTTTTTACATCGATTTAGAACATCAAAAAGGAAAGTTGTTAAGCAAACAGATATTCCTTTCTGTTGAGTTATACGTTGTTCTCCAAACACACAGGAAGTAGGAGCTTATGGCTCTTTCTAGAGAATTAAAGTTGCTTTTCACTTTGACCACGTAATCGCTTACGCATTCAATCTTACCTAATCAATGGACCAATGGTAGCGGTTTGTTTGATTTTTGGCATTCAATATGTTTTATTTAAATGTCTTTAACGCCATTGCTCTTCGACAGTTGTTTTTTTAGGATGGTTAGCGAGTTTGGAAAACAAACAGAACCGCAAAAAAATATAAAAAAATTTTGGTTAATTCCTGGCGTTTTGAGCATACAAACTTGCTACCTATTCTGTAAAAACTCTCCACCAAAACGACAATTCTTCAGTATCAGCTATAATTTATTATTGACTTTTACATCCCACATTTGCTCACAAATGCCAGCCCTTGCGTCGCCGAAAACCTTGTACAAACATTTCAAAGGACGTTTTTGCTTTGAAAAATCTGAATGTTTTTCTGTTATTGGATCTTTTGAAAAAAGCATTTTCACGACGGCTGCATGAAGAACTTGCCTTTTCCGCGTGTGTGTGAACAACGTCAGCGGCTTTCTTGAATCTTTTTCCATACTTTGTTCTCCAAAAGATAAAATCCAACAACATGAACGGTTTGTCCAAACGAACGGATATTGCTTCTGCCATATCTCTCACTGCTTGGATGTAAGGGTGCTTTCCTCTGCACCAAATAAAGGGAACAATCAGAATTGGCATTTACTTACTGCTAACGATTTTTTACTTTACCTAATGAAAAAGATAGCGAAATTTCCTTAGTTGTTCTTGTGAAACTATCACAAGGTGGTTCATAAACATGTATCCATTTTGTTACCGATAAGGTTTTATATAAAATTAACCCACGATTCCCGTTTCCAGGTAAATCCATGGTTAAAGCTTGCTCCAACATTTCATTGCGCGTGAAGCTTCAGTGATAAAGCAGCAAGACATTCCGTGTAGGAGTGGATCAAAACTGTAGAGGCCTATTTTGCGAAGAAATCAGTCGTCCAAACTCATGGACAATTTCGGAGGGATTTCCAAGGAGGAAACGCTCCACCCTGACTCACAATAAAACACCTCCTGAACAAATTCAGGGAGACGGGAAGTGTACAGGATTACACTGAGACAAGGCAGTGGCCGGTCGCGGTCACACAGGACAGAAAATCACACCGTGACTGTTAGACAATGTTTGGAGTAGTCTCCAAGGAAATCCACAAGACATTTGTCTCAAGAAAAAGATTCATCAAGGAGTTTATTTATTCGCATATTACAACAGGACCTTTACCTGATTCCGTTTAAGAGATTTTACAACTTCAGGACGATGCAAACATGGCTGGGAGACTTGTACTTGGGCAAACCACCAGTCCGTGTTTTGAAGAAAATACTGATTTCTTGGACTTCACTTTTTTTAGTGACGAGACAAATTTTCTCCGTAATGGTCACGTGAACAAATCGAGTATGCGCTTTTCGGTTCAGGTTCAACCTCATGAACGCTAGTATCGCCCTCTTAGTGTGGAGAAAGTGACTGTTCGGTGCCCGTTGTGTCGCAGTAGCATTATCGGGCTACACTGATTGGAGAATACTGGTGGACATCAGGTAAGTGTGAACACGCAGCGATAAAGTGAACTAATGAGAAGAAAATTCATCCCGGCACTGAGACAGAAACGTGGAGTGGATGTGGAAGTTGTGATTTATCAGCAGGATGGAGCAACACCCCATTGCACCAATGCTTCAGTCGAATACATCCTCCTTTGCTTGCCTGAGACAGATTCGTTTCCCGTCGTACGGATCCCTTTTTGCTTGCACCTTGTACAGACTTATCCCCTTTGAATTATTTTCTGTCGGGATAGCTAAAAGACAGTGTCTGTCTATGTTCACAATCCCAAACCTATTCTTCTTCATCTTTTGAAGCAGTTCCTCTAACCGCTGCTTGATCTCGGGGCAGATGTTGAGCAGCCATTCGATAGTCCCATCGTCCAGAACCGTCAGGCCTTGGAGTCCATGAGGAGGTCGATGGATTAGACATTGGAGGACAACATGGTCGATGGTTTGTTCTTCTGCGCCACACTCACAGGCCGCCGAAGAAACCATACCCCATTTGTACAGACAGGAGCGGAAATGCCCGACACCGGTGGGGAGATAGTTACGCTAGGCACAGGCTCCTCGTGGGAGGGTCATTCCGGGAGGTATTTCCCGGTGTCGGTAATGAAAATGCGGAGTCTTGTGGGACTGTCCGCCCATTCCGCATCCCATTGGTGATCCGTCCACTGCGTCGCACGTATGTTGTTGTCACATAAACTAATAAGTTGTTGTGCGCGGGCACTAATGGGTGTCTCGATTTGAGACGCCGTGCATTTGCACTTGATGGACAAATGAGTACTGAGTGGAGCGGGTGTCCGGGCTCCATGGCACGGCATGCTAGAGGCAGTGTGGCCCCACTGCGACGAAGCTCAGCAGGTTGTATGCCTGCGAGGATTGGAAGGTTGTCCGCTGGTGCAGGAAGCAGGCATCCAGATACGATTCGCAAGGCGTAGTTGATGGCGGTGTTGATATAGCGTAATGAGCACTGCGGCATCAGACAGGACACAGTACTCTGCGGCTGAATGCACCAGGGCCAGAGTGGCTGTTTGCAAAGTTGTTGCTCCAGCACCCCAACCGGAGCCAGCAAGTCAAACCTATTGATGCGTTGAAATATGACATTCAATTCAAATGAAGATCAAGAAAATTGCCCATGAGATGTTGAACAGTGTCATTAGAAACATCAAGTTGCGAGTAGCCAATGATTCAGGTAAAAGAGCTTGGATAGAGTACATTTAAAAATCGTGATCTATGCTCGAAATATGATAGCGTACGTGGAAGAAACTTACACAACACAAAACGTACAGGTCTGTCAGACAGGCGTATGGAAATATTTGCGAAGATTTCCATTACGAAGAGATTGCTACTTCATCAAAAATGGATACATATCTTTGGACCATCCTGTAAATGTTTTATCCCTTTCTGTTTTGAGTTGATTTCATGTGGCAAAAAACATTTATTATCTGTAGTTAAAGCAACAGATGCTTTTTAATTTTTGAAAATGCTTTCTTTTCTCAAAAAATGCCTTCACAAGAAACGTTTTATATGAAAAACGCCATATACTTCACATGATGCTGCTATTCAAACCATTTTCATTCAAAATCTTGTTTTAAGTCATACAAGTAAAACGTGCAGGAGCTATCAGCAGAACATACTGAAATACTGTAGGTCTTTATGCTTAATGTTTAACTGCTGAAATAATGTGCAAACGGGAAATCACTGTTAAACCACTGCATGATTGCTAAATAAATAATTATAATACACAATAATATAAAAACAAGCGATATTTTATCCGAAGTAGAAAAATATTTGCAAACATTTACAATACTGTCCAGAAGCAACGACGTTATAAATCAAAACAAACTCTGCACGGTCTAGCGGGCCTTACTATTTTTGTATTAACAATTCCGGAACCTTCACTTTTATGATCTTGTTAAAACGTGCGAATTTACGGAATTGTATTCAGACTATGTCCTGATTTTCACAGGTCATAACGAAAGCACAAAATACGACAGATATTGCATTTATAGTGCAACATTAATGTGATATTTCATGTTGCTTTTTGTTTGAAAATTTCTGAAGTTCAGATATAGCGGATGAGGTAAGAATCATAACATTTTGCAAATGGTCATAATAAAGTTGTGTCCTCAACTTGCTCTTGGTGAGTTTCATTGACGAAAAGTTATTTTTCACATGCATATGCACTGCAAAACATTGATGCCATATTATTGCCACGGTTAGTCAAGTTGGGATATTTTTTGCATTCAATTTATTTTCTATAAAATTATGCAGTGATACAACCACGGCAAGAAATTTTCATTTTACCTCGTTACTTTACTGTAGTACAACCAGTTCCATTTTGTACCTTCCCTTCTACTGAAGTTACTACAGTTTGTGAATGGGTTGCAGGGGGGATAATTTTGCGTGGCGGGTCGTAGGTTGCCGACCCCTGTTACAAATGAACATTTTTTGTTGCCATTTTGTGAAAAGTCACAGCTTGCATTGTTCTACTTTTCTGCTTCTTTTTATGTTTCATACCTGCAATTCGCCATTTCTTTATTCTAATTTATTTTCAAGCGTAACATGCAGTTGCTTTCACAAGAAACCTTTTTTCCAGAGATATAAAGAACAGATGTTCATTTCAGTTTCGTTTTGCTGGCAAAAATGTTGTGGTAATGATATTTTCTGCAGTCATTTTCTTGGATTTCACCTTGTGTTCTGGCAGTTTGTTTCCGTAGACATGGCGCATTTTAGCATTGAGTCCAGCGTCATCAAACTGACGTCACCAAGCACGTCCAAAGGTTTCCTCAACGATTTTTCCCATTTTTGCAACATCACCTCAGCACTTCCATTAAAAATTTCCGTGTATCTGAAAAGGAAAGTGATTATTACAGAGGCGCTGGTGGGCCAAGCTGGAATACAGCTAAAGCTTCAAAAGCCATTAACACATTTTTCGCTTACGTTTGCACGTTCGCCAGACATTTGAACAATATGAGTGAAATCCTCTACTGTTATGTTCTTTGTTTGATAAAAGAATAATCAGTTTTATTGTAACCTAGTTAGCTCTGATTCGACATAAAAATAAGAAATATCGACAAATGCTTCTTTATGCGCACCCTTTCAACACGCTGAAATGAAACGCTGGGGTAAGCAGGCGACGATTTCTTCGCCACTTTTCACCTTTGCTTGTTAGTAGTCCATCACCCAGCCAAGGTCTGAGGAATTTGTATGTCATCTCGTCTTTAGGAGCTGCGACAAATCAAATAAAAGAGAGTTGATTTATTCGATTTTTCAAGCAGTTTGTAACTAATTCTTTCATGTCAATAATGTATGTGCTTGAACTACTTTGGAGTGTTTTTATACAATTAACTTTGTTGCTTACAAAGCATCATATTTTGCAATTACAATTATCTTAAACAAATGCCGATCGGTTCTTTCCTTACCACCGTTGTGCAGAGTACTTACTTGACTAGTGTTTTTAGAACATGTCCATGGCCTGATATCAGTGGCAATTCTAGAACTTAAAAAGTGGGGGGGCACTGCGGGGCCAAGAAAAAAGTAGGGGAGTCAACATAATGGTCTATCTTGCATGGTGATTTTTCGTTGTTTTACAGATTAAGTTGCTATGATTTACCTTATCAATTCCAGCATAGGCTTATGAATATCGATAAATATGAACTAGCGTTTTTATTCACTAGAGGCCCCAAAACGCCACTGTAGATGCAATCACACACGTGTACTAATTATGTCGAATATTCGGTCCTAACCAGGGCCGGATTAAGGGGGGACAACGGGTCAATTTCCCCGGGCCCTCCGCTCCAAGGCCCCCCCCGTGATGACATTTATTTGTTTTAAATAAAAATATTCCTTTGAAAATTCGTCGTGATTCAAAAGAGATACAAGATTGCAACTCTATATTCCGATGTTGCGTTATGAAGATTTTTTCTTCATTTTATGCGGCTTACAATCAAGGGCGGCTTACATTTTTTATTCTTTTACTTTATCGAAACGTATAGATGACGCTTAGTCTTTCCTTGGTTACGTTAAGTCAACCAAATTCTTCTTTCGCATTCGATGTTCTTCAGCATCACGTGCACATCCATCACAGGAGGGACTATGATAAACAGAAGGCAGTTGTAGTGGTGTGAGCATCATTAATACCAGGGTTGCCAATTAATGCGGTAACACACGAGTACGCGAACGTCGCGAATGCATCTAAGAACCTTGGGTAACCTATGTTCAAGTGCGGTTTACAATCAAGGCAGCTTACATTAAGCTGTATGCACACAGCATGCATCCTTTGCGTTTTTGAGCGCATGTGTCTGATTTCGTGACGTCACATCCTTTTCTGATGCGTCTGGTATGGTCTGCGTTCGAGTAGAACCTGTTTCTATATTGACGCATCAGACTCACTGCTCTGACTTACTTTTACTTAAACGCAGACCACACCAGACGCATCAGAAAAGGACGTGACGACACCAAATCAGACGCATGCGCTTAAAAAACGCACAGGACGCATGCCGCGTGCATCCAGCTTTAATCTTCAACACGATTTCGTGCGGTTTACAATCAAAGGCGGCTAACAATCGAGTTAATAAGGCAGGCACATAATCGACTACTGGAAAAAGGAAACGAGAACGTTGCGAATCAGCGAAAACATAAATTATGCAAACGGTGACGTCATGAAATACGTCATAGGGGCCCTCCAGTGAAAATTGCCCCGGGCCCCCGTACCTTTTAATCCGGCTTTGGTGCTAACCATGCAACTTCCACACCACTGCACATGTGAAAAGGAAAAACATTTCCCGCACACAGTTGTGCCTACCCCCACATGAACGAAAACAGCTCCACCAAAGTGAGTACAATTCACATGAAAGCGAAATGGTTCCAAACATACGAATTCCATCTTGAGACAGAGACAAGTAGGTTGTTGACAGCCAACTAGTTTCGTCAAAATATTCTTACTACAAAACACGTAAAAATAAGCCATTTGCCAACAGATTGGTGACTACTGACTAATCCGTTTTTGTGGTATCTTATGGACATTTGTGATTGTGGTGCAACTATAACAGTGTTATGCAACTACTATTACGAGTCTAATGCCCATCTGTAGCGTGGTAGGGTGAGGATTATTCAATGAACTATGCAGTTAACAGCAGCGAGGTTTTGGCACCAGACACCTAAAGTAGCGAAGCAGCGCCGCAGATAAGTGTGCATCGGTGTTTAGAGCGTGCACCTGATAGGGAGATGTAACAGCGGGCGTAAAACTCAGTTTGCAGAATATTCCCAACAAAGTCGTTCATTTTATATTTCACACTGAATTTTCACTTGATTGAACCTAAAAAGCTGACTTTTCAACCTTGCATTGATTTGTGACTATCTTGCCATAAGCGAAACATGCACTAATAGGGGCGGAACGAGGTTAGATGGCGCCTGGGGCAAGAAGAACGTTTGGCCCGGGCAAGAAGAAAGGGCCAAACAGGGGGCTAAGCGAAAATTTGGGTGGCCATGGCCCACCCTGGCCCCCCCTTAGAATCGCCAATGGTTGTGACAAAAGAAGTTGTTTTTCTGTTTTTCCGCCCTTTGCACGATAGAAGTACAGCTCGAGTTAAGTAGAACTTTAATAACGTTTCGGCTCTAGTGTAACCAAATTCTGTTAACCAAGTCACAATATTTCTGTTCACCTAAGAGACCAGATATCTAAGCTGTGAAACGTACACTGTTTATGCTATGTAAGTTTTGTTGTATGTCTCCTTTGGAGAATTTATCGAACAGTTGAAGCTTGCCAATCGACACTGAAGTAATACATTGATCGCAATCAAGTGTTCGAGATGCATGTTTGAATTTACTGCAAATAACCGCGTTGTGCGCTTATCTAGTCGTTGATTGTCTATAGCGTGTTCAGCCATCGGTGTGAAGTTTGCTTGATCCGTTAGCTGCGCTGGCAGAATGCCTTTAATTTTTTTCTGTAGTGTTTTGGAAACCGTGTTGACGATCAATCGCCGCTGAAGTTTGTTCTTTGTTGGATTTTGATAGCAAGGAATTGCGTTGAGTACTTTCGATTCCGTTTGCCATTGCTGTAGGGAACAAGAGATGACAGTTCGTTGATGTGCTGATTCGTAACAAGGACCAGGTTCTAGGCGAATGTTTGTGAAGGTGCGTTTCTCAAAGTTCTGCGGACTAGCTCCCCCACGGCTCGCGATTAAAAGGCTACCTGCCGCAACAGAATATATCGCAGGGAACAAAGATGTTCGTATTAATTGTTTTTCACTTTTGGGCCAAACAATCATTTTCACTTTAAATTAAATAGCCTAATAATAAATTCATGCTTTTGACGCAAAACGTTGCTTTCATACGCATGCAAAGTTACCTTTGCTGTTTAGAAAAGCGGCTGCAGTGTCAGAATGATGCATGACAACAACTGAAAGAAAGGGTCCTAGCCAATGGCTGACCATCGTTGGAAATGTCAAAGTTCTTCGGATGATATTTAACATACCCTTTTCATTTGCCTGGCACTGAAATAAATGAGTAACATACCAATTATTATTGGAGTAACTTGCACTGTAAGGATAAATGTTGCAATAGTTATTTTCCTTTCACGCTAAAATTATTCTTTTATGACAAGCACATACAATTATCGAAAAAGAGACAGAGTTATTTTTATCTCACAAGTAAAATCTTTGCTCATTGACACCATTTCGTCAGCGCTACGTGGACATCTGGTGTTCCCTGTGGCACAGTATAGTTATAGAAATGTTTCAACATCCGTAACAACGAAATACAATATAACAATCTCGTATGCCTGAGACGATGTCACAAAGTGGTTAAAACTCACACATTTCATAACATGAAATGAAGCGCTTTTGTTTCCCATTGCAGTTAATGATTCATTTGACTATTCACTGTCACGTGAATCACTTGATTTATAGCCTTTGTGGAAAGGTTGTTTACTACTGATACATGGCAAACACAAAAATGATTATTTGATGCAGCACCAATAATCATGTGCTGGAAATGAAAGAGGCTAATCGCAACATGCTGCAACAAAAACGCTTATGAATGAATGAAGACCTTTCTATCGGAGCTATTCTGATTGATGTTTGCTTACGGCCGAACTTTACTTTTTTGAAATGTGTGTCATTGCGGCAAAAGCACTAAACCTGAAAACAGCTCGAAAAACAAAAACTACACACATAGTTGATCGCTGATGCTTGTTTAGACACGTGCTTCCAAAGAATTTTGGGTAAAAAAAACTTTTGTGTAAATACCTGTTTCGCATGTCCGAAAAACCATTCCTTCGGAGTAGTTCCAATTAATCTATCCAGTTGTTTGCTTTTGCTATAAAGCGTGATCGCAGGAAATATCAACGTTTTTGCAAGGTAAATCGCAATCAGAAACAAAATCACATCTACGCCAAGAATAGGGGTCAACAACCCACTGTCTTTCAAATTAGAAAGAAGACTTAAGGGCATTCTTACTGTCAAACGCTCAACCTACTTACAAACAATTCCTGCAGAGCTGCAACTTTTGAACATTTTAAACTTTAACTGTTAGTGTTCACTACTTACTAAAAATTATCTTTAAACTAACACCACTATCAGTAAAAATTTGAAAAATTGATCATGAATGCGAAAGCAAAGCGTGAGAATAGAACTTCTGTTTTGGACTTATTTACAATGAAACCAACCTTCTTAACATTCGCTTGACACTCAGCTTAACATTTTCATAAAGCCTGTCGCGAATCGGGCCTCAAATCTTCTCTCGCTGTGGAGATTCAGTTAATGCAGATCACACCACGCCAAACGGCAGCCACCAATCACGCAACACAGTTGCAATTCCAAATAAATTTGTTGTGTACACGTGAATAGCCAACGAAGCGAAAACGCAAAGAGTAAAACTGCCTTTGTTTGTCCGGCAGATCAAAACAAAATCTTTCTCAAGTTCAACGTTGAGCTAATGCCGCCATGTGACTGGTAAAAAAGACTAAGGCCAGGAGATAGGGTAGAATTTTACGATCGTGTGCCACATAACAAGCATGAAGGGAAACAAACCTGCAAGAGGCGGGGAAAATTCTGTACTTTCCCCAAATTGTGACGACCCCGTACAATCTCACATTCAGGAGTAAACTTTTTCCTGACTGGCATCGAAATTATCATTAAGACAGCACAAAAAAACGACAACATGCACAGGCATCACAAACAGATCTATCAAGACAATTTTTTTAAATTCCTGATACGTTTGCGGCAGCCCTGCCTGAACAAATCATTCGACCAGCCGCTGCAGCCTTGCAGAAATTAATTGTCCACCCAATGGTCACAGCCTCACTGAAACATATGATTTGACCAGCTGTCGCAGCATTGACTCAACGAATCGTATACAGAACCGTTGCCAGAAAGTTTTCAATAGGGAGGCTTTACTTTTGTTCAAGGGGGTTTGACATTCTGATATTTAATCAAAACTCGACCGATTGATAGTGCTTCATAATTCAATTTAGGGGTTTTGGAGTTTGTTTGGGGGGGGTTAAGTCCCAAAAAGCACCCCGTGGTGACGGGACTGATCGCACATCCAGCGGTCGTAGCATCACTGACAACGAGTCGTACATTCAGCGGTCACAGAATTACTGCAAAGGATCGTACTTCCAGAAGTTGCAGCATAACTGGTACGAATCATACATCTATAGCAGTCACCAGACTTGGACAACTAGAATTTTTTAGGTTTTCTAAATTAGATTAGAATCAAAATTAGAGCCAACGCAGATGTCACAAATTAGAATTGAAATTAGCGGATTTGCGAAAATCATAAATTGAACTAAAATTAGAATTAGAATTACATTTGCTCAAATCTAAGCAACTTTAATCCAAGTTCAGTTCATACCCATACGTGGATTTATTCTCATAGTCATAAGCAAGCACAAGAATAGCAATAATTTGTACGCCAAGATGGCGCATTTCGCTCTGTACAAATCGCCTGCATGGCTAATGTGGCGTGGTGATTACGCCCAGGACGGTCATCAAAAGTGGCCCGGGAACTGAAGTTTTGTGGTCCACGGAAAGGGCAAGATTTAAGCATTACGGTTTTGGAAAGGTTTTGCCAGGGCCGATATAGCGGTACTAAACAGTAGACCTAAGGCTGAACAGATTTTTCATCAAATTTGATCAATTTTAGGAGATATAATGAAAATCACGGCCAATCAAAACGATATCAACGACATATTGCAGATGTTTCAATTACTACTGTTAACATCATCAGTGCATTGCAAACAGAACTGCATTGATCTTGCTACACGTTCTTGTGGTCAGTCAGGAGAAATGCGCTGTAAAACAGTGAAAAACGTGAAGGGCTGTTTCGGTAGTGACGTAGTGGCGCGAAGCATACGTAGTCACATGACTCAGCTGGATACGAGCCGATGGTGATGACGCGTGACGTCATGAGTGAGGCATGAAGCTCTGTTACAAGGTAAAAATGCATAGAGGCATCTACGGGATGTTGGCATTCCGCTCTGGTTTGTGTTCTTGAATCAATAAAGAATCAAGAATCTTCAGCCGTCGCCAATTGTCAGTGCTAATGACCTCAGGGTTGTGAAAGCCAACCTGGTGATCTTGGTTGGCTTGCAAGTGTCTGCATACCGAAGAGCTTAGTGACGTTCGATGCTCTTTTGTACGATTCATTAAATTGCGTTGCGTTTGCCCGATGTAGGAGGCACCGCATGAGCACGTAAGCTTGTACACAACGTTACGACGGTTGAGTAAAGCTTGCCGGTCTTTAATCGAGAACCAGCTTTGAAGCTTTCGAGTACTTTGAAAACAAGGCAGCTTTACGTTCACTACAGCCTTGTTAGACCTACCACACGCCCCGGTTTGGCCGGGACTGTCCCGGTTTTAACGTCTCTCCCCGTGTCCCGTCCCTATTAGCAAAATGTCCCGCAATTTCACTTCAGTGAAATTTTCAAAATGAACTCCACCCCGATGATGTATTGTTATGAAAAATGCGAATGGTCAAACACAGAAGCCAATTATCTCTGAACGCGAAGTGTATTTTCTTTATATAAATCTCCGATTTGTGAGGTAGTGTTATTTCTGGTTCGAAACCGCGTTAAAGGTAAAGTAGTTTATAAAAGCTCTTCATCATGAGATCAGACAAGGGTGTCGCAAGATTACGAGATAACCTCCAATTTCAATAAAACTTTAAAATAAAGTAACAAAAATGTTCCCTTTCTATCTAAGTACAATACTTTATATGTGTTCTCAGATAATCTTAAAACAAATAATTAAGGTATAAAATTTGCCAAGCTCAGGCTTTCGGCCGCTCGTCAGGTTATTTCATTCATGGTTTAGAACTTGTCCCGGTTTAAGTCTAAGAAATTATGGTAAGTCTAAGCCTTGTGCCTTATAAAGCTGCTGAGTTCCTGTCGTATGTTGTTAGATACAGAACCCAATACGGTAGTTGCAATGAAATATATTTGGGTGAAGGAGAGGGTTCAGTCGGTGCGTCACGTTGTTGCGTGACACCGCATTTTCTGTTTAAGAATTGCTGAATGCAGCGGTCGAAAAAATTGTTGCGGTACCCGTTACGAGACAACATTCGCTTAATATTCATACATTCCGTGTGCACCAGTTGGTAGTAACTGGCAATGTCATCAGTGCGGCGGAGTAAAGAGTTGACAAGGTTTCGTTTCCTGTGCAACGGAACGAAACTCGACCTTTTTGATTAGAGACCTGTAAGCGTGGGTTTCCTGTAGGTAGAAGTAATAAAACCTGTTAATGTTTTCTCAATTAACACATCAAGAAAAAGGAATCAATGAAATTTGTAAAATTTGGTCCCATGAAAAAATGGAACATTAAATTTGAATTAAACATTGTGGTACCTTGACTTGCTACTTTATTCTATAGATGGGTTTGTCGGTCAAGTGACGCTTTGGCGTAACTCACTTTTGTCGGTGTTGTGCACTCGCCTGCGCATTCTATTAAACACTATCTGCAGAAAGCCAGGCTTTAATTCACTAAGGACACCGCTCAATCATGGAGCTGAACAAGCGAGAAATGAAACTCTGAAACAAACACAACAGCGTAACTGATCAAATTTGTTTGATATGGTGGTTTGTTGTTGTTGGCGCTTTATAACTACAATGGTCTTGTAGCGCCACGACTGAATTTCTACAATTTCAGGTTTCATTTCACTTGTTTATTTTTGTTGTCGTTCTGGGTGAGTTCCATGCAGCTCTTCCGTACACCGTGCGTCTGGTAAGAAGGCTGCAGTACCAATTTACAAGGTCTTGGTAAGACCCGGCCGAGAACTCTCGACCTACCAGCACCGAAGCGGACGCACTTACCACTAGACCACGAGCTGGTCAACTGATCAAATGCTTCCCAGGGCGGGCAAACTGCACTAAAAGAACACTTTGCAGTATTGCATTCCGAGACCGCAAGCACAACGCAACAGCCGCGCGGCGAACACAGGGGCACAATTAAGGATT
>Ga0210059_1009546_pt1 | contig 15140 bp, 11 predicted proteins | sample Ectturendosymbi2_FD_188042 | JGI IMG/M metagenome (GOLD analysis project Ga0210059, IMG submission 188042) | Ecteinascidia turbinata endosymbiont from Florida, USA - Sample 2 (SPAdes) (version 2) | ecosystem: Host-associated > Tunicates > Ascidians > Unclassified | place: Key West, Florida...
CGTGCCGAAACATTTTTGTTCTTGAAACGAAAATTCAAGGTGAAAATCTTGCAAACATCAGTTTTCTGACATCAGGAAAAACTTAGAATGCCTATCCAGCACGCGCCGAAACATTTTTGTTCTTGAAACGAAAATTCAAGGTGAAAATCTTGCAGCGTTTGTCGAGATGCTTCGCAGGCTGCATGGGCACATTACTGGAGCTTGATATGACCCGCAAGTGCGTCAAAACCGTGAGGTCGGCAAAACGTTTCATCCTGCCACTTAACGAGCGCATTGGCGCCACTTTCAGATGATAAAAATGTATGTGAAGTTGCTGTTGCTCTACGTCCCCTTGACCTTTCATCTTGCGATAAGGTAAGAAATTCGCAAATCCTCACTCAAGCGCAACATTATGACGTCGTTGATGGACGCCTTGCATGGCGCTTCTGCAGCGTACTTTTTGAGAAGCGAAACTCCCTAAGATCTACAAATTTGCGGCTGCTTGCCCTTTCACGAAATTGTGCTCACTCGTTGGGTTCGCTGTGGCACCACATCTCATGGAACCATTAGGCAAGATCCGAGGCGATGCGCTGCTTACTGCGCGTCAGACTGCGATTGAGTGGCGGCAAAAAATCAACAAAGAAGGATCAATAAACACAGGCGGTTCCTCAGAAGATACGATTATCAATTATTTTGTTTAATCAGGAACCGATTTTTTTGGTTGGCGTAGTGTGCGATATATTGATAACTGGAACGTAGGTCAATTAAAAAAAAGAAAGGATTAGTTTCTTTTGATGTTAATTGCGTTGAGATAGCGTTCAGTTATGTCAACTGCGATAAGCATCGCGAGAGATCTTCCGGTTGTTTTAGTCAAAAACCGAAACGACGCGTTGTTCAGTAATATGTGCACTGATTGAAGCTGTGTCCTTTCATCAAACTGGCTCTGTAGTCGAACATTTTACTAACCCCCAAACGGCGTCTTTGAACTTATCTCTGTTTTCCACCAGGTGACGCGAGTGATATATTTGATTTGTACAAGTCCAGCAGAGCAATGAGCAAGAACTCAGTGGTGAACGGCTCTGGGAAAGATGAGCGCAATTGCTCAGACAGAAATTCGTGCAACGACTGTATCGCTATGAGGTAACGAATGCCAATCCTAATAAACAGTACTTTTCATGCTGCCGCATGCTGAAGGATTAATCTCACACACGTGTGAATTTGAATTGGTTTCAAAATCCATTTATGTGTGTGCTTAAAAGTTTCGCACATCACCAACCGATGGACTGACACTGTCGGTATTACTGCACCTCTCAGAAATGAATGCACTGTTTTCCACGCACAGTTTGTTAAAATAAGTCCTTTGAATTAAATTTCGAAACAGCGCTTGAGCCGTAGGCTGCAATCGCATTACTGATATTTCTATAGCCAGAAAAAGGAACAGGTTTCTGAACATATGTAACTCAATGTAACTCCTGCAGACGCACTCAAGTCAAGGAATCTGATCGTGCATTGAACGTTGAAGAATGTTCTAGACATTTCCACAACCATTTGGCAAGCAACCTCTTGTTGAGTCATAAAACAGAGAGGATTCCCTCGCCCAACGCATGCCCGAGCGCGTTTGATGTACCAACAGTCGTCGGCCCATTGTGCAGTGTAGCGAACAGGATCGCCTCGCAGCATGTTGCTTCTTACTATCAACAAGTGAGAAATCTTTTTGCCAATTAACCGCCATGTTGCTTTCGTGTTTAACAGAAACGGCTATAATCTGTCTTCGTTTCTTTCTGTATTTTCGAAATCCTTTTGTAACAACTGTAATTGCTGTTAGCGCTTTTGACGGGTTGATATAAGTGGATGATATGTGGTGCGTCACGTCTGCTTCAATCAGCTCGTTAAAAGCCTTTAACATGAATGTGGTACATCAAGGAGCTGGAATATTAACTCTTTATCACGGTCTACATTATCCCTTGTTTTGCTGATATGTTGGACAGCGATTTTGATCTATTGCAGTATCTATCAAATCCAAACACCTTCTTGGCAGCGATGGCCGCCGCTCAACTGACCGTCCAACAACAACATCGCAACTTTTTTCAACATCAACCGTTTTCTTCTCCCACTGCCTTAGCAAACTACGCAAATTTTTCTGGTGTGTTGAATATTTTCAGACTACGTTTGTTTGATATGAATCTTGAAGCTTAGCGTTGATCTTTAAACAACGTTATTTGCTGAAATTGCCAAGATAAGCGAGTATTTTTGGTTTGGGTAGATATGTGGTATTCAGGTTTTCTCACTGTCATTAAAATATTGTCGTTGAAAGTTCACCCGGCTTAGGAGTTATGATAGCTAAATATAACGTGGAAATTGATACGTCTACCATCTCCAAACACTCCTGTTGCCCGTTCCTGTGACTACAAGAGATTTCAGAATTTTGGCTACTGAACGTTTGCATCATCATTTCAAACGACAGGAAAGGAATTAACCGAATGTGGAATATTCATTCCAGAACAATTTTCGAATTTCCACGGTCGTTTTCCACTGTGCGCGAGCCACTCTGCAACAGACAAGGAACTCCGCGGAAGAACAAATAGTGCTTTCGCGTCGTTTGCCGGTGATTTCCAGCCTCCAGAACAGACCGTCTCGCAAGTAGCGACATTGGGCGACCCAAAAACAAAAGAAGGAACGGCTACTTTAGATCGTTTGTTGGAGTCTTTTGCTCCCCGATTTGGCCGTGGGCCTTTCTCGACTCCACCGCACTGCGTACCTCACGTGTTTGACAGCAGTGCATCCGGAATTTCAATGTACTTGAGCCGTGACACTGCAAGCCCGGGGGAAGCTGGACATTGCGAGGTAAGAACTGTTGTTCATTCTGACGTAGATAACAAACTGACAGTACAGCAACAGGGATAAATAACCAGGTTTGTGTTTCAGGATAAAAGACTTCCATGTAACCTTTTGAAAGAACTAATGCCGACAATACGAAAACCCAACAGATTGAGATAACGTATTTTTATCAATGTAGACCATTCACAAACGTTCAGATTAGGCATTCAGATTTTCGTAAACATTTGCACTAACCAGCAACGTGTAATAAAGTTTGATTTAACAGTTTCTTCAACGCCCTTTTTTCAATCACGGCAAATCTGTGGGAATGAATCAATTTATGTAGATTTTCACACGCAAAAAGATTACGTACAAATTTGTTTGCAGATTTATTTCTCATTTACCATCTACTAAAAGGTTGTTAACATGCTCATTCATCTGGTGAACAAACGGTGTTTATTTTTGAATCTTTAAATATTTCGCCTGGCGCGAAATATTTCTGATGAGCCATAAGACTTCAAAATTCTTTTGAAAAAACGTTTCCAATGACATAGAAGCCATCATCACTTCAAACCAAATTTTAGCTCGATTTTGTGCTTAACTTTAGAAAGAAGGTCTTTCATCACAACAATTCCTGCCTATGGAAATGTTCTTTTAATAACATTGCTATGCAGTTCGCGCAGTGCAATGATCTTTATTTATTTTCTATTTCTTCATTTCAAAAGATTGATAAAACTAATTGCGAAACTTACAGCTCTCAATATATCTTAGCAATATTTCGAATTGTCACCTTTCTTATTTTCATGCAACGGAGTTCTGTTTCAACGGTAGGCAATGTCTGAGCAATGTTTATACGTATAGGACTTGAAGACGAAAAAGTGCAGAAGGAGCCGAACGGTGTTTACTGAACTGCAGTTGATGGGTCTTGAACAAAAGTTTGAGCAAAAGAAATATTTGTCAACACCTGACCGCATGGAATTGGCTGATTCACTGGGTTTAACTCAGCTTCAAGTTAAGACTTGGTACCAAAATCGAAGAATGAAGTGGAAAAAGCAGGTAGATCAGATTTGATCCGTATGATTTCATTGTTGCTCTGAAACAATATCGGTAATGTGCTTGGCGAATCAGTGGTATGGTTCTGATATCTGGTGTGCACAAACTTTTCCGTTATCGCCGGCCACACTCCGATTGTTTTTATGAATTACAGCCGCCAGTGAGTTCAAGACATATTTCATTTTTTGCAGTGCTTCTGTTCTGCTTCCACACACTGAGCCTAGCTGCTTCCACATGTCTGTTTGCTCATCTAGTATCCTCATACAGGAGTCTAGACAAGGAGTTTTTATTAATGCAAGGCCGCCATAACATAAACTTTTTTCAAATTATCTGTGCACGGTCACATAAATCTCTATCGAAGGCTGCAGGTTGTGCACTCCTGTGTTAGATCATCAAACCGTGTCAAATCGTTCACCAGCAATCAGATGAAAAAAGCCTGCAGCCCAGAATGAAATTTAGCGTTGGTCGATTCTATGCGCGAAAGATTAACTGGCCTTAGCACATTCAGCCCTTAACGAGCTTCAACAAGCGATATGCAACGCTCGAAACATTGCGTGCAGGCCCTTTAAAGAACATTTATGTCGTTACTAGCTCGTAAATGGCGTATTTTCAGCTGGGCTATTACGCTACTAAGCGCGTCAAAGCATCAACCACTAAAAGTATTCCTTGCACGTCCCATTTACCGAATATACGCAGAAACCTCCATTAAGTGAATAGCGTGCCTTGTTAACGCAGATTACCGCGAAAAGCGGCCATAACGGCTTTGAAGCTCTTTTCCGCTTAGCGGCGTTTGATTTTCTGCTCTAGAGTTTTGACTGATTTGCGTGACGGAATAATAGTAGAAGTAAATAGTCCTGGCGCTGTTGCCTAGTAGGCAAGTTTGTTTAGGCCAATTCAGCAAAGTGACTTCCTTTTAAAACGTTGATTCCGAAAAACCTTGGCATGTGAATTTGTTTGCTGTACGCATTTTGGCATGCGAGTTTGTTTGCTGTACGAAACTCATTTGAGGTACACAAATGAAGTATTTCCACGTGTTGCAAGGTAGCTGATGACTGCACCAAAATGACCAAACAAACTTTTTCTTTGATTACATTTTAGCAAAGCTTCAAAACTGAGCAATTTGAAAAAAGTAAAATGAATAAATAGAATCACGGAGTTCAGTTTGAAGCTGTATTGTGTGAACATTTTTCTCATAGTACAGCTTATAAAGCCTATAAGTGAATGTAAACTGCATAAAGCGAACAACAAAATCTTGCTTCAATTAAATCGTCAATCTGCATTTCACTAGTGTCGCTTTTTTAAAATCATTGCTAGTTTTAGAAGTTTAAGTGGTATGCAATTGAAATGTCCACATATAGCACATGATGCTTTGTTCAGGCTTCTATTTCTACTGCGGTCATGCCCATTTAAAATTGATTTTAGTAATGCTATGGGGGCCATTACAGGCAGTAAGAATAACTTCAAATTACAGCACCCAATTAAAGAATATTGAGATTGTGATTGCAAAGCATATATTGAAATACGTAGACTCCCAACGATGTCGCACTGGGACTAGCTTAAATGGTTAACAAACAAAAAAGAGGGACCAATATGCTCCAATATAACGTTGAAAAATCACTGAAATCAACAATCCTTATCTTTTTTCTCTGATGAAAGTATTGAGTTTATTGTGGGCAATTCTTTATTCTTTCAAAAACATCCTACAATTATCAAAATTCTTGGGTGGCGCTCTTGAGCTATTACTGAGAAATACCATTTCTGCAAATGCGTATTGAACTTTTTCTCTGAAACATCCAAACCTTTCTTAGGGTCAACTCAACGGATCTCCGTCTGAAGCAAAGTTGAAGCCTAAAGGAAGACCGAGGAAGTCACCAGAACCACGAGAAAATGAAAGTGACGTTGAAAACAAGGAAGATAGTTTCAATCAAGACGACGTAGAGCGTTTACCTTAAAAATCTAGCAAGATGGAGAACCATCTTACGCAGTAATAAACGTTCTCAGATCATCTGAGTCTAGTCAACTTTAAATCTATGGTGTAGCTTCGTGAAATGTTGGAACTTTTCTCTAATAAAGCAATACGCCTAACACAGAGGTGGGCAAACTACGGCCCGCGGGCCGCATGCGTCCCACGAGGGCATTTTGTTCGACTCGGAGGGCAGTTACACGTGCATAGATAGTACACATTTGGAGTCTATGTTAAAGTACTTTTATCGATTAGATTAGAATTATCAAGTTTTTTTTCCATACGTTTCATTCGAAACCGCGTTGTTACTCAAACGGAAGTGACTATTGTTACCTTCATTTTGTGGTAGCTCATGTAAAACTTTTTTAAAGTTTTCAAAGCGATTATAGTTGTAATACATGTAATACGAGCATGCGGCCCTCGGTAGCAATAAAATCTTCAATGTGGCCCTCCATAGAAAATGTTTGCCCACCCCTGGCCCAAAATACGCTTTTTTGCAAAAAGACTGTAAACGCTACAAGCAATAACTACCCTCAAAGGTACTTTAAAGCCGCTTGGATGTGAACAGTTACTTCTCTACGAATAAATTTGGTTGGCTTCTGTAGTTTGTGGCAGCAACAGTACGTAAATATTGAGTACCATCACAGAAAAAATGCTAATATCGCACTAGCGCACTGCCAAGCACTAAGGGTTTGTCAAAATTGATTGCATTTAAGTTGATTTTCCACCACAAAAGAGTATTGGCTACTTTAGCTAGAAAGGGTCTCACTCAGCTTCCTTTGTGTCTGAACATGCGTACTCAGGTGACAGATCATAAATGCATTTAAACTTGCGCGCCTACCTGCAATGCATTTTACAATCAATCTAATCATGAGGAAACCTTGGGATAGTTGGTGGTTTTGCTTCATTTTTAGTTCTGATTAGTGTAAACATGAACTGCCCAAAAACGTCATGGTATTTCCATAATTTAACCGCATTTTTTGACATGTAGTTTAACAACCGAGGTAAACTCGGCTGTTTCACGAGCATGTGTGTATGTTTTCCATTTGCAGTACAAATCGCTAATGAACTTTAAAACTCAAAGCTTTATGCAAATGCTCTTTGAATTATCAAAACGCAAAGTTTAATCTTGAACTATTTTTGCGGATCGGTAACGATTGTGTGCGTGCTTTCGTACGAGTGCACGGCTGAAGTAGACAATCGCCAAAACTGACATTTCGACTTTGATTGGCAGACTGCTTCCAAGTAAGTTTGTCAAAACAAAGACGCTGCGTTTCGAAAAAACGTTTCTGTTATTGAAATGTAAAATGTCTGTCACTGAGCTATAAACAGGTTTTGTACGGGAATTAATGCTTTAGTTTATATTAAGTTTTGCTCTTTATTTTCTTCTGTTCACGGTCTGTAAGTTTTTCCTTTTTCGTTTTTAACGTGATATACGTACGATTTCTTTATTTTGATTGCGTCTTCCTGTGATTTAATATTTTCGTCTTTAATGATGATGGTTTTGACGATACGATTTTGAAATATGCGCTTTTATTCAAGACGACAGGTCCTTTAAAATATTTATGAACACAAATTTTGGGCCAAATCAAATTGAAATTGGCATTTACTACTAAAGCTATATAAATAAATTTAAAATTGAACCAAAACCATATTAAGCGAATATTTGTTGGTAGCAGAACCAATTGGCTTTTATACTTTTGTCCTGAAGCTTGTTAAAAGTACAGTTGAAATGTAGTTCTTTGTCCACATCGTCATATAATTCCTTGTTTCCAATGTATGGGTTGTTTCTTCATTTTAAATTTTAAGTGTATTTAACCGTATTCAACTCGCAGTTGCTTTTAATGTTTCCTTCACCACATTTCTTCTGTTGTTTTGCGGTTACATTTTGTACACTACCACTCCTTCGTAACGTGATTTAAATGTTATGTAGCGGAATACTGTTAGTCTTTCGGTGAATTAAAGCGGCAGTTGTGCAAGATGTCTTTACTCATGGAAACAAAAAGTTTATGTGGTTTACAAACAGGGAAGTTATTTAGAATCAGGCAAATTCGTGAATGCAAGCTAAAACAAATGATACTTTTACCTGATTTCCAATCTCTCCCTTCAAGGTGTTTTGCGTTACGGAACCATATAGAGTGAATCATATTATTTACAAGCAATATTTAAAAATCCAATCTTCTGATTTTGTTTAATTTCTAACTGAATGAACAGACAGAAATGAAAGAAAAACTAAAATTAGGAATTTTACTGCAGTTTTTTAAGTGGTTGGACCAAGCAGCAATCAAATATGGGTGCACTATGTGTTTACATTCCAAAAATTATAAAGAATTCGAAATTGTAAAAAATCAGCGTTGCATTTTGCAAGTTTCCAAAAGTGCTGTGGATTTTGTTTCATCTCTTCAAGTAATTTTGTCACTCCTGAAATTTTGTTCGTTTGCCTTAAAGTCCAATATCCTAGTAAAGCGTAATAATGGAGTCGTGTGGGTGTAACAAAGGTACTCATGCAACATATGCAATAAAACACTGTTATATGGACATACACAAACAACAAAAGGTTAAAATTTCCGAAAGTTTTCAAAGTGTATAAAACTTAATTGCTTCGACGAAAACTGCTCACTAAATTGTCTTTTGAAAATGTTTATTCTACTTTCGGGTAATACGCTCTTGCATGGGACCTTATTCCAATAGGCTGCATCCACAACGTTAAAATGTCAAGCTAGGGCAGTGGTTCTCAAACTTCGTGTCGCTGCGGACGCCTTTCACTGCGCCCAAAATCGTTGTGGATCCCTTCGTTTTGTCAACATTTTTTCGATTATTGAGAGATTAGATTTGGCCGCTGCTTAGCGTGAGAACTTCAGCCGCCCTAGGCCTGCCGCCAATTGCCGTCGCCAACCTCAAATGAAACAAGTTCAGTCGACTTTCAACATGAATATGTCAGACTGTAGGATCAAGCTTAATAATGGCTCAAATGTGCGGATAAAACGAGCATATTTTCTTGATTGGATTTTGGTTTACAGACCCCCTAAAACACATTCATGGACTGTAGGTGGTTCAAGGACCCCAGATTAAGAACCCTTGTTCAGGTGTTTCTGTGCCACTTGTTTCCACCGTGCGAAGCTGAAATACTACGTACTATCCTACAATGTAGGTTGAGACTCAAACAATATTAGCGTCTTTCTTAAGACTTCTGATACAATGTCTCCTGATTTCCTGAGGAAAAGCAACGTACCAAACTCGTAGTTTTTTATTTTGCTTTTTGTTTACCGCTTTGGCTCAGGCACGGCCAATATCACAACTGTTAACCATAAGTGGATAAAAATGTTTGCCACAACACGTCACAGGATATTTTTAGCAGTCAAAAGTGGGGTGTAAACTAATTCAAACTAGATTTGTTTTGTGGATTTATAGCCATGTTCTGAAATCCTAACAACATGACTTTGATGCTCACAACATCAATGAACACGTTACTGAATGTTGTGAGTAACCTGAATTTAAATCTCGTGCGCATATCTAACCATCAGATGCAATTAACATTTGTCTAAATCGCTTGCGTATAGCAGTGGCGGATATTCCGGGTGTTCAAGGTGTTCAGTGAACACCTGGAATTGAAGAAAAAAATTAAAAAATCCGTTTTAGGGCATTCGTTAGCGATTAATGCGAAGAGCTGCCTATATTTGTATTGTTTTCTCATGCAGCGGATACATCTCTTAACACGGCCGAACGATTTTTGCTTGTCTGCTCAAGCATGATTGCAGGTTGTTCAGTGCAACTGAAATTAAATAAATAAACAAAGAAAAGAAAAAAAGCCAGTGGAGCCAAACTACAGCAGCAAGGTTGTTCACCTTGCCTGGTGAACAACATGCTTACGTCATGCGTTGTTTTGCTAGCATTACCGCGATACTGCACAGTAGAAGCAAGCTGTGCAGTAGGCTGGATTTCTTGTAGTGGACTTTACAGATGGGTTTTGCTTCAGGTTGAAATAGCCTACTTTGGCTAGGTAGGTTGATGTAATTTGTCTGTGTGATGATTGGCCTACTGTAACAGTTTGGACGATTTTTGAAATGAGCATGCACTAAGCTGAACATTAGTTACTGACTTTGGTAGTGGTGAGCCTAGGCTCACGTGCAAAGCAGCCTAGCGCTAAAGTGTGGTATGTTCATAGCAGTCGAAAAACGTACAGGCCTAGCCTACTTCCTAACACGTAAGCCTGTCTAACCACAACATCGTTATCAAGACTCTTCGCAGAGCGTCAGTGTTGAGCTCTGACAGTCGGGCTTCATGGTTTCCATCTGCGTTGAGTTCTCTTGAACGCGCCTTGGTGGCTGGGAGGACGTGCTATTTGTTGCTTTGCTTACTTTTTGTCGTTGTTGCTCGTTGATTTAGCTAGCCTAATTGTTGTCGAAATTTGTATGGGTTTGACGCAGTCTTGCTATGTCACGGAAGGTTTTGGGATGGTTTTACTTCCGCTGCTTCGGCTTCTTTATGACCCGTGACCATCCATAGACCCACCGCATGGTTGTGTCAATGAATTCTTGCAAGCACGTTAGTTAGCCTACTCCTACACCACTTACGCATCCTGTAAGCCACTGAACTATTATTTGTTTGTTACGTCACTGTACACGTGGTAGTTTGTTTTGCTTAGTTGTTCCTACTGTGACCTTTCCAATGTAAAGTGGGCAGCTAGGGTGGCAATTTTTGAATTAGGTTTTCTTAATTGGTAACTTTGCTGTTTGTGGGTTTTCTTTTTATTCTATTTATACTTCATGCACTTCGCCGAGCTGATGATGCCTACATGATCCTAGGCGAAATATATACTTCGTAAGATCTTTGTGTCTGATTCTTTGATGAGAAAGGATTTCTTTCCATAGGCAGTGTTACACGTAAGCCAGAAGACCAATTTGATGACTCCATGTCAAAAATGCTATTTATTTCTTATCAGTGAGTTCAGTTGAAATGATTTTGTCACGAGAAATGAAATTAATCAATTCTTGTTTGTGTCCCATGCTGTCGACGTTCTAGCGTACGTGCTGCGCGTGGTTTGATGATTATGATCAACTGCCAAGCTGTTCAAGTGTTCGAATGGCTTGTGGTATAGGCGACAACCACCACGGCTGGTGAACCTTCACAGTTTTGGGCTTGTTGCTAGCCTGGTGAACACCTTACCAAAACGACCACCGTACGCCACTGGCGTATGGCTGGTGTGAAAAAGTAGCCGAGTGAAATTATTTTGAAAGCAAAGAAAGATTGTATAATTTTATAGCCATAGTATTGCCGAAAAGAGTCAAAGTTACGGCGAAGATTTTTTCTCAAGTTATAAATTTTAAGATATCGATGTTCAAACCGTTTAAAAGTTACATTATTTTCTAATTCAAAATTATGGTGATGAGCTTTGGGCAAAATAAATTTTCCTCACGTTTGAGCATTACACCTTGATATTTTTATTTATTTTCATTGCTTGAAGCACATCAAAACATTTACCACAGGTGTGCTTTTCGAATATTTTTTTTTCAGTTTTGAAGCTGGTGCTTGATTACGAATGAAGCGGGATCTCATCTATACAGCTGTGCTACGAGATTCGGGAAAGCTTGATACATTTCAAAATGCCTTAATTATGTTCAACATCAACATTGACGTATCCAGTAAACGAAAAGTAGTATGTTTGCAGACTAACGAAGCAAAGGGTTGATACAAATTTTGCCGTACAGACATATTTTAACAAGGATTGATCACCACGTTTGCCCTATCTTCAAATAAGGCGCTGTGGATTGCTGTCTAGTGTATAAGAGACAATTGGGCAATGATTTTGCTCATGTGCATGTAATGATTGAGAAGGAAGAAACTGGCAATTTAATTTTGTGACAGCACGCTGCAGCTCATGCAGATACGATTTCACAGGGTTGTCCGTGGGGCGTATTTTTCTGTCCCATCCCATGGGATTCCCATAACATTATTATAATATTAATATGGAATGCAATTCAATTAAAATTATTAAATTTATGAAAGTTTAGGTTTAGTACCTACAAAATAGGACTACATGTACAAAGAGACATGCAAAACGACAAAATTTATTGACTTTAAAATCTAGAAGTATAGTCTAAGTATGACAACTCAGTAACATTCTGACACTCCCATTCTATTTCTGAGTCTCATGGGAAATACAAATGTGTGCTGTCCCATCCCATGGGACGTTTCCCATAAGATTCCCATAGGAATGACATTCCCATGGACAAGCCTGCGATTTCAAACTTACGAATAAAATTTCTTTTAGGAACAACGCCTTTTGATTGAAGAAAAGCGTCTTTTGCTTGAAGAAAGAAGACATTAACGACCAAATCCTAAGCATGTCGTAGTGCCATGGTATTTTTCAGCGACTTCAACAATGCACTCAAATATTTTGATATGATTCTGTTTCGTAAACAACGTTTTTCTAATTTTTGTTCTGAAAAAGACACCCAAGCAATTCAATGCAGTGACTTCGTAGTGGTACACATTGAACTCATGCGATATTTACGTAAACTGTGCTGCACTGGTTCGACAGAAAGCTCTAATTGAAGTAGTATGTTTGACTGTGGCAACAAAACTTCAATGTGCCTGTTACACAAAGTGTCAACAAAATTGCGCTTGTTACTGATAGATTTAACCCTGCCTATAATGTATCGAATACTTTTTTACAGCAGTGAGAAGCCATATGGCCTAGTATACATGCTTGACATTTCGAAAAACAACCGCGCCAACTACAAGTTTCAGGGATCAGAAAATCATCGTGATGGCTTTCGCGCCAAACTTCAGTTTGTTTTGTGAAACAGTGTGTTTGAAAAGCTGTGATATCATGTTTATTTTAAAAAGCATTTAGGTCAATCGTAACACGCAGTTTATTTGTAATGAACAAAACATCCTTAAGTGTTCCGCATGTTTAAATTTCTAAAGATGTTATGAATATGGAACTTGTCACCAACAAGAAACATACACGCATTGGTCAATGGCGAGAATAAGTTTTCTCTTCATGGGTCGAAAGAATTTCGAGCTAATTTTTTAGCTTGAAAAGGACTTAAGAATTTATACAACCTACAGCTCTTGTAATCGACAGTGGCAATTATTTTACTTTCTGCCTTGCTTACTTCACCTCTGACTCGAATTTATTCATTCAGAAAGACAGGCAAGTAAAATTGCTTTGCACAACAGTTGGAGCCTCAATCTTTGTCACATCACAAAGAGTAGAGTAATTTATGTCTATTTCTTGTTAAAATATGTCGTTCCTTGGATATTGCATTCCAACCTCTTGATGTAAAAAATACGAAAGAAAACCAGACTCATTCATTATTCAGAGGTTCTTTATGTAGAGGACAGAGCATGGAACAACTTTCCACCCAATACACCCATTGCGTCATCACTTTGTACCCACCCCACGCGCAATACGATTACACTTGCGAAGCCCAACAACGTCACGCTTGTTAGAACGGCAGGAATTACTGATCGGACATGTTTTTCCAAATCTCTTTTGTTACGTTGAGGTTCTGTAAGTTGATGAGGCTACACTGCATCGGATTCGTTCTGATACTATGGCGTTATAACTCCATAGCGTCTCGTCGCACATGTATTTCAATTTACTTAACGGGTAGTTAAACTTCCTTGGTAATTTCAGTTCACCTGCTGTTTCTAACAGGCAAGTTCATACAAGCATTAATTTAGGCGTTTGTGAAGTTTGGTTACCGCAACTTTCGAAAAGTCTTTGGATCATTGGATTAATAAGGTGTGCATGATGTGCACAAGCTAAACGTTTATACTGCTCTACAAAATCAACCAACAATTTTTCGACAAAAATCAATATAGCATATTCAAAGCAAACAAAACAAGAGGAAGGCGCAAACCTGCATGCGCTTAACACTTGAATCCACTAGTTACTAATCTATATCCAGAGCAGGTTTTTTTCACGTTACGTACAAAAATAAAATTGACTATGCCTTTCGACCTGAGGGACCTTAGAAACGGCCAAAAACGTTCGTTTTGTGCCTTGCTTTATAACTTGCTTCTTTTCAATGCTTATTTCCTGTTAATGTTTGTAAATTAACATTAATCATCACCTACCAATTATTTTTTCGTTTCTATGATTCATGTCATTGTTTTCGAAGAAACTGCAGTCCAACGTAATATGCGTGTCTAACATATTTCTGAACGAGTCAGCCTTTTATCTACTGGCGTATTTTTGTGCAACGTATATTTTTTTACGGTATAAATTTTCTCAACTCATATTTTCATGGACGATACGCAGTTGGTCGTATAGCCATGTGAAGCAGGAGGCGGAAACCGTTTCAACGGAAAAATTTGTCACTTCCCCGATTTCTGACGCTTACTTTTACGTGGAAGTGCGTCTCCATCATCTGAAATATGACCGAGATAAATTGAGCAAAAAGACATCCATTTTCCCAAAGTGAAATGCAGGTAAAAATTTCAACGCCTCCCTCACCGATTTGGGACAATCTGCCTTGATCTTATTTTTCCTTGGTTTGCGCTAAAAACTGCCTGATTGTTTGCTCTATGCGCGAAAAATCACATTTTTTGCGCTGGAAATTCACAAACACTTACCCGATTCGCCTGAGTTTCACAATGTTTACAGCTCAAGTTGGGGGCTATTTCCTTACCTAACCAACACAACTTTTCCTGTAAAGAATTCTTGACGAATTTGTCGAATTTGCTTCGGAAAAAAATGTCTAGGGGATTGGTAAACTTAAACTCATACGCTAGTTTATGAACTATTTGTGTAAATTCTTCTCACAAATTTCTTTTTGCTCGAAAAAGTGGTCGCATGTAAGCCGACATAAAAAAGACTAATTTCCATAATATTAAAATTTCGAAATCCTAAATTTTAAAGAAACTCTTTCCTGCGTCAGGGACTTTAAAAATCTAAGCACCATTTTTTGGAACTTCTATTGGAAGCCTTAAGTTGGCGTACCATGCAGGTATGTCATTTGAAATCAACAGTAGGATCTCTTGTTGCCGTGAATATCTCAGTAAGATTTAGTTATATTGCAGATTTAAATTGTTGAATATTTTTTGGAGCATAAAATTGGGATAGACTTAACAGTTTCATTAACACTAAAAAAGCCTTCAAAAAACTATACATTTTTATTCCGAGACGTTTCGGATTAATCTTAATCCATCTTCAGTCAAAAAAATAATAAAGCAACTCTTGGCAGTGCCAGCAATTCAAAAGCAAAAGACTCTGTGACGCAAGAAATAACAGTGTGACGCAAAAGACGTCAAAAGCAAAACCAAGACCGTCAACCCTGTCAAATTCGCTAACAGTGAAAGCAGGACCAACAGGTAT
>Ga0210059_1009547_pt1 | contig 15140 bp, 12 predicted proteins | sample Ectturendosymbi2_FD_188042 | JGI IMG/M metagenome (GOLD analysis project Ga0210059, IMG submission 188042) | Ecteinascidia turbinata endosymbiont from Florida, USA - Sample 2 (SPAdes) (version 2) | ecosystem: Host-associated > Tunicates > Ascidians > Unclassified | place: Key West, Florida...
CCGATGTATAGGTTGCGGGATTAATGGCCAATTGCAAAGAGGTTACTCTTGTCGGGCACAAATGGCCATGACGTTTAATTGTCATGGACCGCAAGGTTCCAGACGAAGCAATAGGAAAGACCTGGTTTACCAAAGCACTTTCCAACTCATATTGGTTTTGATGGAAACAGTCCAGTAATCTTACAACAAATTATTCATACGCATGCTGAGCCGGGGTACTGGCACACAAACCCTATGACTGGGATTAGCAGGTTCAAAGGATTTACGGCTGGAAAAAAAACTCAGTTCATTGCAACATTTGCTGTTTTTTCAACAATTTACCGTAAATTTGTGAGGGGTGGTGCATGATATGGGGTAGATGATCGCTTGCAGAGCTTTCTTGTAGACATGCATCTTTAGATCTTCATCTGTCAGTGACGCACGCGACGACACCAACGCTGACGTAATCACCGGCTGACGTGTCATCACAGCTATGGCCTGAACATGAACAAGACTGGGGAGTAGCGGATCAGTCAAGCAGTCGTCATGCCAACAGAAGTTATTAAAAACCGTCAAAAACGTGAAGAAGCTGCAACTATGCACTGGAGGTTCCCACAAGTGCAAACTCAAAATAACATGGTCCGCGTCTATGGCCGTGGCTTGGTATGCCAGCAGTGTCCTCTGGTCATTGCCGGTCGATGTTGAACGACGTTCCCGAGCTTCTCTCGAGGCAAACAAGGTTACCATGACAAACAACGATTATCATGTTGAACACATCTCCACTTTGATCCTAACAACACTGCAGTAACAGCGGACACTGCGCGAGGGAGGTTAACGTACGAGCAATTAGAAGGTGGAAAGCAAATTCTACATTCGAAGACAGGAAAGAACAAATGGAGTAGTCGAGCGACAGATACTCGTCTCCTCAACTTACGAGTTCGCTGACAAGCGGTACCGACTTCTTCCTGGGTCCGATGTCCGGCATGCTGTCGATGCTCGAGTACAACATGTTGGTGGCGCTGCACGTGCAAAACAACAACCCGAGACATCATCTACCTCAAACACTGATGGCGGAGTTGGCTTAATTGATCTCAATCTGGTTAATTACATATTTTCGTGCAAACAAAACTAGTAAAGCACTTGCCATGAAACCTGTTGCAGATTGCCGACTCAGCAGTGAAACATGAGTGAACCATACCGTATTGTAGGCAAGGCTAAGGTTCGACAACGATATGCTGCCCACAAGACAATGCTGTTTCACACTAATTCCTAATTTTACAGCTCTTCCAGCGTTTTTTCACATTTTTAGCTTTGAAGCAATGTATATCTTTCCAGCATTCCACCCATAAGCGTTACTTGCAGATTTCTGGAGTGAGGATGTGTAGAGTGACGTGAAATCGATTTCCTATCAAAGCATTTCCTGACAGATTCGAATGCGTTGCTTTCGTGGAGATTGTTTACTTGAAAATAGATAACTGCAAGTCCGATTCATCGCAAAGTATAAAAGTGGAGCCAGTCGGCCGAACACTCGAAAGACTGCAGTAAACCTTGTGCTTGTAATGACTGTTTTTGAGGTAGTGTTTAGTTTGGGTTGAGCGACTGCTTAGGTTTTAAAATTCATCTTACTGCTATGGATTAAATGGATTACAATGTCACCTAAAAACGCAAATGATTTGTCATTATATGACTATAAAAATTGCAACAGAATTAAAGTTCATATCGTTTCACACTTCATGTGTTGGTGTGCGGACGATTGAAGTATTTGTAAGATGAAATAAGTTAAAAAGATAATACAATATAGTGCAGTGCAATTTTGTTATTTATAATTGCACTTTTTAACTAATTACATGTTAATGTTAAATATTAATGACTTTGAAAAATTAAAAACAGTAATTTGTGTTTGCATTTTAACTGAAGTCATGTGACTAATTCAAATCTGATGTGAAGACATCAAACATTTTTTCTAAGTCCAGCGAACACGAGCTTAAAAGAAAGCGTTTCTCACCCGAGGTTCCACACAGACGTCTTCCTGGGATTCAACAACAAATCGCCAGAATATTCTGCCTCCATCTGCCAAAAATATTTACTATGTTTAAGAACACTTGATGCATTTAAGCAAGTGGCAATGACATCTCTATTCATTTTTGATGACCAGTGCGAACCTACAGATCACAAATGGAATAATTCAAACAAAAGATTATATCAACAACGATTTTCACCCATTTTCCTTCAGGAGGACCGCAGGGCAGGACCTTCGGAGGACATCTCCACACCAAGACGGTGTCAAGCGAAATTGCTGACTTACGTCAGTTATTTTGCTTCTCAGAAAAGGAATAAAGTTTGGCGATTACTTTTTTGATGTGTGTTGTGTAAATCAAATCTTTTTGTTTAGATGTCAGATACCCGCAACAAGCTAGTGTACGGGAATATCTATTTATAACCACTGAAAGATATTAGACTTAGAAAGATTTGGACTTGGACTATCATCAGTTTTTGCAGCGTATTTGATATATAGAATATCACTCTGTGCATGCGCACATGGCGTGAAGTCAGAAATTTCGCTTGACACCGGGACCAAGCATGGTCGGAGATGTAGTCACTCCACCTGGTCCTTGGTCGACCTCTGGGCCGCTTTCCCATGGGTGTAGCCAGCAGAACTTGCCCCGCCAGTCTTTCCTGGAACGTTCTGGTCACATGGCCGAACCTACGTAGCTGGGATCTCTCGATACGGAGAAGTGGTTGGACATTCAGGGTTTAGCGAATTTCACAGCTGCGCACTTTGTCGCGGAAGTGTCTCGCCGTGTACTTTTCGCGAAAAACCCATCTCTGGCACTTACACTTGTGATAGGGTTCTTTCGGTCATTACCCGAGATTTATGACCATAGGTGAGGATCGGAACAAAGACCGGTTTAAAAACTGACAGCTTTGCAGTGTTTGAAAGCTCCCGTTTTGTGACCACAGAGCGATAAAGCTCACGCAGAACTACGTTTGCTTCACCAATCCCTGTATCAATCTCCTCGTTCCGTCTTCCGTCACTCATGAGAACCACCATTGGTCATTAAAAACCTGTTGCAGTGTATTGCCGCTCCCTTGCAACGTACACTGCCTTGGGTTTCTGACAAGACAAGCTACCTCAGTCTTATTAAATCTAATGTTAGTTCCAGTTTCATCCCAAACCGATCGAGTTATGTTGCAGACCCTTTTCCCAAGTTGCAATCAGTGCCAAGTCATACGCTAAAAGTAAACTGTTGATCCTGCAGCTTCCAACTGTGATGCTATCGTAGACTCGGCTGTGACTGTCTGTCCAATTCATATACACTATGAAGAGTGGTGACAGCATACACGCTTGTCGAAGTTTAACATCCACGGTGAACGGTTGCGATTTAATGCTGCTCGTACGGACACAGTCAGAGTAGGATCATATCGACCTGGCAGCCATAACCACAGTGTTCCCGCAATCATTTTCACGAGGAATCCGGTCGTATCCTTTCTCGCGATCGACAAAACATGGGTAAACATCTTTGGCGTGCTCCCAGGATTTCTTGAAAATTTGCTGGAGAGTGGAAATTTGTTCTGTAGTGCTGCGGCCACGACGCAAACCGCACTGGGTATCATCAAGCTCTGGTTCAATTATTTTCGCGGCATCTTTTTTTAAGGAAACCAGGCATATACTTTTCCAGGGATGCTGAGGAGAGAAAAGTCTCGGTAGTTGAATCATATTCGAGCAGCTGGTAGAATGGAAGTTGCTTGGAACAGTCACTCCTCTTCTACGTCCTCTGTGCGTTCTGGGAACAAGAATAGGTCAGCATCACCAGGCGACAACACCCTTCCATACCCAGCATCATTTCGAACGTGCTTTGTTAGCTTCAAACTTTCCCAGGACATCACTAATTTCCGAGAATTCCAGGTTACAGCGCACTTGAGTTTAATCCGCATGCATGCATCAAACACAGGGAGCGTCCCAACAACTCCAACCTCAACATGCACAGTGGTTCCTCCCAGTGCAGTGGTCCCCCCCAGTGTAGTGGTTCCTCCCAGTATAGTGGTTCCTCCCAGTGTAGTGGTCCCCCCAGTGCAGTGGTCCCCCCAGTGCAGTGGTCCCCCCAGTGCAGTGGTCCCCCCAGTGCAGTGGTCCCCCAGTGTAGTGGTCCCCCTTGCGTCATAAAGAAGATAACGTTCTTGCATTTCCTGTAATCGAAACTCGACGTAATAATCGTATATTCACTTTATGAAAGAAATGGTTATGTTATTCATGTCTGGGTGTGTTTGCAACTGCGAAATGATTCCTCAGCACGTGACTTGTTCTCTGAATAATCACTGACGAAGTTCTGGTGTGCTATACAGCAATCACACCCATACCTATCTATGATCCCTTTTCGTTTCCTCATACCTCTGTGAGCAGGGGTGGATATTTAGGGAGGCGAACGAGAAACGGTCACCTCGCGCCCCCTTTTTTCAGAGATGGCGCCGGCACCCTTTGAGAATTTCGCACTTAGTTTTTGCCTGGTCTAGTTCTCGATCATAGACCAAATTTATTTTGAAATGACCAAAAAAATTAAGTCAATTCGGTTTTGCGTTTTGTCATCACGTAAATAGTTATCATATGCGCATCTTTTAGAATCTTTATATTTTAATTTAATTTAAAAACTAACACTGTGAGCGCCAACTTTCTGGCCAACTATTACAAGGTTTTGAAATTGAACGAAGCTTATCCGTTACCGAAGCTCCTTGAGTTTGCCTTCCTTTCTTTTTTTTGACCGCCTTTTGTGCCTGTAAATTTGCCAGCTCTCACCACGCTAGTTTTACATTTTTATCCCATATCTTCACGCTATTTAACCATCTTTGTGCATTTCTATGAAGTTTTACGCTATTTCTTGTGTTGTTATACTTCATCATCTCCCAGCGGTTTTCATTTTACACGGTTTTCATTTTACACTTCTACGTTTTTTCTGTGGCATGCTGTCAGCCATTCCTATAACGTGATGGTCAGTTTTGCGTTTTTTGTCTTTGTACGTCATACTGCTCATTGTTTCTTGTTATTAGTAAGTTGCCGCAGTTGGATGTCCGGCAAGGTCGACCAAGCCGAGCATCAAGTAGTTGTTTAGAAAAAAGCATTACATTATCATAGGCGGATCCAGGGCGGGGCTAAGGGGGGCTGAAGCCCCCCCTAAGTTTTCTCAGATACGTTTTTTGATCCATGGTTTCCGACACAGAAACGTCCATTGGGGTGATTTTTTTGGATAACCTTTAAATAAACCATTTCTTGCACAGGGATAAGGACGAAAATATTAAATGCAAATTAATTTGCTCAATTTGGGCAATCCGAATGTGCTTATTTCACAATAAATGAAAGTTCTAATAAACACGTTTTTATGTAAAGAATGTGGCCTCAATGTTATATAAATAGTAAGTGTTTACACGAAGTATTTTCATTACATACACGTTACATAAACCGCACGTACATAGGCGTAGCAAGGGGGGGTAGGGGCCCTTCCAAATTTTTAGAATATCTAGTCATTTTGTGCTTTAAGAGGCAGCATCTCAAACAATATACTGTTGCTCGCGTAAAATTAAACATTTTGACCCACCCAATGTTTTGGGCTAGCCATGACACTGCGCATGTAAGTATTTAAACTCTTGTTTCATTTGGGTAAGATTGGGATTCTTGTGGACAAAAGATGATTAAGCAGCAGACACAGAACCGTCGCTAGAACGTTTTCAATAGGGGAGCTTTGCGTTTGTGCGGAGGGGCTTGACATTCTAAAAATTGACTTAAGCTCCACTGATTTAATAGTGCTTCATGTTTCAATTTGGGGAGCTTGGAGCTTTGTTTGGGGGGGGCTAAGTCTACCAAGCCCCCCCCCCCTGTGGTGACGGACTGAGCAGACTGGACAAAATTTGAATAAGCGGCAGATTATACTATTTTTTCCTACAAGCTTTTATGAATGAGTGCAGCTCATGTTGTTACTGTAGTTAAGCGAAGGCATCAAAATTACTCCACAACGAACTTACATTGCGGTTAACTACAGGCTAGATCAGAGCGCTCAGTGACACCGTAAATTCCGAAACAGCAAACCTAACCGTAAAACGTAGCCTACATGTCAGGTAGAAATGAAGTTCCCTAGATTAGCTGTAGGTTATGCTAAGATGACTGCTGATTAGCATCAGACCTGTCAGCAGGGATGTACTGGGGTGGGAAGCGTGGGAACGACGTTCCCACAGCTTTTTGCACAAGTAACGTTACTTGAAATGTAGATTTAGATTTTTCATTTCAATTTCTTCGTGTAGCGCCTGGAGCAGCATAAATGAATAAATGACAAGTTATCTCGTGTATAGCACCGTAGCACTAAAGTTAAACAGTAAGACCCAGTGTGGAAATTCTTGTAGACGAATCAGTCTTCCTTTATGTTTGGTGTGGGAACAGCGTTCCCACACCTCTTTTTTTAGCAATACCTCCCTGCCTACCAGCAACAATTTTTGGATCAAAGTTCCGCTCAGCACAAAATCAGATGCTTTTCATCGACCAGTATTCTTGCTGTGTCTAATGATTTGTTTTCAACTTGCTGTGTAGTATTTCTACAATTGCGTTACCGCGATATAGTCGCGTTTCATACAAAGAATTGAATGGATGAGAATTTGGTCATTGACTCACTGCAAACTTCACGTTTCGCGCTGTGACGTGGTAAAAACATTGTCTGATCATTTTCAATGCCCTTGTGATGCAATAAACACTTTTCAGGGTAAAGTGCCAGCATAATTATTGCTTTCGCGTTTTTTGGTATGTTTGTCTTTTCGCGTAACCCAAGCATTTTTTTGGGGGGGAAGTTGTGCTTGTTTTCGAAATATACCTTTTTTCGACCTTCAAGGTATTTTCTGTGGTTAAACGACTTCGACATCAACAGCATTTTGTTTCAAAAATTTTGTGATTGATAGTTTGCCACTGATGGGCGGGTATTAATATAAACAAATTTCGCCATTTTGGCTAGACAATCGTGATGTGCATCGTGCAGGGGCGTAACGAGGTTAGACGGCGCCCGGGACATGAAACAAGTTTGGCACCCCCATGTTCGAACCTGAGGTCTTTCGGAAGCAAATGTACTGTTTTGAAAAAAAGTGCTCATGACATTGCTGGAACTTTTTGACCCCCGCAGTGATTCGGCGCCGAGGAATCGTGCCCCCTTCGTTACGTCTCTGGTGTTATGCAATGAAAATCGGAAAATTTTCCGATAGCAAACAGATTTTCAAGTCCGAACTTCATGAACATCTGCAATTTTCGAAAACAATAAGACATGGATCTTGCACAGACTGCCAACAAAGGTTACTGGCGGCATTTCAGGTTTCTTCGTGTAGTTCTGTGTCACTTCCATGCCTGCCCCACGCGTTTCTTCGGCGTGAACCTGTGTTTGTTTTTTTAATAATAAAACATTTCGGACATTCAACAAGTAACTTTTTTAAGATTAGATAAGTTTGAGAATAAATTCTGAATTGTTTTGAAGGCCGCTTCTGCTCCGGAAATGTCCCAGTAAACCTGGGTGATGGTGAGAATGAGATTTAGCCAAAATTTGTATGGTTATTAACCGTGTTTGTTAAAAAAAGTTACCTGAGCAGTTGGGTCTTCACTGCTATGCAGTCAATACACATCCGGATGAACTCGTCCTTGATCCCCCCTAAAAAAAAACCTGCATCCGCCTGTGATTATGTCGTGATGAAGGTAGCTGGGTGCTTGGCGAATCAGTTCGGACGATCTCATGGGAGATTAGTGTTTGAATTCTCCAAAGATGCTTTAAAATATTTTCAGGAAGGAAACGTCATACTTTGCACAAGGGGTAGTGTTTCAACAAACTAACTCATAACTCGTCGCGCTTGGGTTCCATCGCGTCATCAACAATGTGATCAGCTTGATTGACTTGCATTATATAAGACAGTTGTGCGTCATTGCTCCAGCGCGAGAAAAGCTGTGGCTTTAACTCATGAAAGTAAACTGCATTATTAATGCATCGTTTGGGAATCCCACGGGTACAAGTTATCTTGAAATATGAAAGGTCTTTTAATAAACTTCCAGCTGCTCTCTTCCAAAGCTGTATCGGAGCAAATAAGGGATAAAGAAACCATGAAAGACAAAAAAGACCGAGGGAGTCGGTTCCACTTCATCAGGTCGCTCACCACGAACCTGGATTTTAAAGCAGAGTCGACATCGATTCTCAAACAACACTTAATTAAATGCGTTCGAGAACTCCCTCACCTTTGACATGTCCAGCCCCATGCGTACTTTTGTAAACGTGTTCCTCCACCTGTTCCTGGCTGCGACCGGTCCCGTTCTTTGCGACTCTTCGTTTTGCAAAAACACAAGTTATCTGCCAGTCGTTGTTTCAACTGCAGAGCACGCGCCATAGCGCCTCCGGTGGAGGACCCAACAGATACTTTGCATACTTCAAAAGATACAGGTTTTTGTGCAACCGCGCGATAACATAAGTTGCTCAGCAAAAAGTTTAACAGTTCCACAAGTATGTGATTACTGCCATTCCCTGCAGTTTAAAAAATCGAAATTATTCTCATGACTTATTCCAGCGACTGTGAAACCGAAACACTTTCGAAACCACAACGAACATCACTGAACGACGCAATGACTGAAGAACTTCAAGGACACAGTTTTGTCAGCTGACGGCAAGAATTGTTCAGGTCCCACCCATGCGCAAGTCAGCCGTCGATGGTTGGGGGGTAAAAGTTAAACTTACCTCCTGGCTCACTCCGCCCTTCTTCGCCGAAAATGCTGGAACAAAAAAGAAGTATAATTTTAGGCGCAAAAACACTCAGGCATAAGGAAAAAAAAACATCCTTTTTCAGTAGGCATAAATGAAAAACGTTCTTATACGCAGATGTGACTTGCACATGGATTTCCTGTGTCTGCATTTGCCGAGCCGCAACACTTAATTTTTGTGGATACTGTACTATCTGTTTGTATCAGCCAAATGCGATAGTGGAGATAGAACGGTCGAAACAGTTGGATGTTCTGTGCACAGATGTTCGGGAAGAGGACGTTGAGCTCAGATTTATGTCTATTGTGGGAAGTACAATGTTTGTGTATAGTGATGGAGTCGATTGTAACTGGGATGGGATAAATCAGTATCGAAAGGCTACCTATTACTGAACATAGTCAATAAACATACGGAAAACTTCAGCTGCAAAAAACTGATCGAGGAGAATGTCAGCAAAACGGTAGCGATTAGCGCAAAAGGCAACACAGTTGCCATTTCGCTCATAACTTTTACCAAATTCTAACCGCTGCGCAGTGCAGTGGCCACGAATGGCAAATCAGTCAATCGACGAATCATTGGTAGAGTAAAATACAGCTTGCCACTGAGCGCCGCCCACATTACAGAACAATGCGAAGGTGCAACACAGATTTGCGGCATTGCGTGGCGTACTAAGTTTTGAAAAACTGTTTTTCAAACAACAGCTTTGCAATGTCCAGACGCTCGTTATGAGAAGTCCGAAGGTTTATTTGTGGGTGCAAGCACATGGGAGTAAGACATCAGTAAAATCAACAGAATAGGTCTGAATTCTAAAGCAACACACCCAGTCGTTTCAAAGAGAATTTGCCAAGTAAAGTTCGAAGCTATTTGCTTTTTGGGACTTTTTTTGAAAAGCAAATAACACACAAAGTACTTCAAAAATGTGATCCTAGTAAGAATTGAAGCTAATATTGGCGAAGAGTGTTTACGGAATTGAATGTTTTCACCAACTGCAGAGATACTGTGAGAACTTGCTGAGAAGGATATACATTTGTAACAAGTAACGAAAAATTCAAATCACAACAGTTTGCGGGGGTGTTGGACACCATTCTTCTTAATAGTCTACATCAGGGTGGTTCAAGATTGCGAGCATGAAGGGCCACATTACGGTTTGAGAAAAAATTTGCGGGCCGCAAAGAGAGGAACTCCACTGCAATTAAAAGACTCGTTTGCTGTTCTAATAAACTTAATCTTTGCTGCACGCCTAACGCAATTTTTGATTATAAGGAAATTTTTAAGTTTTCTGTTTGTTTGTTTGTTTGCGACTCAAAATATAGATTTTCTGCTAGCAAAAAAGATATACAAAACACCAACAAATTAACAAAACAATTTTTTGTTTCTTGGTTTTGGTTATAAAGTCAATGTCCGCATTAATTTCCGTAGTTGGCAGACGTAAGCAGGCATGCAGGCTTCATCAGTCATTCTATTTCCTGTGTCGCTATTTAATCACTTCATAATTGAAAGCACTTTTGCAAATTACGAACATGGGGAGCACATCTTCAGTGCAAAGTCTCTTAAGCGGTGGCAAAACAGCGGCGGCAATTGCCTGGTTTCCCCACTGGTTGCGGGCCTGGTTACCCTTCAATTATTTTAAAATTGCTTCCCTTGAATTTCAGTGGTATTTCTCGTATGTTTTCTCATGCTTGGTGCTTTAGTGCCCCTGAATAAACACTCTTTCTGAAGCAAGGGCGTACGCAAGAGGGTTGGGGTTAACCCCCTCTTGAGCTTGATATCTTACAAAAACTTTATTACTTGCGAAAAGGGGTTAATTGTTTTCGCATACTTTTTGCTTGTTAATTTGTCGACTTAATGCAAATACCACTGAATGAATTTGCATGAATATTTCAAGGAACATTGTAAATGGGCCAAAAAGTAATACAGCAATTAGGTTTTGGTGAGAATCTGGATTATCGTCTGCATCCAGAAACCATCTCACCACTGTTTGCAGACTTTCACTTTATCCAAAAAAATTGTCTTTATTCTGTCTGGTATGGCTGCTCGGCGCAAACTTCGCCAAAATCTTGGTTTGGAAAACATGAATAATGGCGTAAAATTATGGCGTCACAAACAACGCACACCAAATACAAATGACACCATACGCCACTGAATGAAACCCTCCCCATAAAAATTTTCTGTGTACGCCGCTGTTCTGAACGGATATTACTTACAACCTCACAAGCACTGTGGTTTGCCATTGTTATTGGCGAAGAAATAACTTTCCTCCCAGTTAGAATTGAACTTTCTGTTTCCCTGTGAAGCTTCTCTTTTGACACTTATTTTTTGTTAAATTTCTATACTTGACTAAAATATATTTTCATTACTTCCACAATGCACATCTTCTAATATAACCATCAAATTAATTACGAAGTCTATGCTTGCAACAAAGACGAAAAATAAACGCATACTTTGTGGTCACAGAGTACTGCAGTGTTAGCCTAGCCTAGAGGTAAGCTATGGTAACGTCATAAATTGTAAAAAGATATTGTTGCCCCCTAATAGTTACACAGTGATCTGCACTTCAATGATGTGTGACTTACAACGACTGTGTAGCTAATACAATGTATTTATGACTTTGTGTAATATACGGCATACAGAAAGCGTTAGCGGGCCGCACAATGACTGTCCGCGGGCCGCATGCGGCCCTCGTGCCAGTGTTTGGACCACGCTGGTCTACATGAATTGGATAGACAGTCACAGCCGACAGATCGGGGGTGCCACAGGACCTTCAGATCGCATTGCAGCTGCGTGCGACCAGAGCCGAAATGGAAATCAGCACTAAACAGACCGAGGTATTATGTCTCTCTAGAAACCCAAGTCAGTGCACGTTGCAAGGCAATACATTGCAGAAGGTCAAGAAGTTCAAGCAGGTATTAACGAGTGACAGAAGGTGGAATAAGGAGATTGATACACGTATAAAGCAAATACAATTCTGCGTGAGCTTTTCTTATCGCTCTGTGGTCAAAAACCAGGGCTTTCAAACACCGAAAAGCTGTCAGTTTTATATCGATCTTTGTTCCGATCCTCACCTATGGTCATAAATCTCGGGTAATGACCGAAAGAACCCTATCACAAGTGTAAGTGCCAGAGATGGGTTTTCGCGAAGAGCACACGGCGTGACACTTCCGCGACAAAGTGCGCAGCTGTGAAATTCGTGAAACCCTGAATGTCCAACCACTTCTCCGTATCGAGAGATCCCAGCTACGTAGGTTCGGCCATGTGACCAGAATGTCCCAGGAAAGACTGGCGGGGCAAGTTCTGCTGGCTACACCCATGGGAAAGGAAAGCGGTCCAGAGGTCGACCAAGGACCAGGTGGAGTGACTACATCTCCGACCTTGCTTGGTCTTGTCTTGGTATGGAGCCAGCAGAACCATCAGAGATTGCTGTTGACCGTGAGGTAGTTCGAGTCCTCCTGGGGATGTTGTCCCCGCCACCCTCCTGAGGGGATAAGCGGGATGAAATGAATGAAAAAAACATCATAGCGCCTTTATTGAGTGAAAAACAAACGCCTGTTTGGTGAACGCAGATTGTGATGCAACATAGTTGACTGTGATTGATAATAAACCAAGTAAGAGAATAAATCGTCACATAAGCTGGCGGTGTCAACTGATAATTGACCATGAGACAAAGGTTTCCCAACTTCAGATCAAAAACGCAACTCAGTGCTGTGCATGTGCAATTATAAAAAAGCCAACCTAGCAGTGAAAGTTAAACCTTTGGCCCTTCCTAAATTTGAGCAAAACCCTCAACTTACAACTTCAAAAATTTTTGTGATTCTCTTAAAACTTATTTCGATTTTCTTGATTCTTTTAAAAGAAAATTGTATCGACCCTAAACACTTTTTGCAGCGTAAAACATGTAATGTTTTTTCAACAGTGACCGTGGTTCGTGAATACAAACAGAAATGGATGAAGAACTTGTCTCCAGCTGAGAAAGAGAAGTACAAAGCAATCAGCAGTCCGTGAACTTTCCTGAGATGTTTGTGACGAAGAACGACGTCACCGCGCATTTTTTGAACCAAGTGCTTCAGACAGTTCCCACGACAGTGACGTCACCGCCGGTTGATTGTCATAAACTTCGAGTATTTGCAGCAGCGTTGACGAGTTGCACTCGACAGGTTTACTGGCTCCTTGCGCCAACTGCAAACTGTTTGTTTTATATTTTTAATAACTATAATTTTTTGTTGCTTTTTGAATTGACTTACTTGACAAATAGTGACAACCAAAATGGGCTTGACACTTGTAAGATCTGCTATACTTGGCTCATCCTACTCTGCAGAAAAATTAGCGCATTTGCTTTGCTCAGCTATCTTGCAAGCTTTGCCGCCAACTGCGTGTCTTTAACTTCGTCTGTAGCCGGGTTGGGAGGCACAGTACCATTGGCGGCAAAAACACGAGGATGAAACATGTTATAAATTGATGTTAACGGCTGCAAGAACGACATGCGGATTGCCAGGGATGGTGACGCTTTGGTTTGTTTCTGTCAGTGCCTCTTCCAAGAAGCCAAGTTTTGAATGCATTTTCATGTGGTTCGTAGCCCGCAAATCATTTTTGACAAACCGTTTTATTTTTTCACGGACTTCTGCAACAATTGTTACGATTGTGAAAACGCAGTTTGCATTGCACATGCATAGTGAAATAAGAACACGGCTTTCAGCACAGCATGGACCTGAAAACCACCGGAATTTCACTAATTATTCACCTAAACTCACAAAAAGTAAGTTTCTAGGTGAGTATTCGACTGTGGGAGGGTGTGACGTCCCAGCATTTCAGCCAATGCAAGCCCAGAGTTGAGAACTGATCACGAGACCTTTCGTCCGCATTGCCTACCTACACAACCGGATGGAGAAACAGACATCCAAAATCAGTTAACACGACTTATCAGATTCCAAATAATGCTTGTCCCAACAGCAAAACCGTGTTTCAGTTGCGATGGCGACTGAAACGACAGCTGAGAAGGTGCACTGGTCGATTCCCCTGATCACTGTTCTAATGCACATTGCACGAAGGACAAATGCAACGAACAGGGGTTGTTCCAGAAACTCCCGCTACTCGTACATTTGTTAAAAATGAGGAAAACCTCTTCTTACTTCAAGAGGGTATTTTGCAAAAAAACTTGCTATTTCTCTAAGGCTTTAAGTTTACAAAATGGAGCAGTCACATCACGTACTTGGAACATTCGAACAATACGAGCGCCCTCAGGCGGTCAGCATCCGATTGCTTCGTCACAAGTATTTGCGGGCTGCTACCCCGGCCTGGGTTGGACAGAAACAACCGCTTGACAACCTGCTCCTGGGAACTTGTCCAGTACAAAGCGTTTTGACCACGATGGTACGCCAACCCTTCTACAGTTCCAACACCTACAAATACAAGTAACGTTTAACAGGCAATGGAAAAACGCAGATTGCTTTTACGAGGAATGTTATTTTAACAATCTTGTGCAAACGAACAACTAGAGTCAGTTCGTTGAACTTTCATAAGTAACTTAGGATTACCATACATAGATTCAGAAAGTGTTGAAAAAAGATGTTTACGGTGAAACGCTTTGCAACACAACGTGCAGTTCCCAGTTTTCTTCAAACAACAAAATATGCTGTTCATTCAACTGATGCATCTTGCCATAAGGTGCTTTGAAGCCCAATGTACGGTCATTTCTTAACACCCCTAAAAAAGTCCTCGCGGTCAAATATTACAAAATCAGGAGGAAAAGAAACATGATTCTTTGCACTGGAGTAATGTTTTCTACAAATTGAATTTATTTCTTGCTGAAAAATTCCCATTTCGTACCTTCCGTCTCTTGCGGGAATTAGGAACATTGAAACGAAACACACGGTCTGGCACAGGGGAATGCGAAGGGGGAATGAGGCGGCGGCCTCGGGCATCCAAAGCATGAATTTACAAAAACTACATTTTACTAAAATGCTGAAAGTATAGATGCTTCTTTGTATTGTAAGGCCACTAACACATACTGCATATTTCTGATGGAACTTGCCTGAGGGGGGCATGCAAATGTACTTTAAGTGACTCGAGAGAGGATGAAGCACGGATAAGCACGGTTATATCCTTACAAGTATAAATATATTAATGTCACAAAAAATTGCAACAAAGGTAAATCTCGGAAACGTTGCCAACACTATGTAAACATAACATGCGTACATATTCCTAGCAGGTCAAAACTTTTACGTTTGCTTCATGCAGTGACCGCTCGTTTTGAAAATGTTGATAACTCTTATTCTTCTTCGTTTGAACGAGTTCTTTTTTTATCCACTGCTTGGCCGCACTAGATCTCGGGGCAGGTGTTGAGCAGCCATTCGGTTGTCTCATCGTCCAGAACCGTCAGGCCATGCAGTCCATGGGGAGGTCGATGCATTG
>Ga0210059_1009548_pt1 | contig 15136 bp, 13 predicted proteins | sample Ectturendosymbi2_FD_188042 | JGI IMG/M metagenome (GOLD analysis project Ga0210059, IMG submission 188042) | Ecteinascidia turbinata endosymbiont from Florida, USA - Sample 2 (SPAdes) (version 2) | ecosystem: Host-associated > Tunicates > Ascidians > Unclassified | place: Key West, Florida...
GGCCAATGAAACATATAGTGTACATGATAAAAATTATACTCTTCTGGAATACACTACCTGATAAATTCAAAGTGCAAAAATAAGTGAGCACTGTAAGACTTGCTTTCTGCACACAAATGAAATGCTTCTGTATGTAACACCGTACCATACATGTAACAAAGTTATTTAATCAGCAAGCAATATATATCTCAGCTCACTACAAAAAGTTCACACGAAAGTGGTACCAAGTCACTTTCGTTCAAGGAAGGATCTGTTGAAAATGAAAGAGAAAATTTTCTGGCTGCACTTGAGTGTGTCATGTAAGTTGGAGTGCTCAGACAGACTAGAAAGGTATGGATTAGAGCTGAAAATAAAGTTTTTAGCAAATGTTTAAAGCACAGAACAGTATGGCGTTCTAGTTGCTAGTTTATCCACAACGTGGTAAGTGCCTTGTTAGTTGCAAAGCTATGACAAAAACAAAATAGGTGGTTCTTTACTCCTTTTTATTTTCTCATATATTTTAAAGATTGTACAGTATTCTGCAACTGTAAGTGATTTAATGCTTGGCAATGGAAACTGATATCCATGACTCAGTTTTGCAGATAGATGGAGTAAATGTGTATGATGCCAAAGAGTTTGAAAAAGGTAAGGTGTGATAATTTTATGAGTTATTTTCCTTTGTTTTGGACTATCTTTAGTCTACTATACAGATTGTTTTCAGCCAACTGACATGAATTGTTTACGTTTTCAGTTTTATGAAAGCAAATTTTTGACTCACAAATTTGTTCTGATTGTGCTAACTCTGTTGCTGTGTTTTGCAATAACTGTAATTTTCAGCTTGTCAAATTTTACCATTTTAAGCCAGGATTAGAGAACATCTCAGAAGAAATCATTGTGTTGCATGTGCTTGCCAACCAATCAAAAAATTGCTTTGTAGTACATTATATCATAAACAAAATTACAAGTTGTTTTGTAAAAATGTGCATTGAAGAAACAAAAAAATATGTCTTAATATATCTAAGAATGGAAAACAAACAACTGCAGACTGGTAGTTTTTTATGGAATAAAAAGAAATGTGTATTTCATTTGACAAAGTGTATATTTAAGGATTAAGATTAACTACCAGTATTGAATATTTAGACCATTGGTCTCAAACTCAAGTTCCATCAAGGGTGAAATAAGTCTTTTAAAGTGGCCTGAAGGCCGCATTGGGAATTTTTATTATAATGATTAGAGATCAACCAATATGGCTTTTTTGGGCCGATATCGATACCAATATATCAACCATTCATGGACTGATAGCCGATAGTGATATTTTCAAAATTTTCAAATCTTGTTTTCTGCTTCATCAGGTTTTTTTTAAGGAAAAGGTTAGGTACTTGGTATGGACATGTAGGGACCCGATTTCTCTAATTCTAGGGACCCGATGATAATTTTCTCTGATTCTAGGGACCCGATTTGAAAATCTAGGGACCTGAATCGGGTTCCTGAAACACCTTAAAAAACCCTTGCTTCATTATCAAAAATGAAATGTATTCTATGCCTTACTTTTTTTCAACAACTTCAAAAATCAAGATTTATAAGCTAAAACTTTCAAATAGCAGCAATTTCAATATTGTGCTGTGATTTTTAATTATCTGATTATATAATGATGATGCTTCTGTTTCGGTTGCGATGGCCGACGCGTGCACCATGGTTTATGTTGTCTGCTTGTTTATGAAAACGCACCTGCTAGCGTTGCTGCAAGATAACTGTCTTGACTTGATTCGTTGTGCTTTCTTGCACAAGTTGTCTGGATGCGTGAGGAATATAACAGTGTTAACAACACCTACTGAGGCCGATAAAATTGGCCATTTTGGCCGATACCTGTACATTGGTAAAACCCAAATATCGGCCCAATATATCAGCCAGGCCGATATATCGGTCTGTCTCTAATAGTGATAAAAATGCCTAATTTTAAAAAGATAACAAGAACACAGGCCTTTGCAATGGTCTTTTATCGATTTATTAAACCTGTAATAATTAATGGCTGGGCATTTTGAACAGCGATGAATCAAATAAACTACCAGTTAATTATTTGTAAATTTTGAAAAGCATCACAGGCCACACAAGTACCCTCACAGGCCACATGTGGCCTGTTTGAGACCTCGGGTATAGACTGATGATCACAGAAATACAAAATTTTAGTTAAAAACATGTGTGTCCGAAAAAAACAGATAATGTATGTTCAGAAAGTCTGTTGCTTGACCTGGGAATGTTGTAGTCAGGAGTAATGTGCTACTCTAATGCTTGTATGTATGAATTCTGCCGACATCTGCCCCATATATGTTTGTGCTTGCAAGATATAGTCAATTATTTTTTCAGTATGACAAACTAATTGTAGTCAAAGCTGAGCTGCAAAATAAGCGAGTCGTGATCTTGCTGTACTAAAATGTGTTTGGTACCGGTTTATGTAGCCTTGAAAGCATTGTCAGTAGTGATCAGTGTTTTATTTTTTAATATATTTTTGTAGGTGTTATATCAGAGTTGGATGCAGAGATTCGCCAGAAAGAGAAAATTGAATTGCAGAAAAAAATTAATGGCGTTTTGAGAGAAATAGAGTAAGTAATGCTTACACTGCATTCACGTGCCTGTATGGAAAATGATTGAGTTTCAATTCATTTTTATATTCTATTGTGCACCTCTGTGCATTTTTGATAAGACAAGTGACTTTTTTATAGTTAAAGCATGATGCATCCATTCTTGGAATAGCTTTCTGGTGGTTATTTTCCTTTTTCTCACATATGTAAAAACTGTGTGTGGGCTTCTGGGTGTGTTATACATTAAGAGCTGAATCTTCTTCATCATCTCTGTTTCAACGTCATGGTCATTGTTGCCTTCATCCAAAAGTCTTTGTTTCGCTTGCTCGTGGTATGTCGTCCAAGCGAAATAAGGGAATGCAAAATAAATTGTTTTCAGAAAAATCAAGTCATCATTGCGTCGGAATCAGTCAGCCACAACCTTCTTCTCAAACAAGCCATATTCTCAGGCCACTTCAGAAAGACTAAATGCGTTGAAGGAAGAAAATCTGAAAAGAAAAAATGAACTCAAGTCAACTGAAGCAAGATTGGAGACACTCAAACAACAGTTTAAAGACGTTTCCAGCGGAAAAGGTATATGCTATTATGTTGTGTATCATATTGCGCGCGTATTTACTCTCCTTCATTCAAGTTATTAAATCTTACTTCTTGCTACTCCTACAGATGTTAACGCCGGCGAAAGCCTTTCGAGTACTCCATCAACATCAGCAAACTATGGTAAAGCATAGCACGTTAGTCGAAGCCTTGAAACTAACATATGTTTGCTCTCGATTGGTGCTAATCTCCTGTTCGTTTTACAGCCTTCTGCTGATGTACGGTGGCAAATCCTCGTCTGTTTTTGTATTTAAGGCGTAAGCTGACGCCGAAAATTTTCTTGCTGGATGGTTTTTAAATTTCTTATTTTTCACTTTGGATTTTTTTGAAAACACTTTTGATCGTTATTTGATTGCTGGTAAATCAGGTTTGAATTTTCTTTTTCAGACAAGCAACTGGTGAAATCTGCCAAAAGCTTGAAGGAACGCAGGGAATTGATCAAAAAAGGCCTTGCCACTCCGTTCGCTTTTTCAAAACCGGCCACTTTGCAACCTCCAGTCAAATTAGACGATGCTTTCGGCAACTTTCTCAGCTCATCTTCAACCAGCAGCAGTAAAAAGGAAAGGCCCCTAAAAAAAGTCGTGGCTGAAAATAAGAGCAAACCTGATAGATCTCAGTCAGCGACTGCGGAACGGAAAGTTTTTGAGAAACCAGCAGTTCCTAGCGTCAAGCAAAAGAAGGCGAAGTCAGACGAAGATGAAGAATGGCGCATTGAATCGCATGATGATGATGATGATGACGACGACGACGAATATGCTGACGACGGTGTGGTTTTCATGGTTGGCTCGACTTGTGAGCTCGTCGAAGTGTTGCCTTTTTGTTTGCTATTTTTTAAACCGGCGCACGATTACAATTGTGACAGTTCAGTTTCGCCGACTTCCGTTAAATTGCGCGCAGTTAATCTTCGCTCGAACGCGCGCCGCGTCGACCAAGTTCGATTTCACGCGACGAACGCTTGCGTTCTGTTTATGGTACGCAGACCCGGAGCAGGCCGAAGCGACCGAAGAAGAAGCGAAGGCGACAATCAAAAGAATGAAAGCGCCCAGGCCCATCAAACCGCCTGCCAAAAGGTGATTTACAGGCGACGCGCTTGGAAGCCTTTGATGATTTTTCCGGAGGATCGTGCGTCGCTTTCCAACACTGCCTTGTTGTGCACGAAACGCGAGTGCAAGCGACGAAGACGCAACACGTTTTCGCGTCTGTGACTCCGAAAACGTGCTCAGTTTCGTCACAAACGTGCTCCCGTTTCATCACAGAGGCGCTCTGTTTCGTCACTTGCACTCGGATTACCGTGCGAAGACGCACTTTTCAGTTGAGCTGGACGTGCAGGGCCCAACTCCATCGGCGCGCAAAACAAGCCTTTCTGTTGCTCGATCGTAATATTGCTGTTGTGTGCACTGGCGCGCCTACGTGTTATCCAGTCATTATCTCAATGTCAATCACGAACAGCTCACTTGACAGGCTTGTAAGTTGGAGCACTTTGTTTTCATTGTGGCGCTAGCAGGCGTCACAGCAGTATCCGTTTTTACATACATAGCAGTATCCGTTTTTACACAGCAGTATCCGATTTTACTCGAACACACGTTTGATAAATTCATCTTGTGGCAGTGACTTTTTTCTTAGTTCGTTTGTGGTTATGTCAGATTTCCTGTACATTTACAAATCTTTCCTTGTAGGCTATGGTTGGTTCATCATCTTTTCTTGAACTTGGCAAAGTAGCATCAAACCGTTGAAAATTTGTTCGATGCAAAAAAGAGAATCAAATTAAATTTTCTACTTACGGTCGTGAGCTTTTTTCGATGCACCATAAAGAATTAACATACTTTCGAAGAAGAAAAGAATTAAACATTTTTCTTTCAACGCAAAACTAGAATACATATTATGTACTTGTTTTAACGGTCGTGAGTTTTTTTTTTCTTTTTACATCCAAACGATTCCACTCTCATACTTAAATACACAGAAACTTGTGCAACATCGTTGGGGTGTGTTTGAAGAGCTGTTAAATAATAATAATCGCAGGGAGAGAAGAGTTTGCGACGACGCCAACCCTAAAGTGTTCAAGAGAAGAATCACCCGCTACAAGCTGCAGAAGATTCGCGAAGAAGCAGAACTCGACCACCTGCCCTTCGACAAAGTATTGGACGGTGGACTGAAAATGCCAGGAGATATTTGGAGCAAGTTATACAAGTAATCTTGTTTGAAACAGGAAAGCGTTCAGCAGAATCTCTCTTTCAATAAGTGTTGCAAATTGTTCCAGTTGCTTCTGCTGTATAATTTTTGAAGACCGTGTGATGAGCCTGGTGCTTCTCTCGGGTCAGTTGTCCGACATGTGCCATTTCTTCTATTATATCAGGGGTGGCCAAACTGCGGCTCTTCGAACATTTGCATGCGCTCTTTGAGCTTTCCGAAAATTTATATTCGCTTTTCATTTTTTATTTCTACTGAAAAGTGTACAGATATTATAAAACGGTACTGTGGTAGCTAGCGTGCCGTACAGTATTACTTTTGCAAGTCGTTCCAAAAAGGCGTGTCATAGAAATATAGATTGCAAGTAAATTCGTGTTTTTAGACTTTTATGTTGCGGCTCTTTCTAACTTGGGTTTTACGATATGTGGCTCATACATAGAGCCGGTTTGACCACCCCTATATTATATCTTGTGTCAGTTCCTGTGCCTGCCTCCTTCGGAATCTTCTTGATTTTTTAAATGTCCATCGCTAGAGTTTGCTGTGACAATTATAACGCATGTCCAGCCTTGTCCACGGCAATGGAATTCCCGTGGGATGGAACAGTGGACTTGAAACTGGTCCCAACGTTGGTAATTTATGTCATACAGCAGGGCTTTGGTAAGTTGAAAACCATTAGTGTATGCTCACAGCACAGTAAGTGCAGTATATCAGTGCCATGGCATAGGGATGTGAGGTTCTAAAAATAAGGCTGTTAGGCTCTTTTTAGGTGGAAACAAAAAACAGTCACCCAATTTTCGTTGGGCTCCCCTAATTGGACGTTTTGGGGGTGTTTCAGCCACGGTCACGCAGGGTCTAGACATGGAAATGGTATATTACTACTTGGTTTTACTAGTTTCGTGGGACTCTAATGCGATAGGACAGAAAAAAATGTCCCATGGACAATCCTGCACAAGTCATGCTTAGATTCGTTCCCTTCACTCGAGGCAGCGTGTCTATCGTTGCTTATAGATTGAAGGTCTACTCCCAATCTCCTACCCTGGCATGGGGCTTGTTGTAAATGTATATGGCAGTTTTTTATTGCATTAAATGATTTTCAGATTGTATGCGCATATAATCTTGGAGATGTGTCTTCGCAGGGACGTTGTATCCCCCAGGAACCGAACCTGACCAGTGGCCAGGCCAAGAGTTCCCTTCTCCACCAGTACCTGCCACCCTTAATCGCATCGTATCCTCAACAACTTACTCTGAGAGTGCTTACCTTTGGCGGCACAGGTACCAGAAGACAGGGGTGAAGTGGCTTTGGGAGCTGCACACCCAGCAAGCCGGAGGCATCCTCGGCGACGAAATGGGCCTCGGCAAGACCATCCAGATGATCGCATTCCTCGCCGGACTGCGCAGCTCCAAAATCCGCGACCGGGACAGCTCGTACAAGTACGTGGATGCAACTCGTCGCGTTTTCGCTTGCGTGCGCTTAAGTTCCCGGATGTAAACCCCCACCTGGCTGTTGATCGCAGCCGATAAAAGTACCTGGATTGTTTTTGCGTTTGTTTCTATTGGGTTTTGACAAAAACGACACATTATTCTTGAAACGTCTGCAACTAATTCCGAAGTATGTCTTTTTGCGCAAAAAAAAGTTTCAAAAAAGCGCCGTGGACGCTGGCGTTGAACAGCTCTCGAAAAGTTGCGTTTGGAGAGAAAGCTCTTTTTGCTTTGTGCCAAAGTTGGAAAGCTTGAAAAGCGCCAGGAAATGGTCACAAATCTAATGCAAAGCAGGCCAAGATTAGCTGGCGCTAGCTGCTGCACATCCAGCGCCAGTGGCTGTCGGAATCTCTTGCGCTGACTTCCATTGAAACGCGCGCGTCCTGTCACAAAATTGTGATTTCCCGCGCCACAATCGAAGTCACGAATCTGAAACATACCCACGACGACATCCTTAACTGCCAGTATTTGTGCTGTGGCCGTTGGACTTTTCTTGTTCAAAGCGTATGAAAATCTACACCTTTAACTGTAGTGCCAAAGTTCTGGGTTTAATTAAGTGTCTTGTAAGGAGGTTGCTTCTTTTTCAAAACTATCAGATGCAGATGAGACGCTTAATCCTTTTCCTTGTGAGTGAATAAACAAAGTTATTTTATGGTGACTAGTGACAGCGCGCTTGAGGCGGCTTTGTCTTCATGCCTGATCACGTTCTTTGCTGCTAGCGGCCACCCTTAAAACCTTACCTGTTTTTGGTTGTGTCGTCAGCCATCTTGAAAACGACCTAGTTTCACTGATCAGCCCTGTCGCTGAGCATCTTTCACGTCATTGCCAAAAAGTGTGTTTTTATTTCAAATAAACCCGCTCTCGTTTCTTTCAGTTACGACGGCCTCGGACCTGTTTTAATTGTTTCGCCAACGACCGTCATGCATCAGTGGGTACGCGAATTCCACACGTGGGCGCCGATGATCCGCGTCGCTGTGCTGCACAGCTCGGGCAGTTACAAAGGAGCCAAGGTTTGTCGAAAGTCGCTGGTTTGCTGGAAGTTCATCAGCTTGCTGCGAAACTTTACCCCCCATTCCTCCCCGTATTGTAAAACTCAAAAAATTACTTCCTGCAGCGTCGTTCGTTCTAAATCTTGGGTGTTTGAACTGGGGGGTGTGAAATGTTCGGGGGGCGCGAGTATGACAACGACATATTGTTGAAAAGCAGGATAGTGGCAAAGAAATTGTTGTTCTGTTTCTTTGTGTTTGATTTTGATGCGAGGCGCAAATATCAACGACTAACGCCAATGAGGGCGCGTGAAAAAGTTTAAGAACCTCTGTTCTAAATCATTACGAATCAATTAGAGCGCCTGCACTTACCGCCCAGCTTTCTGAGTTGCGAGCAAGGTTGCCAATTTAGCGGCTTTTCCGCTAGAATCTGGCAGATTTTAATCCTGTCTAGCTGCAAAGTAATTGGTATGGCGGTCTAAATCCGCTAGATTCTAGCGGATAATTTTTCTAGTGGCCTATACAATTGGTCTTATTCAAATGGATTCCAGCGGCATTTTGCAATTTTCCTAACCCGAAAGGTCTGTTCAGACCCGGCAGCCCTGGTTCCAAGCAACGTTACTTTTCGCAGCATTGTTCGGCTGCCTTTGATATCCTACCCCCGTGACCTTTTACCCGCTTTCGTTGTGGTATCTGCAGGCCGATCTCATCGACAGCATCGCTCATTCCCGAGGCGTCCTTGTGACGTCGTACGAGCGCATGCGATTGAGCGTGACCATCCTGCTCCGTCACAAGTGGCACTACGTCATTCTCGACGAAGGCCACAAAATCCGCAATCCGGACGCGGCGATCACAAAGGTCGTTAAGCTGGTGAGTGCGAAATGCATTTCCATCTGCAACATCTCGCGCGCCCCACTGAGGCGGTGGCGTGACAACAGGTTTGAGCCAGGGGAGAAAACTTAGCTGAAAGGGGCCCACTGGCCAACACGTAGAAAAAAAATTTGAGAAATGATGGTGAATCAAGATGTGGATGGCTATGCCAAAAATCCTAAATCACCGGAAAATGCAAAGAAACAACAACCTACTAAAAACCAAAAGAATAATAAAACCGAAATATAAAGCCAAGTGGGGCCTCGGTTTTTACACTTATCTTGCCATTGAAGGCGATTCCCCCCTTTGCCCCCCCCGTCAGTTACGTCACTGCACTGAAGGTCGTGTCACACTAAGCGTCGGGTTCAAATGAGGTCAGTTGCGCACAACTTCGTGATGTTTGACGACGTGGCGCTCCGCCTCATCCAGCTACAAGCGCTTGTCAGCGATAGATTCGCGACTTGTAGCGGTGCACTCGCAAACGGTTCGGTCGTGCTTGTTCCGGCATCATTGAAACGCGTCTCAGAGCAACGTGTGTTGGCCGATGATGGTTGTGAAGTCCGCCGAACCACAGACTGGAAAGTTTGACAGCATCACCTGCGTGCGTGATATGACCTCGTGTGTGCTCTTGACGCTTTGACAATAACCAGGGTCTTTTTAAGGAAAATGTTAGGAACCCGGCATGGACCTGTAGGGACCCGATTCGAGTCCCTAGACTTTCAAATCGGGTCCCTGAAACGCCTTAAAAGGACCCTGCAATAACGTATAACCCTTATGTGTCCTTGGTAATAATAAGCTTAGCTGTGCGTCCAAGTATCTATGCACTCATGGGCGTCGGTAGGGCTTTTCCCAGGTGAGGGCAACACTGGATTTTTCCAGGGTGGTAACAGCGGTGAAATTTTGTGTTACCAACTCGAAACTAAGAGAAAAACATTTTTCTGCCACAAAGTCAATAAGAAAATATAAAGTATCAAAATCCAGGGGTCCCAAGGCCCCTACCGACGCTCACTTGCGCGCTATCGCCGGCATCTGCGACACTGAGTAGTGTTCAAGTCGTTTTACGAAACTTACCAGTTTCCGACGCCACACCGACTCATTCTGTCCGGGTCCCCGATCCAAAACCACCTCAAGGAGCTGTGGTCTTTGTTCGACTTCGTCTTCCCCGGTAAGCTCGGGACACTGGAAGTGTTTCTCGAGCAGTTTTCGGTGCCGATCATTCAAGGCGGATACGCTAGCGCGAGCGACGTGCAGGTGAGCACTGCCACGAGTGTGACGTCATAATGAGGCGCGACGTCACAATGCTTTGTGCACGCTTACTGTGCGACACATTTTCGTGTGAAGTTTTGCAAAACGAATAACAGTTAAAACTTCATTTCATGACGTACCATTTCATCCTTTCTTGTCAAACATTGCAAAACTAATTTTCGCTCCTTCCAACTTTCAAGCATTTGTTATCAGCTTGCGTTTTGTCGTGCGCGTTGTGTAGCACATTGACTTCAAAATATTGACCTTGCCCTCAAATCATTCCGCCTCTTTTTGACAAACTTTTAAACGAATTGTAACGGAAGCACTGGTCAAGCTGCGCAGTTCAGTGATGGGCGAACTTTCAGACAAGGGGGACACAAACTAATTTTTTTACCAAACCGAGGCCATGCGAGTTTCAGCTGCTGTCGCTGATTGGACAGCAATTAGTCACGGGTCGGCGACTGGTCGATGGTTCATTAATTACTCACTGGCTGTGATGGCAGCACGAGGTAGAATAATCCTCTCTGTGATCGCTCCATGCTAGTGGTGAACCGTTGGCGAAAACCCGCCACGCCAAGCTTCCTTCTCTTCTTATTTCTCGATATTCATTAAAGCAAAAGATTTGGCGCCAGTGGCGGGCCGTAGTTTGGCCACCACTGGCGTAACGAGGGGATAGCGCACGCCGCCATAGCTGGTAGGCTGGGTTCGAATCCCAGTCATGACAAAGACTTTAAAAACGGCACTTGCGGCCTGGTGCGCCGTGTTAATGGACGCGTACTGCGATTTTCCACCAATGCGGCAGCAATCATCACGAAGTAATGAAAGCCGAATTTCCTACTTTCATTACGTTGCCCCCCGCCCCTACGCAGAGCGCGCTGACCATTCCTACGCAGAACGCGCTGACCATTCCAAAGCAAGTATAAAGAAACTCTTCTTGCAACGGAAGCTTTTCATCGTACATGTTGTTCCCGTTTGCGTGCGTTTCAAGTAAGTTTTTGATGCTACAAAGTAAGAAATTCCTGCCCCCCCCCCCACTTCCTGTGCATTCGCTCGCTGCCAATCAGCAGCTGAAACGTCATTCTCTCTCGGCGCACCAACAAACGTTCGCGCTCGCGAGGCCAAACTCGCACACCTGTGACGCAGAGCGTTCGTGACGTCACTTTTTCACACGTCATTCTGTTGTTCCAGGTGCAAACGGGCTACAAGTGTGCGTGCATTCTCCGCGACACGATCTCCCCCTACCTGCTGCGGCGCATGAAGCAGGACGTCCAGTCCCACATAAAGCTGCCCGAAAAGAGCGACCAGGTGCTTTTCTGCTCCCTCACCGACCACCAGATCGAGGTCTACGAGAAATATCTCAGGTCCGATGCGGTCCATTCGATCCTGATTGGGACGCTTAAGGTAACCCGCCGCCGTGTCAAAGTTCAAAAGAAGACAACATGAAACCTTTTCATGTCAGTTACTTAAAGCTGGGCCGTTGCTTTTTAGTGACATTTGCAAAAGTAATTGAAAAGCTAAGGTTGAGCCGATATAAATCCCAGGTATTCGTCGGCCTCATCCAGCTGCGGAAGATCTGCAACCACCCCGATCTGTATACGGGCGGGCACAAGTTCATGGCCTGGGACAAAATACCTCCGCTGGACGACGAACGCAGATTCGGATTCTGGAAGCGATCGGGCAAAATGATTGTCGTCGATTCGCTGCTGAAGATTTGGAAGAAACAGGAAAAGAAAGTCTTGCTCTTCACACAGAGCAAACAGGTGCGGGATCCCAACGCGTGTGTCGCAATCTGGTCCATCTCCCACTGTTATGCTCTTTTTGTTACTTTTGCACTTTGGTGGATTTTTTGTTAAATTTTCACTTTGGTCAATTTTTTAGTTAATAAAGTGTTCACTTTGGCAACATTTTTATTGGCGAATTTTTTGTTACTTCTTCAATTTGGCGGATTTTTTTCTTAACTTTTAACTATGGCGACATTTTAGTGTTATCCATTCACTTTGGCGGATTTTGGCGCGCGTCTTGACTTTTCCAAACATGGCGACATCGTGTGGTTCGCCTCGCAATTCAAGGACGAAAACCGAAACGCTTGCTGGCACCGCGTTGGGTGAGAATAGTCGTGGTTTTTGCTCTATGGCGAGATAACGCCAAGCGCTAAAGTCTCCCTGTCGACACAGCGATCTGCCCGCCGGTTTAGTAGCTTGCCAGCTCACACCGTCTCCCACTTTCTGCTTTCGAAGATGCTGCACGTGCTGGAGAACTTCGCCAAGCTGCGCTCCTACACCTTCCTTTCGATGCATGGCGGGACACCCATCTCCTCCAGACAGCCGATGGTCAAGACGTTCAACGAGGTACCTTGGTCGCCGTCTTGCACTGCACACAAAATGCACATTTAGAAACACGCACAGCGCAGTGGTATTTTCAGGGAATGTCTGCGTGATGTCGCAATACAAGTTCTGCTAGAGTGACTTTTTAACCGAGGCCGTTGTTTTGTGCCAGACTGATTCGATTTTCCTTTTCATCTTGACGACCAGAGTCGGGGGCCTTGGAATCAACTTGATTGGCGCAGACAGGTGAGGATATTGGTCGCAAGGGTGTCGGAACATGTTTTTCCAAGGGGGGACGACAATGGTGAAATTCAATTTTGCCAATTCCGAAACGAAGAGAAAAACATTTTTCTACTGAAAAGTTAGTAGCAGAATATCAAATTTCAAAATCCAGTCGGGGGGCCACTGCCCCCCCCCTTCCGACGCCCATGATTGGCGGTCGCGCGTTTTGAGATAAAGCGAAGTGTTTGTGAACGGGCGCAAGCGAAGTGTTTGTGCGCGGACGTAAGCGAAGCGTTTGTGCGCGGACGTAAGCCAAGTGAAAAGCAGACTGCTATTTCGTTCGCCGGCCGAGATCCAGTGTCGGTCGGTTGACCCCCCAACCTTGCAGTGTGACGTTTGAACCGAAGCCAACGGCAACAATCGCTTGCTGTTCAGTTGATCAAGAAAGCTCTGTCGCTGGGTGATGCGGTCGCCCCGCCGCAAAAGCTTTGATGCTTTCCGACGTCCCCGCACAACTCACTGGGCCCTGCTAAAGCTTGACCTCAAGGCCGCGTACCTCAACCGGGACCCTCAGCCCTCCTCGGGCCCACGGAGCGGTTCTCCGGGGGCCACGAGCAGAGGCCTTTACTAAACATCTCTGCCGTGATGTTGCAAAACCCTATTGATGAGCAGGGGAGGCCACAAGTGTTGAGAGTCTTTGGAAGGGGGTCACAAACCATGAAAGGCTGAGAACCGCTGCCTTCATGCCAATCTGCACTGAGGACGTGCCAGGAGTTGCTAGACGCAGTCCTTTGCTTATTTTGTTGCGTCGGGGGTGATTTTGCGCTCGTGCACGGCTCGGCACGGCAACTCTGGACGCAATAAAAGAAACAAAGAGTTACGCCGGGCAATTTCTCGCTCATCCTCAGTGTACAGTGTACGGGCCTTTATCGTACGATTGGAGCTCAACATTATTATGCCACCGTGCGACTAAGTTCTTGCCGAAAAGAAAGAAATTGTATAACGAAAATTACACATCCATTTTTCGGCCGCATTGCTGTTAATCACACACGATGCAGCGTGCTCGTAATTTAAATCTTTCCGTCCTGCATCGTTGTGCGCTTTCGATAAGTGCCTCAGCAACAACGTCTCAAGTAGGGAGTGCATTCGAGTCCGCAACGCAGATCTTCGTTAACAGTGACAAATATTGGCTTTTGACGTAAAAAATAGAACACGCGGGTTTTCGGATCTAGGTACGTTCGAACAAGCCGTTCTTCACGTTTGCCATAAAATTTCCAGGCGGTTGGAAAAGTTCCGCACGCATCGACAAAAACCCGATAGGATTCGAAGCGATGACGTTCCGTTCGCGCTGCTCACCGCTTAACCGTTTTGTCTTCGGGCCAGAGTCATACTCTTCGACCCGGATTGGAACCCGAGCACGGACCAACAGGCCCAGGAGCGGGCGTGGCGCATCGGGCAGAAGAAGCAGGTCACCATTTATCGTCTGCTCTCGACCGGAACCATCGAGGAGAAGATCTACCACAGGTCGCGGTTTTTCCGCTACTGTCAGGAAGCGCTGTGTTTTGCTTTTCTGTCTGTTTCTGTGAGGGAATGAGTCGTTTTACGAAGTGCGGGACGAAAACGAGTAGTTTTGAAAATTTGAAGCAGAAGGAGAATTCGACAATTTCTATTACGCTTTGCAGTTACTGGCCGCCACTCTGATGTGTTGAAAAACTGCAATTTGCCAACTGCGATGTGAGCGTTGATTAGTGGGCTTCGTTAAAATTGGGGGTGCTGTTGAAATAGCATCTGTAGCGGCAAATCGCTTGTTTGAGTGTAGGTTTTGCTGAAATACGTCGCGCACGTAGTTTGGTTGGCTCAAAAAGCTCGTAGATTTTCTTCTCTTATCATCATTTTCACGTGGTTTGCCCTTCGTACCAGTTCACTCATCAGCTTATGGTTTTTAAAAAAATAAGCTCCACCTTAATTATGAAAAGGCAGGAGGTATACGCCATCGTAGCATCGTTTTGGCTAAAAATGCCCTTTTTTCGGTCACGTGAGCAGGTTTTTATGGTCTTTTGTTGCGTTATTTTTACTGTGTCGCTTCGGTGATATGTTCTGCACTTGTTTTTCTTTGATTACTTCGTTTATTGCGCCACAAACAGGCAAATTTTCAAGCAATTCATGTCGAACCGGGTCCTGAAAGATCCGAGACAGCGGCGCTTCTTCAAAAACAACGACCTGCACGAGCTCTTCACCCTCAACATTCAGCCGAAATACGCCAAGGCCAAGACCGAAACGGCCTCGATCTTCGCCGGGACCGGGTCGGAGATAAACATGGCCGAGTTGAAGTCGAAAAAGTCGTCCGAGAAGAAAAAGCACCGACAGAGAACAAAGGATGCTGCTGCTGTTGCTGCCAGAGACACCCCCTCGCCTTCCAAGACCGTCCCGCCTCCCCCCTCAAATTCAGGAAATGCCGGAACGGAAAGCGCAGATCGCGGCGTTCGCAGCGAAGTCTCGACGGAAGCGTTGCTCGAAGCTTTCGCGGAAGCGGACCGCGCCCTGTCGGACGTGGACCTGGCCTCGGACGTGGGGCAGACCTCAGACGTCGCCCTAATCTCGGACCTGGCCTCGGACGTGGGCCAAGCTTCGGACGTCGGCCTAATCTCGGACCTGGCCGTCGACGTGGACC
>Ga0210059_1009549_pt1 | contig 15135 bp, 12 predicted proteins | sample Ectturendosymbi2_FD_188042 | JGI IMG/M metagenome (GOLD analysis project Ga0210059, IMG submission 188042) | Ecteinascidia turbinata endosymbiont from Florida, USA - Sample 2 (SPAdes) (version 2) | ecosystem: Host-associated > Tunicates > Ascidians > Unclassified | place: Key West, Florida...
AATACTCAATTGCGAACAAAGGCAACAAACGATTTCGAAAAAGATTTTTTCAAACTGATGAACAATTCAGTATTTGGAAAAACTATGGAAAATATCCGAAATCGTGTTGATGTCAGACTTCGAACAAGTGAAAAGTCTGCGGAAAAGCTGGTTATGAAACCAAATTATGAACGAACTACAATATTCAGTGAAGATCTCATCGCCATTCATATGAAGAAAACGGAACTTGTTTTCAACAAACCAGTTTATCTTGGAATGTTGATTCTCGATATCTCAAAGACACTCATGTTCGACTTTCATTATACTTACATGAAAGTTAAATACGGAGACGACTGTAAAATTTTGATGACTGATACAGATTCACTAATGTATGAAGTAAAAACGAAAGATTTTTGCAAAGACATCAAAGAAGATGTTCAGGAAAGATTTGACATCTCGAATTTTCCACAAAACCATTCTTCACGATTTCTGAGAATGAACGAAAAGGTTCCTGGCAAGTTCAAGGATGAATGTGGCGGGGAACCCATCTCAGAATTTTGTGGACTTCGAGCAAAATTGTATGCTTTCAAAAAAGATGGAGAAGAGGAGAAACGATGCAAGGGGGTAATAAAACACATCATTTCAAAATCAATCCATCTTGAGGATTACAAGCGATGCTTGTTCACTGGAAAAGAAGAACATCGAAAGATGAATGTCATTCGTTCACGAGAACATGAAACGTTCACAGAAACTCAATAAAATATCTCTCTCTGCCAATGATGACAAGAGAATAATTCAACCTGACAAAATAAATACCTTAGCTTATGGCTTTCGAGCATGAGGGGCCCAGGAGGACGGGAACATAGGGGCAAACTGGGGACATGAGGGAAACTGGCAAAGGGACAAAGGGCTTCAGCTGAACGGGCCAAAGGCCTGGAAGAGTGCTTTTGACGTGGGGCATTTTTCCAGCAGTGAATATAATAAACAATCAAAGAAATAGAAAAAGTCCAAGCAGTTCTAGAACCTACAGTTCCTACCTACTACCATATCCAAACTACTGACTAATCCGTTTTTGTGGTAGCTCATGGATATTTTGTGATTGTGACGTAGCCATAACCATGTTTTGCAACTACTATTACGGGTGTGCAACGTGGACAGGGTAAGGACTGTTCACTACAGTATGCATTTAAAAGCAATAGCACCGCCGCAGATAGGTGTGCATCGGCGTGTACCTGACAGCATGATGTAACAATAGGCTTAAAACGTATGTTGCAGAATATTCCCAGCAAAGTCGTTCATTTTAATGATCACACTGAATTTTCCTCTGATTGATCCTCAAAAGCTGTCTTTTCAACCCTACGTTAATTTATGACTGTCTTGTCATACGCGAAACACGCACTAACTCTAAACCAAAAAGATTCAGACAAATAGACAATGAGCAATATAATTGCCACGCAGATTCCTGCACAGGCCAGGTTCAAATTTTAAATCATCATCACATGAACGTAACTTTATCCTTCGTTTATCATGTCGACTGTCAAATTCATCAACGAAATCATCTAAATCTGTTTTTAGCTAGAACCTTTCAATCTGAAGTATATCAATGTTACCCAATCTTTCACTGGTAATGGAATTTCTGGGAAATGTTTTCACTAATTTCATTTTTGAAAATTTCCCTCGCATGAAACACTGGTGACGGGAAGAGTTACAACTACCAGTAACAATCAAACGCAGCTTTTTAAGTAGCTATAAATGACAAAAATTGTTCGAGCGATATACGCAGCTTCGACTCCTTCCGAAGCAAATTCTTTGCCAACGTCATTTCACGTTTCAAATCATTTTTACTAAGTGAATATGATTCGTGAATTCTTTCAACTGTGTTTCCGATGGAAATGTTTGATCTTCGGGGCAAAGAACTGAAATACGCGAAAGAATTGCTTCTGAATCATTACAGAAAATCCGCACAAAATTCTATGAGGTCGCAGGACATGTCGGTAGAGTTAAAACTGTAGTCACGAACCACTTACTTACGATGTTTCGAAGTCGTATACACAAAAACTGAGATAAATTAACTGAAGTCAATTCCTAATGCTTTCACAAACCTTTTGCTACTGGGACAAGCAACAATCTGCTGACAGTAATATAATCCAGTTCCATCTCACACTGAAATGCACGAAAGATCAATCTTTTCACTTCTGTGACTGTTTCTTAGTTTCGAAATGAGTTTTTCAACACTACGACCATAGGCGTATGGGAAGGCATTTTACTGGGGGGAGGGGGCGGAAAAAAATCTCCCCTGAAAATAACAATTTGCTCTAAAAATGAACAATTTGCCCCGAAACTAACTTTTTAGTTTAATCCGAATGGTGCCTGAAACCTCTTGTAAATCTGTTCTATACAGTTGAATTCCTTAATAACGGCTTCTTCTGTAACGTTAATTCGGCTATAATGTTACATTTTGTTCGGTCCCGCTGGCATCTTTACATGCATTTGAATTCGCTTATAACAGGTGTACAACCTTTTGCTATTGCCGGACTTTTATTTATATGAAGTACGGCCGCAAATGAGTTCGAGTTGTATTTATGAGATAGGTTTATGGTTTTATGTATATGTCAAACTGCGTATTCATTCTATAGCTCTTTGTGACATCACCATCCAGATTGTTACACACCGTGTCGACTGATTTTCTTGCCTTGCGTTTGTTTTACTTCAATATATGCCAGTACCGACGCCAAACCTTATTTAAATTAAAAGTGGACGGCCACAAATTTCATTATCGAAAGGCCAATCGCGGCCGCACGGTCGCAGGTTGTGCACCGAATCTGCATGTCCGTGCGGCCCGGTTCTACTGCAGATTGCACCTCGGGAAATGAAACACGCACTCATAATGCAAATGCCAGGGCAAGGTCCAGATCAAAGTCATTATAGCCAATCACGACGTTGGTCCAGATTACACACTGCTCTAGCCCTAGGGTTGCCAGATCACTTGAAATATTTTCAAGGACATTTTTTTCAATAAGGTTCGGTCAGTGGAAGATGTCTGGTGATGCATGGGACGACTGCTTGATTGTGCGCCCTCTAACAAATTCTAGTATTTAGCAGTGGAGTGGCGTGTGATGGTTAAAGTAATTGGATATACGCTATTTATGACGTCGCAGTATGACGTCATTTTGATGTTTGGCGAAGTTTGTTGACACAGCTTGCATATTATTCTACACGCACTCTCATTAGTCGTTATTGTAGCCTACCGGAGATGCCACTGTTGATGTTACAACATCAGACTTGATGTTTTCAGAAATTTTTGTGATGTTTGGTGTTAACGCTATGAATTTGATGTTGAAAACAATCTTCATATTGTTAGCAATTTTCTTATTTTGTACCATTTTTCAAAGGTAGTTTACAAGTTTACCGACCGTCATAAGTTAAAATTGTTATTTGATTGTGCTAGGTAGTGTTTTCCACTCGAAATGGAAACGTTTATTGTGCGGGAAGCAATGGTGATTATAACAATTGTACTTATTTGCGAGATTGAACGGAGATGTACTACAGAACAGAGGTTCAAGCCTGTTTTGAGGGCAGTGTGTTAGTTTAATGAACTTATTCTAAGCCACTGTGAAGAGAATCATGTTTGGTAATTGGCAAATATGATTTACGTGGCCATAAAATTAAATTGCTAAGTTTATTTGTGCAGTTTTTGTTAGAATGGAAAAGTATCCTGTACTACAGTAGAAAGTCAACTTTTAAAATGGTTTCATTGCATTGGCATGAATTATTGTCACTGCTTATCAAATTGTAGGCCCAACTGTTTTGCTTTCAACATTGCCAATGCCACTGTTGCGTGGGTTCATTTAATCATTAACTTCCTTGGTTGCCCTGTGTGTGTCCTGTACCAGAAAGAAGTAGAATGATTCATTGTTTTGAAAATTCTTTTTGTCATGAAAAACAGTTTGAAAAAGGAACTTGCAGTTGCTTACACTTAAATAAACCATTTGGCGGCTTGACCAGTTAACAAGATTTGATGCAATGCATCAACGAATTTCGAGCTAAAATCTTCACAAGTGATAAGCTTAGATATTGCAAAGAAAGGGAAAAATGCATCTAAATGCAATGTGAATACCATAAAAATGCTTGCATAGACTAGGCTGTCTCGAACTCAAGATCACAAAATATTCGAAAAAATTGGAAATGATCAGTTTAGCCCAGGGGTCGGGAACCTTTTTGGCGAAGGGAGCCATGTAACCTACATATTTTAATTGTATTTCCGTGAGAACCATATAACATTTTTCAACACTTAATGCAACTAATTTGCTAACGTGTGCATTTTTAAGCAAAATCAACAATTTAAGCAATGGTAAATGTCTGAATTTTCTCTTCTTACTGTTAATGCGACTTCTGGTACTGCATGGTGTTGCCGATGGCTTTGTAGTCTGATAGATGGAAAATTACAGAAGAAGTTTCATATGTGATAATCGAGTTAAGAAAATATCAAGCGAGCCAGATGCCTCATCAAAAGAGCCACATCTGGCTCGCGAGCCATATGTTTCCGAACCCTGCTTTAGCCGTACATCATGCGCCATAAGAATGGAAAGCCAGCTGTACCAAAAATATTGTAACTTATTGTTATTGGCAAGCATGTTTCCTTTAAGGACATTGACATAGCAGTGGACGTGATATACAGTGTAACAGTCCCAATGTCAACTAGTGATCATGGAAAATGCTATTTCGCAGGCGTTGGGACCGTTTACATACACTGATAGTAAAGCCTGTCCATGCATGTAACTTGTTCTGCGTTTCTTTCCAGTTCAGCGTTGACAATACAATATGACCACAGTAAACACACCCTAGACTACATTCTTGTCACCCCTAGTTTGGAAACAGTGGAGGTGGTCTGCACTCTCTAACCTTCAGTTAAGTGCAGGCAGGCTACCTTGACCCTTTGTTGTGTTAGCGCAGGTTGACAAGAATGTTGGCCACCTTATCTTTGTTTGCAATATGTTTGACGCCATTCTTACTGTCAACTTCAAACGTTCTGACTTTAGTGATGCCAAGCTTAGTATATTTACATGGATCAAATCCAGTTTTGTATTTTGTTTTTTATTTTTAACCTTATGAAATAGAAATTTCAAGTGCATCAGACAAAATATTTGTGCTGTAGATGCAGACCTCTGAGGCGTCACAACACTACCAGGTTTTAGTTCCTTTTTACTTTAAAACTAGCTGCAGTTTCTAAGATGAAAGTAGCATACTTGCCGGCCTTTAGGTTTAACTTATCGAGTCGTGGCTGAAGACATTACCTAATAAGCTGTTTGATGAAAACTGATGATCATGACAAATATCAGTGGCGATGTAAATTAATGCAGTACGTCGTTCAAAGCTCCCAAAAGGAGTGACCGCTTATGACACAAAGACATCACATCACGTGTTAAAGCCATGGGCTCTTCGAATCACTCAATGAAATTGACCCAGTTTAAATTTCAATTGAAGTTTATGACGATAAGAGCTTTTAATTATACTTTATAAGTTGCCTCTGCAGAGCTGAAGTTGAATGGATTTATTGCCGAGCATGATCTAGCATTTTTAGTTGCAAATTAATTAGGTGATCTTGCAAAATCCATTGATGAATTTCCAAATACGTTTATAAAAGGGTTTGCGGTCAAAAGAATTTTCAGGTCTGTGAATGCTGCTTACGAAGCAATGTACCAAATCGGATACAGACAGCTTGAAGGGGCAATTATTAGCCAAACAGATGGTTTCATAAAGCGGTGATGGATATGCAATACAGGAACTATGTTACAAAGCAAGTTTTGATGACAGTCTTGTATCGTTTTGATGTTGATGCCTGACATTTGATGTTGAAGCCTGAAAATTTTGATGTTGAAATGATTAAGCCCAGTGGCATCACTGTAGCATACAATTAGCCTGTTTACATGGCACATTTCATTGTGACCTAACTGTGGCTTTTGGTCGATTGTGGCTTTCTGTTTTCTGTGTCACGCTTGAAAGCCACACTTTTAAGCGTGACTCAGAAAAGATAAAATAAAAGCCACAATCGACCAAGAAATAAAAGCCACAGAAAATAGAAAATAAAAGACAAACTAGAAAATAAAAGCCACTCAGAAAATGAAAGCCACAATCGACCAAAAGCCACATTAGGCCAAAATGAAATCTGCCATATAAACAGGCTAAATGTGTCACTGTAATACACATAAATTAATTAGCGCTTCAAGATAGGAGACCGGAGCAAAACAGCTGCAGAAATATCCGGCAACACGTTAAAACAGGGGAGAAGAACATATTCAGTGCTAGAGCAGTTTACAACTGCAAAAATATAAGGTTGTGCATTCAAAGAGTGCAGTAAAACACACTCAACGCTACGATGGGGCGGTTCACGATTAAAAAAGTGGCTGCGCGGCTGTCTCGTCGAATAGCAGTCGAGCAGAGAAGGGATGCGGCTTGGATGGCGGACACCCAAGTTTGACAGCTTGAAACTTGCCGAACTAGCCTACACAAGAATTGAAAATGCGCATAAAATACGCAAGAAAACTTTGATTTTTGCAGTATTTATGTAACTGTTATATGTACAACTACTGTGAGGACAGAACAGATACGCGTTTGTGTGAGCCGTTAGGATCAATCCGCCCAGAAACGTCGCCAGAAAGTGTTCACTAAGAGGGCTTTACATTTGTGCAGGGAGGCTTGATATTGAAAATTTGTTGAAATCTCCACTGATTTATAGTGTTCCATGATTTAATTTGGGGGGCTTTGTCTGTTGGGGCGAAGCCCACCGAAGCATCCCCGTGGCGAGGGGATTGAATCCACCTGAACTGCCAATTAGTGACGAAGCTTGAAATGATCTACATATTGCAAGCACAGTTTTGAAGCTGCATTAGCGCAAATCCAGGGTCACCACATCAAAAAACGAAACAGGAACTAGTGATGCATCAAAACGTCAGCTACACCAAGCAAGTTGAAATAGGACAGTTTTGAAATTTGGTTCAAAATCAATTAAACGGCCGTAATTATTTTTCAATCCTTTTTTGTGATTTCCCCTTGATAGCTTGATCTGGGCAAAGTCACGTCACTATCAGTGTAATCGGATGTGTGCCGCACACCTAGAGTATAAGTACCTAGTATTGAGGATGGTGAGAATTACTGGCGTTTGAATACGTAAGAACTAGTGCTGACAAACAAAACAAGCTTCGAAAAAATGAATCCATGCAGCATGTGTTAGTAGCCTTACTAAAGGAAAAATCAACTTGCTACAGAATTTAAATATTTGCAGTTTCACTGTTTGGATGCCCCGGGCCGTCGCCCCGTTTTCCTCCCCTCTACACGCCACTGGGCACGGTCTACGGTGGGCTACTTTCAGAAAGCTTGAATCACATACGGGCAAGTTAGGCTATGTTAACCTTGTAGGAAATTAAAAAATAAACAAAACGTATCATGAAAACACAACTTTTCTTCAATAATTTACTTTTTACTACACCACTGCTTAAGATGGAACAAATCTATACACTGTTCTGTTCATTTGCATTGTTTGTTCTTGATTCTTGAATGTTCAACGTAATCAATAGTTCTTAAATGAAAAAAAATTTAAAAATATTCAAAAATTTTCAAGGACACCGGAAAGTATTCAAGGACAATAAGATGTTTTTCAAGAATCAAGGACAAAACGAGTTTTGATAGAAAATTCAAGGACAATTCTTGGCGCTCAAGGATGTCTGGCAACCTTACCTAGCCCAAATAACACGGATCCCCCCAAGTGAATATGCACTGAATACAGTGTATTGAAAATGTTTTCACAGTTCAGGATTTTTGAGCAACTTGCGCTTGCCCTGAAAAACAGAGATTGCCCTGAAATATTTCACTGTATTGAGTATAATTTTTAATTCAGGATTTTTGAGCAACTTGCACTTGCCCTGAAAAACAGTGTTCCCTGAATTCACTGTATTGAATATTTGTTCTTATCATTCAGGGATTTTGAGCAACTTGCGCTTTCCCTGAAAACAGAGTTTGCCCTTAAATTTTTCAACCCAGGGGGCTGCCACCCCGCCGCCTCGTACACCTATGACCACGACCACTCTCTGACTAAATTTCACGCAGGATCCGAGCAACCCCTGGTGTGTGTCGTCATAAACAACTCTAGTTACCCGACCGTCAAAAACAACAACACAGCTTATCATACACTTGGGAAATATTGAATGCAGGCTAGAGGGTTTCATAATTAATGCTTAAAACACTGGTGTTGGAGGTGGGGGTGTGGGGGTGCAACTGTACACCAAACGTTTTAATTGAGTGAAAATCCGGGCAAAATCTATTGAAATTTGGGCAAAATGTGTGTAAACTTCCACAAAATCGCTGTATGCTCTTTTGAATCAACAAAAATGGCACCCAAAATGGAAGTGCAGACATTTGTTTTGGTGATCATGTTTTACTTTTCATCTTTTCGGTTAAGTTAGGGGAAATTTGGGCAAAAATGGTACTTGAAGTTGGTAAACTTTTGTCCTTATTTTTTGGTGTTCTTGTTTTATGCTTTTCCTCTGTTTTTTTGTTATCTTGCGAGCTTCTGGGAGTATCGAATAGACAACCTGAGGGTTTTTTCGGTCTCCCAACTGCAAGCTTGGGAATGCTTTCAAGTGTTTACAAAAGGCGTTTGAAGTGTCTTGATTTGAAACAAATTCAATCTTTTTTTTGGAGGTCAATTTCTTTGAAGTTTTTTTCGGGAAGGTTTGGGGGAATTTAGGCAAAAACACTTCGCACTCCCAAAAATTTGCCTGCTCCTGCACCTATGGCTTAAGATATTGCTGGAGGAAAGTTACCTACCGCATATGTCTAGGGTTGTCATATGTCTTGCCGGTATTTTACTGCTAATATAGCAGAGGTCGGTAAAAGGCCGGTATTTTGAAAATCAATGTCTGAAGCCGGTATTGTGTAAATGAATAATTTGCCGTAACTTCAAAAGGAACTAACGCAGAATTTCTCAAATCGTAATGACTCTTGTAGTGAATCTTGTCAGGGCAGTTTCTTCAACGAAGTGTATTTGCTGCTGTTGACGCAATCCTTCGTGCGACTGTCACATCACACACACCGAAATGTAACGAATCAGCCAAAATAGGGCGGTGAGTTATTAATTGTGGCTTAACAATACCGATCGTCTGTCTGTTTTCCCCTGTGACGCTTACGAATTGCGACACAGCTTACTGAGCTTAGATCTGGCGCTGTTGACAGAATGACCGGTATTTTACAAAACGCATTTGGCAACCCTACATGTCAACAAAAGGAACTTAAACTGGAAATTAGGAAAAAAACTGGGAGGGCCAAACGGAGGGCCAAGCAAAAGTCTGGGGGTGGCCATGGCCCACCCAGTCCCCCCCTTAGAATCGCCACTGCATATCTATCCGTATCCGAATGCGGCACTGGCTAAATACAAAACGAACAAACAGTGGTTATAGGTCCGCCAGTGGAACTTCATTTATGAAAACGTGTTAATTAATCGCATGTAACATGACAGTAATCCATGACAAGTGTGTAGCAGAGATGATCACTATCCGGTTTGCCAGTTGGATATCACGCAGGATAGTGAGTTTGCAACCGGATACGGATATCCAAATACTGCCTTCGAACGGGAACCGGATACGGATCCGGATATCCAAAACGCTTTTATCGATATATCGCTTTTATCGATGAGTCTCCATTGACTGGTTATTTGATAATACTAGGCCAGATAGCTCTTTTTCTACAAAATATGCAAAATTGTTGTTTTGTGACACTGACGTGTTAGACGGAATTTTTAGTCGGTCATTTCAATATAAATGACATATTTTAAACAAGTGTATTATATATAATATAATGATATTTTATTGCGGGCTCATGGTCCATATCACAGACACAAGAGCACAAAACGTGGTTAGCTATACATCACGAAACGGTGTTTGCACATGACCAACATTGGGAGGAGCAAAGCACTTTATCCTCACCACAGCTGTATCGTCATTCGCAAGAGCACAGAAAATGGATTACCATACAGTAGCGCATCACACAACCGGATTTGGTACGTGTCCGACCTTGAGAGGAGCAAAACACTTTTCCAGCACTTCTTTTTTTTATGCTTGGTGTGTACACAGTGTCCACATATTTTTACTACACAAAAGCAATACTGATGAGACGCAAACTCCGAAACAATTCACGGACAACTACTGCATTCGGTCTCCACCAAACAGGAGCGTTAAATAATTGAGGAAAAATGAAGATTTGTACAAAGCATCAGACATTTGAAGCGATCGAATAAAAAAGTTGGATGAAGATGTGCATCGTATAAGAAATCGATACAAGTTGTTTCTCAGCACGGCATCAAAGGTCCTGACATATTGGCTAATCTAGTGTGGGCGAACACTAACATTTCTGGGCATGTAATACACAGTGGCGTATTTATGCGAAATAGCGCCCATGGCAAAGTTTAAATGTGCGCCCTTTTTAATATTGAAATGCTAAATAAAGGCACCATTTTTACGGAAGATTAACCAAGAAAATAAATGTTTCGAAACAGAAGATATGTATTTATTTGTTAAAGCTTTTCAGCAAATGAAATGTAAATTTTCTACAAGCACCGTAACAGTCTTCTTTACTCAGGGGTTCCCAAACTTGGGTACATGTACCCCTGGTGGAACATTTGCCTATCTGAAGGGTTACATTTAAGGTTGGCAATAGAAGGAAAAATATGTTGATAAATTATCCACTTCGCATTATTTATGCATATTTGTCCAAACCTTTTCATGTTACTATTGGGATTAGATAAGGGGGGGTATTGAGTCCATACTTGCTTGATGTATGTTTAGATGATTTATCTCTTGAACTAAACAACATTAAATCTGGGTGTATTGGTGAAGCTCATTGAACCACTTAATGTTTGCTGACGATATTTTTGTGTTTTGTCCAAGTGTACGTGGGATGCAAAGTATACTATATGTCTGTCAGGCTTACGCAGGATCGCATGAAATTATTTTCAACTGCAGCGAAACTGCTTATATGATGTTTAAGGCCAAGACCGCAAAAAGCACGGTCATCCCGTTGCTGACACTGGATGTACTAACACTAAAATATGTTTCCCACTACAAATATTTGGGGATTGTATTAGATATTGAGCTTTCAGATGACAAAGACATTCAAAGACAATTACGATATCAATATTATTCAGTAATGCGAGCCTCTCTTCCAATGTCGAACGCAGTTAAAAATGTGCTTTTTCGTTCCTTCTGTAGGTCCATGTGTGCATCATAATTATGGTGTTATTTCAGGACAGTGTGCATGCAAAGATTGCGTGTGGCCTATAAGTTTGGTTGCAGGATTTTGTGCAACATGCCGTAGCGAGTTTTAGTAGCCATCAGGTTCAATGCAACATTCCTACCTTTGAGGCCTTATTGTGAAAAAATGTGTAGGTTACCTGTTTCTTCAAAGATGCAAAAAGTCCAAGAATGTTTGGTTGCGCGCTTTGATGCAGTCATATTTTTATATTCGTTTTTCTTTGAACACTACAACTACATATTTTTATATTCGTTTTTTCTTTGAACACTACAACTCCAAGGAGGGGCCAATAGTAGATTTTCCAGGGGCCAATAGTAGATTTTGAGGACGTGTGCAGGCTACGACGCATTCGTACATTACCAGGACTCAGCCTGGGTTGGACTATATTTCTTAACATGCGATTTTCTTGTCCTACTCTGGATGTATTGTTGTACCAAGTGTTGCAAGTTAGCGAACAACTATGTCAACAAAATGTTTGTAATGTAGTGTTGTACGAAGTGTTGCGAGTTAGCGAACAAGTGTCCGTACTCCTGTGGCCTTACCACCAACGCCGTTACAAATCGTTCTGTGTCTCATATTATCAATCTGTGTTGTGCAGACAGTGTGTGCTTGTGCTCTGTGGACTTCGTGTCTGGTTCAAAGATTAACAAAAACATCAGTGAATATTATTTTTAAAAATCATTACATGCTCATGGCTAAATGTATTTTTGTTATATTCAAAAAGAAGGTAAACACGTCTGCAAAAAAGGTTGATTCCTTAGTTTCAAGTAGTGAAAATGCAATTTTGCTAATTTTGGCCCCCTTGCAAAAATATTGTTCATCTACCCCTGGAAAATCTACTATTGGCCCCTCCTTGGAAAAAAATCTTTTCGGCACCCATGTTCAGGGGTGCATGCTCATCTATCGAAATGCTGAAGGGGTACATGGAAAGAGAAAGTTTGGGAACCTCTGTCTTTACCCATTTATGTAAACTATAAAGAATATCAAAACAGTCATGTAATGACTTTATCATGATTTATGTCTAGTATTGGCTGATAAATGGTGTCTTACAAAAAAATTCGACAACATATTGCAACTGCAAACGATAATTTTTGTAATGAAACAAATGTGATTTGGATGGTACAGTAAGGTATGTAAATGCATAACATATTACTTGTGTTCGAAAGACACAATTGCATTAAAACACCAATATGTCCAGCCTTTTCTTGCGTAAGTTCTATAACGTTCTAATAAAAGCAACACTTTCCATGTCGTTATCGAAGCAAATTCGTCTGTGATTTCCTTACGGTCAGCTGTCCCTTTTTCGCCCCTTCTATACTTATCTAAGCTGGGTGAAGGTCACACAATCTGTCCTGACTCCTTGAGGCCCGGAAGTATGAAAGGATCAGTTTCTCTCAGCTTGCAATAGATACTGCCATGGTCAGCATTATCTGCGAAGCAACTTGGAAAGACGCTTTCAACACCATATTCAAGTATGGATGTCAGGAAGTCTTCACGACGCGATAATTTTGCGTTGCACGAAGTAATACTGTACTAACAGTTTGCAATCTAGAATCGTAAATAAATGCTTGCTATCTACATATGACCTGAGTGAAGCTCCCAAATTCTCTCAAATAGATTTTAGTTTTTCATAGTCATGACGATGACAGTAAAAAGGCCGTGGACATTGAACAGAAAGTCAAATTTGGAAAGAAAATAGTTGCTCTTAACAAGACTGACAAATCTTTGATGAGCTAACATTTTTTGCCCAGCTGGTGCGGTAACGAAACTACAGTAAAGAGTTGATGTTTCGAGGACTAACTACTAAGGTTCTCTTCCTTATAGCCTTTGGACTGGAGTATTGTGTTTAGCTTATTATCGGACACTAGTGGCCATCGAAGAAATTCCGCAAAGTCCAAACGGGCCGCAGCTGTTCAAGCAATTGGTAAATATGAGTAGCTTAACAGCAGTTATTGTATTTGCCTAAAAGTCAGATTCTCACAGCCACGGACTTCAAATCGTCACAACTAGATTCTGACTAATATTCTCTTGCCCGAAACACAGTAGCACGGACTTACTTAGCTTTTTTATAGCATGAAAAGGACCAGGTCTTGTTGACTTGGCAATCAATGGTTGTTCGTCTATCACAGTGGTTCTTAACCAATTCTCTGCCACGCTTCCCTTAAGCAAATGTCCTGTGTTTCAAGCCCCCTTGGCGTGTAAAGTAAACTAGATGGAACATTTTTCGTTAAAAACTTTCCATGTTGCAAAACGCGTAAGAGCTCGCGCACCACTTAAAATGAGGTGAAGCACCCTGGGGTGACGTGGCCCTCGGGTAAGAATCCCTGGTCTATCATAATGTCTGACCGTCGTATTGTATCACAACACCACTGTTTCGTCATGATACGCTAATTGATGGTGCTGGCACAACTCGCCCTACATTACATGAGGGGCGCTATGTTGATGCAGCTTTGCTATTTAATGGTCGCGTAGGGCGAAAGACAAGAGGTTCAATAAGGTGTGAGTAATAAACTTTAATTTTTGCGCCCCCGTCAAAGTGGCGCCCATGGAATGTGCCATGCTTGCCATAACCAAGATACACCACTGCCCAAGCTGGTTACGGGCCTGTGTGAATATCATTAATATATCAAATGACCGGCAAGCAGTGACACTTCGCGCCACACGTAACCAGCATGTTCATTTATGCAACACCGTTGCTTGAGTGCCGAATTTCTTCTCTATGACAATTTTTCGGCAACATCGTCTTACCCCGAAACGAGTGAGTCTCCAAACAGTGGATTTGGTGGCTCTTTCCACCGATGTAATGCCCTCGAAACCTTTTTCCAATGACGTTCATTAACGGTTGATGCAAACCACGTCACTGGGTGAATACAAAACTTCGCCTGATTTCCAAAGACAAGAGATTATTTATTGCATATTGTAGTTTTTGAAAGGCTTGCAATTTAAAGAGAAGATATGGTTATGGGTTCATTTCCACGACCACACAAATTGCACAAGACAAGATTCGGGCCAAACAAATACTCCCAGAGAGTATTGCTATGAATAGCTACGTTAATGTGCACTACGAGTGATCAGGTGAAAAGCGTAATTCTAGGACAGGGATGGGTAATTTGCGGCCCGCGGGCCACATGTGGCCCGCCACACCTTTTTTAGTGGCTCGCGTAAGCAGTCAGGAAAAATCATCAAGTCTGAAATTTCCTCCAACTTCGCTTTTATTTCTGATAGAGTAGCGTTTCTCAATCTGGGATCACGAAGTTTCTTTAGAGTATGCAGAGAATTCAGTGTGACGTATGTTCAACTTGTCATTTTCTTTTAACACTTCATTTCAAAGCGTAAAATCTGGTAATCGCATTGAATTGACTTCTCGGAGCAGCTTGCTTGTTTCTTAGGCTACACCGTAAGTTACTACGTGCAATTTATAGCATCAGAGTTACCAATTCAAATATCACAATATGTTTCAAAATATGATTGGTAGTGTATGCCACAGTGCGTCCTAACTCGCAACCTGAGGAGCAGATACATCTTTCCGTCGTCAGACCACCGTTGTACACGTAGGGATTGTAGGCTATCTGTTAGTTTCATCATTCACAATCCTGCACGTTTATTGTCGGCATCCGAGGTGAAGTAAACCACAAGCAGTATGTTGCTTGTGCCAGTTGACACATTTGGTCGCTCTTGATTTAAAACAGATGTAGTCTTTGATACCAGCAGGTTATCACTCGTATTGTGACGTTGCAGCCAGTAGTCAGGTAGAACAGTGGTCGGCAACCACCGGGCCGCGGCCCGGTGCCGGTCCGTGAGGAGTTCGTTGCCGGGCCGTATCATTTTCCAGGTTAAATGCTTTGAAACATTTTT
>Ga0210059_1009550_pt1 | contig 15134 bp, 9 predicted proteins | sample Ectturendosymbi2_FD_188042 | JGI IMG/M metagenome (GOLD analysis project Ga0210059, IMG submission 188042) | Ecteinascidia turbinata endosymbiont from Florida, USA - Sample 2 (SPAdes) (version 2) | ecosystem: Host-associated > Tunicates > Ascidians > Unclassified | place: Key West, Florida...
TGTACAAAATCACGTAATGACTTCCGACCAATTGGAACAAGCAACCTCGAGACAAGCCTGTACAAAGTCTGCAAGCCCGTGTCAGCCAAAAAGCACGCGTCGAATTATGGTAACGACGCAAGAACAGGTTAAAATAAACGAACGAATGTCACGCTGTAAGAGACACACAGAGTTATGTGAAGTTTGGTAAAATTTGCAACCTACTAATTGCTTAGATAACATGTGAAGAAGTAACATTGACCACCACAAGCACATATGTAATTTAAGCAAAACTAAGACAAAAGCAAAAGGTGTTAAAATCAGAAAAATGTAAACTGTGTAAAAATTGATATGTAAAACAAAAGTGCTACAATAAGCAAGTTAAGTAAACTACCAATTTAAAGAGCACTAGCAAGACCAAAACAATTACCAATCTAAGTAAGCTTCACGCTAATAGAACAAACATGTAAAACTGTAAAAGAAAATAAAAGAAATAATGTGCGTCAGGTGGAACAGAATAAAATGTTAACGTTGCCTAAAGTACCTGAATGATTGTATATTTACATATATCGTGATATGAAATATTGCTTAAGATGCTCAGGATACAGAAAAGCGTGAATATTCGATGTTTTGTATCATTGCGAAATGTCTATATATTGAGCGTTATCAGTGACAAGATTTCAGAAGGCCTGAAGGCCAGGTACATGTTGTACCGAGGGATGCCCTTTGATCTCGTGATAAGGGAGCGCTTGGTTGGATGTACACTGGTCCTCACTAGTGATGGCACGCCCAACAGACGAAACCTGGGACCATCAGACCCACAGCGAATATATTTCGTACTGTGTAAATAGGGAATGCTCCGGCAGCCAGAGTCAAGAGGGACACGATGCTTCACACACAAAAATTCAATACGTCAGTCACTTAATGACTGCCTGATTTCCGACAGCACCTAATTTGGGAATGCATTTGAAGGAAGTGCTCTGCAAAGCAACAGCAGCGCCAAAAGAAAGTCATTCCGTGACGCAAGCAGGCGATACCCTCAAGAAAGTCGCAGTGCTTACAAAAAGGAATGCACGAGTTGCGGCTAGTCATTTTGTAATTGTGTTTAGAGTAACAGTGAGTAGAAAGTCAGGGAAAGATGATATCTTGCACTGAGAGAAACTGTAAGTTGCGTTGTGAATATTTGAACGTTGGTTATTATGAGTCCAACAGAAAGTATGTGTATTAATTTCACTGAATTATACCAACATCTGGTTATGCGCTAAGGTGTTATTTGTGATTCAGAATTGTGTTAAAATACCTCCTTGAAAAGAATAAGGAAAGGGAACCTACAAACGGATAGTCGTAAAAATTAAAGCCATTGCTTTAATGAATAGACTTTTTCGTTAATGCATCAATATGTTAAGCCGAGGCAAGAATGTAATATAATGCATTAACCTAAAACATCCAAGTACATATCCGAGAAACTTACAGAAGAATTCTATTGCTGCAACAGACGAAAGCATCTTTGTTTCGAAAAAATCGGCATCAGCACAACTGCCATCCGGATAACTGGCACTGGACAATCGCAATCGACGACAACTTCCACTCAAGAACTACAGCCACCTAGTTCAATTGCCTTACAGGACAACTGCCACCCCGACACTTGCCATGCCACAGGACAATTACCACCTGGAAAACTACCACCTAAGGCAGCTATGTCCAAACCAAATGGCTTACTGAGCCAAAAATTATGTCACTGTCTTTACCAGGGCCGCACATTGAATGACATATTATTGAGGGCCGCACACTGATTGGCTTACTTTGCTATTAGCAAGCTAAATTTAGCTTAACCTAACATACTGAAAGTGTTCGAATCCTAACTGCATCGGTAACAGACGTGATAATGTGGCATTGAGCACCACTTGCATCAAAAATGTCAAATTCAAGATTATCAAAGTAAGGACAGGTTGTCAGTATGTAGGATTCTTTTACTGCATCGAAAACTTAAACTGGGCCGCACAAAACACTCGGCTGGGCCGCGGGTTGGACATAGCTGGCCTAAAGCAATGGTGCCCAACTTTTTTTGAGCCAAGATGTACTTTTCAACTCGCCACCCTCCCGAGACCTCACATGTTACATCGCAAACCCTTCCTCTCTCAAACACGTGCACACACGCACACCAATCTGTTTCAAAAGCAACGACCTTATATGAACGAAACAGAAAATTCAGATTACTTCCTACTCTAAAGGGAGACCTGGCACTGGGAGGAGGAGTCTAGTTTCTCGTGGTCAGGAATGTAGCAGCTGGTTGCAAGGCGTAGGCAGGCTGCAAGGTGGTTATCAGTCATTTATATCTGTACATGGACTTGATGATTTTTATGCACGAGAAAGCAGATTTCGCACAAATAAGTTGATCTAAAAAAGGCACAACTTCTGAGATTGGGACACTTATCCGCCACTTGTAGTTTCCAGAACACCACATGCTCTTCAGGTTGACTGGATGTTGATCTGGCTTTCATCTCAATGCCATTTTGCAATGTCAGAATCTCATCCTCAAGAGCGGAGCTTTCCATGTCGAAAAGTGACTTGACGTTGGGGGCAATGTTACCAGCAGTAATACATGTACCAAGTGAATAAAGCATATAGCTCTTACTACATGCTTGATGGATGCAAAGTCGGTAAAACGCCTCTTAAAAGTATGACAAGATCCTCTGAACATGTTCTTCATAACGTGCACTTTAAAGCTGTGTCGCACTTTTATACTATAACGTAGTAATTTTGCTTGCAAGTGGCCTACTTGGCATTAGCTGTAGTTTCCTTTCAAACGTGTTCACTGAACTCATCATGTTGACCACACGTTTTCTCTTACCCTGCATAGAACCGTCGCCAGAAAGTCGTCAACAAGGGGCATTACGTTTGTGGGGGGGGCTTTACATTCGTGTAGACTGTAGGGGGCTTGACATTCAAATTTGACAAAAATTCCACTAATTTATAGTGCTTCATATTTCAATTTCGGGGGATTGGAGCTTTGTTTGGGGTGCTAAGCCCACCAAAGCCCTACCGTGGCGACGGGACTGACCCTGCAGCTTTATATTAAATTTATTGAGCTTTGCCAGTGAGGAAGGATAAATCTGAAAACCACTGCTGGTCTTCTGGCTTTGTATGGTAGTCCACATGATTTGAAAACTTTAAAGAAATCCTTGATTTCAGGACAACTTTATAAATCTGCCCAAACGTTCACCCCCGCTTAACCACCTAACATCCGCAGCAGGCCTGTGTGCTCAGTATCATTCTCTACGTGAGCATGGCGAAGCCTCTTCTGCTGACTTCTACTGAAAAAAAACAATTTTCATCGCAAAATCCACTTCTTGCGTATTTAAAATGTGTCCACACAATGTTTGCTAAATGAATTACGCAATGATTTAAATCAGGATATCCAGGAAAGCTTCACGTTGCATTGCAGCATAGCAGATCAAACAATCAGGCTTGAATGATAATCATCATTAAACAAAAAAATGATCTTCCTACCATTCAGGGTGAAAATGGCAGGCTTTGACTAGTGGCGTAATTCTGACGGAGGGGGGCAGATGGGAGAATCCCCGCCTGGCAAGCTAAAAGTAAAAACCGGGCCTCCACTTAGCTTATACTTCGGTTTTATTTTTATTTTGTTTTTCACAGGCTTGTCCATGGGAATGTCATTCCTATGGGAATCCCATGGGAAACGTCCCAAGGGATGGGATGGGACAGCACACATTTGTATTTCCCATGAGACTCAGAAATAGAATGAGAGTGCCAGAATGTTACCGAATTGTCATATTTAGACTATACTTCTGGATTTTAAAGTCAATAAGGTTGTCTTTTTGCATGTCTCTTTGTACATGTAGTGCTATTTAGTGGATACTAAGCCTAAACTGTAATAAATTTAATAATTTTAATTGTATTGTATTCGATATTAATATTATAATAATGTAATGGGAATCCATGGGATGGGACAGGCATAAATTGCTATGGGATGGGACATACGAATACGTCCCATGGACAACCCGGGTTTTCAGTAGGTTGTCGTTTTTTGCGTTTTTTGGATACTTTTCTGGTTATTTAGGGTTTTAATTAGTGTTCCCCTCTAAGAAAAGTTTACAATGAACACATGTTTGTTTTATAGTGAGCACGTAATTACGCAATCATACAGATGTGCAACCAATGAAGCGTTTCAAGCGATGAAAGGGCTATGCGGCATATATACGATATGAAAATTGGAGTGTTGCAAGTGTGCGGGACTGAGATTTCACTGCGCAAATGTTCTGGTGGTAGTGCGCAGTTGCGGGAACGCTGGTATTGGTATAGCCATTCACATCCGGATTAACCATCATTTCTGTTGGCTAGTGGGCCCCTTGCAGTGGCCAGTGGGCCCCTTTCAGCTAAAATGTTTTAGGAAGCGCACAATGTAAAGCCCAAAGCGCTCAACTGTTTGAAGGTAGTAGCCCACTGATGCCGCAAATACTGTAGCTAGAAACACTTCTTCCGCAAATACTATAGCTAGAAACAATTCTTACGTAAAAACAGCTTATTATAAGGTAACAAGCAAGCGCCGCCGCCAGTGTTGCCAGATGGTTGTCACCTTAACCTCCTAAATCGTGTCACCAAAAACTGGTAGAACCTGCTAAAAACCATGTCACAAATTTTCGGCTAAAACCTGCTAAAAATAGTGAAATTCTGCTCAAAAAATACTATTTGTGGTGTTTACAATAAACTTGTAAAGCTATGTATCAATTTTTTGTCTAGCACTCACTATCAGTGGACCAGACATTAGGTCTACGATTTCCTGGCTTAAAATCATGCGTTGTGCGATAAAAATATATTCTGCCAATGTAGTCTTTTAAACCCAATGCACTCACTAAGCACAGAAGCAAATCATTTAGGCTTGACCAAGCCATCTAGTTACTTGTTATTATGATGCAATAATCTTCTTGAAGCAGCTTCGATGCATCATAATAGAAACTCCAATGGTGATAGCAATGGTATATTCATGCATCCAAATGAATAAATGAATAAAGGCAGCTATTTGGGACACCTGTAAATACCGCAAGATCACTAAGATTGCTAAGACTGGTAAGATTGCTAAGATCGCTAAGATTGCTAAGATCAATAAGATAGCCACGATCACTAAGATCGCCGTGATTACTAAGATCGTCAAGAATGCGAAGATCAGAAATTAATCTTAGTAATCTTAGCGATCTTAGTTATCTTGTGGTATTTAGTATTTACGGGTGTCTAGCTATTTGTGCTTGGTTGTCTTTGTGTTGCCCAATATAAAGCGTCAGAAAGAAGGTAAAAAATTTGTTGATGAAGATGGTGTAAAAGTTTTCACCTCTAAAAATTGTTGGAACAAATTTGGCCAGGAATTTGCAACCTGCTAAACCTGTCGAACGTTTTTTAAAGTCTTGCTAGAAAATCAGCTAACTGCTCGATTGAAAATTTTATAGCTACAGTGAGGAAAACTTGCTAGATTTAGCAGCAAATCAGCTAAAACGGCAACATTGTCACCAAGACATCTAGTTACAGTACTTGTTATAATGACGCCATTATCTGGATGAAGCATGTTGGTTGCGTCACAATAAAAACTCGAAATGATTGAGGCAGCTTGCACCTGGCCTTGGTGTTGCCCATTTCAAAGCGTCACCAAGAAAACAAAGTACTTTTTGATGAATCAGGAGAAACAGTTAAAAGATTATCATCAAATACTATTCACACAATTTCTTTGTTAAGAATTTGTCACCTGCTAAACATGCTAAACGGTTTCAAAATCCTGCTAGAAAATCAGCTAGCTGCTAGATTGAAAAATTTCCAGATAACAGTGGGAAAAACCTGCTAGATCTAGCAGCAAAACAGCTAAAATGGCAACACTGGCCACCGCCCAATCAACACACTTAATTTATAACATACTCCCGCACACACGCAGTTTTGAAACGTGATGTCTTAGCTTGGAAGTCACTGACCTCACGCAGCAAAACAGTAATAACAAGCAGCAAGCACATCACTTTATCCCGTTACCACGACACATGGTCGGCAACTAGAGAAGGCCTGCACTCTTAGTGCTTTCAAGCGGTTATTAAAACGTCACAGTTACTGGGCCACGTTGTCTCAGGAAGGGAAAATTTGCAATTATGATAAGGCAAATGGACGATGAATTAGAAGCCACTGTAGAAAGAAAATTTATAACAGTAATTCCAACAGCCCTTGCGGTCGACTTGGGCACAGATCTACTGGTTGGGCACCACTGACCTAAGGCAATCGCCGCCTAGGACAACTGACAACCAGAGCCTCTGAGATAAATTTTACCTGGGGGGTACGAAGACCGATACCAGCCCCGTAGCTTGTAGGGTCTTCATCGATACTTGTGTACGTAGCTTGTTTGCATAGTAATAAGCTCAGATTTATAGGTTAATTGTTATACTGGCACCTGGTTTACACATTCTAACAAAAATTATTAGCTTCGTATATTTCAATAAAGCTGGTACCCAACAGAATATCTTCCTTGTATAAAGTAATAATCATAACATTTACTGTAAAAGTATATATCATATTGTTAAACAAATTATCAAAACACCAACAATTTTGCTCGTTGCAGGCCAAGTAAAGTTGTGTTTCTTGTCCTGATTTTTGCAAAAAAAGAAGGAAGCGGAGACTTTTTATTTTTCAAAATGGTCGCCATTTGCAATTTGTTATTGAATTCAGTGGTTCTCAACCTTTTCTCTACCACTCCTACCATAAGTAATTGTCCTTTGTTTTAAGGCCCCTGACATTAAATAAGTTGTGAAAACAAATGTATTTATTGGTAAATTTATTTATCAAACTTATCATGTTGTAGAGAGTGCAAGGGCTTGCGCTCCCCTGGAAATGTATTCCCTCTTGCAGAGGCGTGCTCTCCGGTTAAGAACCACTGGTATAAACAGAACCCTTTTACAAATCCGGAGCTGATAGTGGTAAAGCGGTCAAAATATGTTTTATGACGTCAAATGATATGCTAGAATTCAAACTAGAAGTAACCTCAAAATTGTCCGTTTTTTACAATAAATTACTCATAGCAAGAGAAAATAAGCAGTTTTATGAAATCTATAAGTCCTTCATCTTTACTTAATGGCAATAATCATATTCTTTTTGTTCTACTTGGTCTGCTACATAAAGTGCTGCACTTTGGAAAATTCAAAATTGTCAAGTTCAGTTTAAAATAATGAGCACGCAATCTAAATTTTTTAAAATTAGTGCGCATGTCACGATGGTTTTAAAAACACTTTTCTAGCTGCCTTTTTCTCAGCAATGGTTTTGATAACATCATCATATTTTACTTTTTTACAAGCTTCAATTCAACATTCAATCTGGCATGATATATTACACGAGATTGGCCGCTGGTTGCTCTCAAGTAATTGTCGAATAGTTTAAAAGCTAATGCAGATGCTATACGTGGCTGGAATTGTGAGCAAAATTCTTAGGCAAGTGCACATTTGAAAAAAGTTGTTGAAGTTTGAATCTACGGACGATATGCTATACATAAACTCTGCTGTATCGCCCTTTCAACATTACTTGGTGTGTATTCCGTAATAGTCTCAAAATATTGCAACTTAAGGAAAATGACAACGAAAGGAAAGTTGTCTAAAGCACCTAAAATTTGCACAAATTTTCATTAAAAATACGATTGGGGAAATCTCGCATTTGTCGAGATAATGGAGGGAACACTGTTTGTAGCTACTAGCGCTGTATTTGGAGAAAGCGACCATCAATTTTGGGCTTGATTACATAAACGCTTGGCGTGGGCACTTCATCCCTCCGGTCACAGTAAGTAACGGGCCCGGGCACGATGAGTCTCTTGTAACCCCCTCTCGTAGGCTCTGCTGACAACCAAGACAACTACCACCCAGAACTGCCACCAAGGACAACTGCCACCCAGGTCAATTATCACCCGGAAAATTACCACCTAGGGAAGAGGGTCTTAACCTTGGGTCTGTGAACCCCATAGGGGTCCATGAATGTGCTTAAGGGGGTCCGTAAGCCAAAATCAAATCAAGAAAATCCGCTAGATTTTATCTGCTTGTCATCGCACCACAGCTATAGCCTGACATGCACTAACTAGATAATTCCAGAACTACCTTTATGATGTAATAGTCCACATTGTCCACGGAATTTTCTGCTAAACGTTTGCATGTGCATGTATTTTGACGCAGGGTCACAAGATGTATTAATTTATTGGAGTTCGACATAATTGTATTACTGTAAGTGATGCAAGTAGGCCTATATAGACCAATCTGTGAAGCATTGACTTCGAGACAGTGGTGTAGGAGGCGGGTGTGCAACCGCACCCCCAAAAGTTTTGATTTGCGAAAAAACCTGGGCAAAATCCCAGAAAATTTGGGCAAAATCCCTGAAATTCTGGGAAAAAATGGCGCCCAACGTTGTTTGACTTCAAAAAATGGCGCCCAACATTTGCAAAAAAAAAATTAAGACCTTTTTTTGGAGGTCGCACCAAAAAAGGTCTTAATAATCTTTGTGAGATAAAATTTTTAGGTAGAAGTCGCACAACAACTTTTCGGGCAAGTTTGGGAAAATTCAGGCAAAAATCCTTCGCACCCCCCAAAATTTGCTTGCTCCTACACCTATGCTTCGAGAAGTTGTTGCCGACGGCCTGAACTGGTGAAAACAGCAGCGAATGCTTTGTGACAATGCGGGTCCCACAAGAGGGTAAGAGTCTAGGGGACCCATGAACCTCAAAGTTCAAAATTGAAATGGGCAATTATAAAGTTTTTATTGTAATAATTTTAGTTATACAGACTTGTGCAAATTAATTGACTAGAGTTGTGGTTTCAGACGTTATACTGTTCAATGTATAGCCATTTATTTTGGTGTGCGTTTGGAAATATATCAATTTATGCTGGTTTCTTTGTTAGCGCAATGCACTAAGCACTGCGTGACATATGGAACAGCCAAAAAATGTTTTATGACGTCAAATATGATTTCAGTGCTATAGAATGAAGACAGTTCTTTCTTTTGTGTGTAGGATGTTGGAATTTCTGTGATTTGTTAATGACAGACATTACACCTAAAAAGCGGAGTCGCATTGTTATGCTTTCGTAACACTGAGACTATATCTGAACAGCTACTGCAAAAATCTAGAAAAAGCTAACAATGGGAAAAACATAATTTTTGGACTACAGAAGACTGAAAAAAAGTTTTCACGTTTTCACTAGTGTATATTCTGGGTAAAAATTGCGCACACAATCATGCAGGAAATTTGCGGATAAACCGTTGCACAAAAGCATAGTTTCAATAGTACGTTGGAAATCTTCGTGCATGAGTCTGTAGGAGCCGGCTATTGCGTAGGCTGTTTTCAAAATCGAATTTACAAGACGTCTTTTATAATGCAACGAAATGAAACTAGACCAGTTGCTGTACAGACCTGTATGCGTGGGTTTTCTATATATTCGAATAACAATACCAGATTCGCAACGTTCAACAAGCACATCAAGGAAGTGTATACATCAGTCATTTGTGTCTAGTTCCATGATGAAGCAAGTACTCTCATACACGACGTTATTTTGTGAAAAAACTCTCTAATTGCGCGCTTGGACATGCATTAAGTGCGAATTGTGATTAAGTTGTAGGCCTACATTTATGTATATCGCAACTATTGGCTGGTATACAATTAGGCTTACTAAAAATTCCGAACGACAAATTTGATTTTGATTTTTTCCATTATCATGTACGAAATGCATGTACGTTTTTATGTTGATTATTGAGCCAAGAAGTACATATACAGGAGAACTACTAAATTCTTCTATTATTGTAATTGGGGTTAAAGAATTACTAAATTTGTTTTGCTACTGGGAATTGCTGTAGCCACTTTTACAATTAATGTTGAATTTAATGTATATTTGCGAACGTCGCAAAGCAACTGTGTTGTGTACATTCTTTGAGATCAGCGCAGGGGCGGATCCAGCCAATAAGCTTAGGGGGCAGAGGTGAGCGTGGACAGGATCAGGATTGGATATCCTGCAGGATACTTGCGATTTTTTCGGATCAGGATTGGATTTGGATATTCATTTTTGAAAAAAATTGGATCAGGACAGGATCAGGCTACTGGTTTTATTTATATAATGAATTTTTCCTGAGAGTGATTCAGGATGTCACAAATGATGGTGCCAGCGTTTTCTTTGCTATGGTTTTTATATTGACAGTGTGTGCTGCACTCATCACAATCAATGGTAATTCGTGTTACTTTATCGTTAATTTTTTCCGGCAAAGTGGAAGTAGTAAGCTGCTCTTATATTGCTGGTATGCTGCTTTGTTTGTTGTGCTGAATGCCATTCGTGTGTGTTGTGTAGGCTAATACTTAGTCTATTTCATGGGTGGCCAACTTGTCTTCGACTGGGATCGACTAGAAGATTTCTTGATAACTCGCGATCGACCGGTCGGTAATAAAGTCACAAATACAATATCATATGCCAAAGTTGAGTATCACATGTGTAAATACAGTCCACCATAGCCTTTGATGCACAGACAGACAGCAAAGTGTCTGTTACGCCTAAATCATGTATGTCACGCAATAATCTGCCGAGCTAGCCTATGGTCAGCCACTGCAATAGGCACCAAAGAATCTACGTGACCAACCAACTGATGGATACTCTTTATGTACTTTCTGGAATTTTGATTGAAAAATGTTCTTTTTAGGTATCTTGCCAACCCAATGCAAAATCAGGCGCAATCAACCAAGTGACACTCGGCGATCAGTTAGTCGATGCGACCGACGTATTGGCCACCCTTGGTCTATTTCAGCGTTTAAAGCTTCATTTTTGTGGTTAGAACATTCTACCTAAAGTTTTACACAGTCAACCTTTGCTTAAAAGACAGTCTGAGTTTGTAGTTTGTGTAAGCTACATAGGTAGCTTTTATTATATTTCATACTGTGATCTCCTCTCAGTGTGACAAAATCTATTTTCTTTGTTTTACTAATTGATTGAATGCTGGAGATCTTTTGCAATTAGCTGAACCAGATTGGTCAAATTGGTCACATGTCAAAGACTATGTGCTTGGATTAGCGGATCGTCTAAAGTTGCCATATAACCTGAAACCCTAACCCAAATGGCAAACCTGTGTGTGTGTCTGATTTTCAAAACTTCTTGAAAAAGTACTGTAGCTTACATCAAAAGTTTTCCTATAAAGAGAGTTGTCTCTATTAGCCGAGACGAAACAACAGTGCAGAGAGCCCAAACAACGACCACTCGCACAGCAGGAATTCCCGCTCGACCAGGTTCATTGTCCCCAATGCTACTGCTAGTCAGGGCCGGCCTTAAGCCGATGCAGTTGCATTGCGCCCCGCGCCTCTGGAGCCCCACGCCATGGTGTTTGGGTAGAATGTTAATTTTTGCCAGATGCACCTTGCGTTTGAGAATTCGATAGAAACGCCATATAGATTTCATTGTTGACAAAGAACACTCTCGTCAGAACTAGTGAATTTCCTCTCGAACGTTAGCAAACGTGCTCCTTTCGGCATGGATTTCATAGCCTAGGGGTTATATGTTACGGCTACTATGCCAATGGTTTTCGGTTCGACTCTCACCTTGCCGATTTTACTTTTTTTCAGGCTTACGTGTTAGCTTCACAGGTTGATGTTACGTTAGCATTAGGTTAGGGTTAGCTTAGCTTGGGGTTAGGTTAGCATTAGGTTAGTGTTAGGATTATGGTTAGGGCTACGGTTAGGGTTCGGTTAAGGATTTATCTTTTACGTTTACTTCGTTTCTACCAAGCCTACTCAACTGCACTCCCGTCGTGCGTTACTGTTACGTCACAGGTGGCACATGAATAGGTTTTTTAATTTCAAGATCCACAGGCGTGTCTACAGCCACTGCCTTTCATTTATTTTTTCAAAAGTTTTCAAACTTTTTTGATCAGATTTGCGGTTTAGGTTTAAGTGTTAGGTTTATGGGTTAGGTTCAGCTTTAGGGCTTAGGTTTAGGGTTTAGGTTTAAAGTGTTAGGTTTAGGTTTGCTACGTTTTTACCCAGCGCAGGTGCAGTCTGCTGCACACTTGTAATGGATTAGTATCATGTTTACAGGCGACGGATGAATAAGTTTTCAAAAATGAAGGTCCACTGGTGGACCTATAACCACTGCCTGTTTGTTCACAGCCGGATTAAAGGGTAGGGGGGCCCGGGGCAATTTTTACTGGAGGGCCCCTATGACGTAATTAATGACGTCATCGTTTGTAAAAGTTTTGTTTTCGCTGATTCGCAAAGTTCCCGTTTGTTTTTTCCGGTACTCGAGAATGTGCCTACTCAAATGCAGTTAGCTGTGAGAAGTAAGTACTGTAGAGTCTATTTTTACTAAGAAACATATTTCACAGGCTAGGGAGTGGCTCAAAAGAAACAGCATTCACCTGAACAATAAGCAGAAACTAGGGATTACAAACAAAAACACCGGCAAAAGAACATGTCAATATGGCCAGCCAGGCTGAGCGTGAAAGTTGTTTCCAAGCTAATGTCTTGATTTTCACCTTCATATTCAGGTGCTCTGGTTAACACCACTGTTTTAACGTTGCTGCATGAAAGTTTTGCTAGAAAAAGTGATTCAGTCACGGCGTTTAAGCTAACACTGCCAGATCCTTGCGCTTTTTCTTCTTAAAAGCTTTGCGCTTTTCATAGCTCCTGATGGCATTACAGATTTTGGCATCGAGCTAGCTAAACACTGCAATCTCGTTTTCTGCTCTTTCGTTCCACTAATCGACTGAAACCTTTTCTGGCGGACCACGCAATAACATATGGTGTAAATGGCACACAACGATAGTAACCATAACCATCGGAAGAAAAGTGCGTTCTACAAACGTAACCCCTTATGACGAAACAAAGGTGCAGTTCGGCTGCGGCTACCTCGAGACTGCACCAGAAGTTTGGGACCATTGATACCAGTGTTGCCACTTCTGATATATTAACATGACATCAGATGTGATGTTCTCAGATAAATTTCTGATGGCTGATGTTTTGTCGACAAATGTGATGTTGGCTGGGTTGTTGTTTTTGTTTTCAACATTTCTTCTCATATCAGGATGAAAATAAGTTAGATTCATCATTTTTGAGGTCCTTTCATCAATTTCTCACCCTAATGCGTGTTTGGTTATCGTTTCAAACTAAAGAAGCTCTCTTCGCTGCGTTGAGACTAACATTTTACGTAAATTATAAACTACTTCTCCTTTCGGCGATATTTCGCTCTGTTTCGGATCCAACGACGGTAATCGCGCTTTGTCAGGTTTGTTAATAAAAGCAATTAATTTACTGAAACTGTAGCGTAAAAATGTGATGTTATCTGATGTTGGAAAAGGCAGCAATCTGATGTTAACGAGACTGACCCCAGTGGCAACATTGATTGATGCTGAACAGCAGTCAGCACCCACTAAGTTTTAGCACGCAAATAGTAACGTTTTCGTGACATTTGTGCAATAGGTTTGATGCACGAGTAGTGAGTCATTCCCATGCCAAAAAAACGATTATTAGGAAAAAGTTACCAGCGAAATCAAATATATTTGCATTGAACAAAACGGAAAATACTTATAAGCTATTCAGTAGCAATTACTAAAACTGGCAGACAGACAAACTTGCAGAGAAATCAGTTGTTGATGGGGCCCCTTGCAGGGTTGCCAGAGGAAAATTTCAATAAAAAGCCAAACAATGCTAAAAAGAGGTCAAAAAAAGGCCAAACGCACTGTTCAAAGGCCAGAAAAAAGCCAAACCTTTTTTGCGGTATTGCTATTCCTTTGTCACAAAAAAACATCTAAATTGATAATATCAAAAAAAATTTCTTTGAAATTAAGATTAAATCTCACATGGCATTGTACTGGAGCACCGATCTTTCCTGACTTTTCATGGTTTATGAAATGGCACACTTTGGGTACAATGGTTCCACAGTCTGCATACTGATCCTTCGGCAGCTTTCTTCATGAAACTCTCTCCCATTCACTCCTGTACTTACGATCAGAATCATAAGAGCCCTTCCACTTCGACGTAGTTATCGCATTTCTATCGCGGAGACGCAGGCCTGTCTGTAAGTGTTGAGAGACTGTTTAGTGCTTACAGCACAAAAGACACAACACATTGGGGTGAGTGCACATATTTCCAGTGATTACGCAAAAACTTAATTTCGAATCTAGCATCCTTCAAATATCACTAATATCAGAATGCGGGCGTCTTATATAGATTTTATTACAAAAATTTTGCAAATGTGTTGCCGAAAAAAAATGGAATAGCAATATTTTCCTTCATAAGCGATAAGCACCTATTTCAGCGTAAAAAAAAGCCAAAAGAGAGCCAAATGGCTGAATACATTTTTAAGGCCAAGCAACTTGAGATGAGGCCAAAAAAAGCCAAAAGGCCAACTAAAATTTTTTAGACCAACCAATTTGAAACGAGACCAAATTTCTGGAATTTGGCATAAAAAAGGCCAATCTGGTAACCCTGGCCCCCAATACTTAACTCAACATAGGAATATAATATAAAGTTGTATTGTTGTATCGTTTCTGAATCACAAACATTTTTCAAACGAGTGTTTTATTTGAAACAAATAAATTTCATTACGGGGGCCCCCGGGGCAATTTCCCCCGTTGCCCCCCCCCCTTAATCCGGCCCTGTGTTTGTTGCGTATTTAGCCAATATCGGAATCGGATACGGATGGATATCGGATACTAAATTTCAGAGGTTTTTGGATAAGGATTGGATATGGATATGCAAAAATTTTTTCGGATATGGATCAGGAGTTAAAAAAATCAATATCCGCTCACCTCTGTTAGGGGGGCGATTTCAGTAATATTTGGCAGTCAAGTCTCATTACGGGTTCACTGCTGTAAAAGAGATGAAGCATATTTAACAACGTTGCTGTGACAAAACAATTGACGGCAAAGTAGCCGTATATTTCGAATGCTCTCCGAATTGTACAAAACCATGGAGAAAAAGGTTACTGTCGTGGGTTTTAGGGGGAGCGATCGGGTGTGAACTAAGACATTTTGAAACTAATTAATATCTAGGGCAGGGGTGTCAAACATACGGCCCGCGGGCCAAATCCGGCCCGTTGCGTGGTTGGATCCGGCCCGCGGGATGATTTTGTAAAATAGAAACTTCTTTGTTTGCTTGAGAAGTCTAT
>Ga0210059_1009551_pt1 | contig 15134 bp, 7 predicted proteins | sample Ectturendosymbi2_FD_188042 | JGI IMG/M metagenome (GOLD analysis project Ga0210059, IMG submission 188042) | Ecteinascidia turbinata endosymbiont from Florida, USA - Sample 2 (SPAdes) (version 2) | ecosystem: Host-associated > Tunicates > Ascidians > Unclassified | place: Key West, Florida...
ATACTATATTTACGAAAAACTTGTTGATTTGGTGAAATGCAATATATCCCGAAACAATCACATTACGTAAGATGTGCTGCCCTCGAACTGTTGTGTAATATCTTATGTGGTCCCCAGATAAAAAAGTTTGGAAAACCTGCACTAAACAAACAGCTACAAGGTGGTTGTTTGGGAAGACAGCAGCAAGGACGTTTTGTGATACCAAAACTGAGAGAAAATGTACAGTAGGTTTTGGAAAGATACTTTGAAATTGGGCAGCTGAAATATTTTCAAAATCTAAAAATGCATTAAAATTCTACAACATTTGCAGGCAATCTTACAAGCCATCAAGAAACCTACGGCGAATTAAATATGAATTTAGCAAAATAACCTATTTATACACTTTCGTAAAATGGAGGACAAACCTGCGTTTTCTTACTTTTCCAAATCAAGACAAATTTGAAGAATTTGAGTTTTCCTGCTTACACTGATTAAATTTAGGAAATCTAGAAATGGAGCTATCGGAATTTTAAGAAAATTGTATCTGGATAACAAATTCTACGACATGCGTGAAACACTTTCGAAGATAGAAGGAATGTGTGGTGTTGATATAACGTTGCCACATATAACATTGAATTTGTAACAGTAAGAGTAGAGTGAACCTAGTCGAGTGGGGGAACTCTATTGCTCATATGTTATGCTGAGGGTCGAAGGTTCGATTCTCTCTTCAAGTGGCTGAGGGCGACGCAGCAACAAATGACAGCACGCTAGTTATGAAAATGAAATTCTTGGAGTTTGGAATTCTCTTCCAAATGTGTTTAAGACAATGAAAGCACTTGGTATTGCTTTCCTTACTATTTTTGGATCATCTTATGCGTGTCAGCAACTGTTTTAAGCTGTGAATTATGTCATATCTGACACCAAAAACAGACTATGGCCTGAGTGCTGCATGTGTTTCTGTCAAACTTACAAAATACTGTATGAGTCAAGGTTAGACTAATTGTCAGCAAAAATCACATTAATTGTTCAAAAGCATTCCAAATGGAAACTCTTACCTTTCAATAAAAAACTGTTTGTATCTGGAATCTCTGTTACTGTACGTATTTTCTAAGACAAAAGATGTTAATGCATAATTTTTTTTTCTAACCCAAAACATAGTTGACCCATTCAGGTTAAATTGCCGTGTTGGCACTTTGGAATACATAAGTGAGTTAAGGGCTGCCGTTTAGGCAATCGGTCTATAAAAGGTTCGCCTTCACTGGTCTAGACTTAACGCCGGTAAACGCTTCGACGATTTCACATGTTCAGAAGGAACGAGTTGACAGACTTGATTTGGACAATATTGCTGAAAATTGTGTTTTTGTTAGAAAGGACACACTGAGACGGTTAGGTTGATTTTTTAGAGCTGTTTGAGAATTTCGTTGGCTCGTAACATTGCTTAACCTCACTGATAGCCACGCTTTTATTAGTCTTTTGACTCACTGAAGAAGAGTTAGAACAGTGTTTCGCAAACGTTTTTATTCCATCGCCCCCTTTTCATTATCGACACGTCTTTTTCGCTCCCCAAGCCTGATAAAGCAAACAATGGGTAGTAAATTTGAAGAATTTTATTTAAAGAAAGTATTAAATAGCTGAACCAAGCCAATAAAAAGCCTTACTGAGGATTTGTATTTGTACGCTAATATCACGGTCGGAATTCTTGTGAAAATAATCCTGGGCTGCGGAGCCGAAGCCGGAGCGCCGGAGCTGGGCATTTTGCCTGGAGCCGGAGCTCAGATCAAAAATCAGGAGTCGGAGCTCAGTTTAAAATTTAGGACCGGGTTCTTACTAGATACTAACGGGTTTGTCAAATAATCGTAGGTGTGCTCTTTATAGCACACCAAACGCGGCTGCTACGAGTTACGACACCAGACTGCAACAATGGATCTGCAAGCCTTTGATGTTTCCTTGGTTCAATCATCGCTAAGGTTGTGACATCGTAGCTGGCAGGCGAGGCGTGGTGCAACTTGTTGAACAATGGTTCTCAAACACTGTTCTAAGAGCCGCATACAGCTCCCAAGCATCGTTTGTGCGGCTTTTAGCAATCCTTCTGTAACATATTCTATTTGAAAAAGAGTTGATGATGCCTACTTCGTAGGTGATATAAATATTCATATATTCTGTAAGAGCTTAGTGTCTGGTTCTTTGCTGATAAATGATTCCTTTCGATAGGCAGTGTCTTTCAGTAACACTTCCAATATTTTGTGTAACAGATTCGTTAGTGCAATAAAACAAAACGTGTCACTTGACTTGTGGTAAAATTTTTTTGTGCGGCTCTCTAACAAAATCACAAGTTTAGATTTCGCTCCTTTCAGCGAAATGGTTGAGAACCACTGTTCTAGAAGTAAGAAAAACGTGAATTACCACAACATCTTACTTTCTCGTCAGAATTATCAAACCGGGTCTGTAGTAGCGTAGCGATCTGTCAAGAACTGAGTTATAACGAGCAGCTATATAATAAAATATCATAGCTTTTTTAGCTGTGCAATCGCGCTGTTATAAAGGAGCATGATTAAGATATGATACCATTGCAGATTTAAGCGTGAAATGCACGGCACGCCATTGCAAACGTGGAATTTTATTAGAAACCATTAAACTTACTAGCAAGGTTTGTTGATAATTGGCAAAGTTGATTAGGAATCATTGCGTTTACAAGCAGTAGCATAACACGAAAGTTATAAATAAATTATTCGGTAGCGAATTAGCATCTCCTTGCATAGCAATACACTATCAGGAGGTATAAAAATAAATGTAAACAAATGTGCACTTTCCTTGGGGTTTTCACCTGTGGAAAAAATGTGTTTTCAGCACGGCATTCAGCCATATTTATCCTACGCTTTGCGTGTTAAATTGTGCTTTACTCTGCGATTCATCACTGCTTACTGCACAAGATAAGAAATCAGAAGTTTTCAGCTAGTTTAAAAAAGTCAAATGTGAATTTCCTGCTGGACGTAATACTATTTCTTTGAACAAAGGGCTTTCAAACACATCTTGGTATTTGTGTTAATGCAAATGTGTGCGTGTTTGGATGAACACCTGAGAGTCGACTATATGTTTTGCGCTCTTTGCATGGTTTGCCCGAGCAACGCTGTTATCTGGAATCGCCCAGACTGCAACAGGCCAAGCATGCAACGAGTGAAAAACCTTTGGTCAGTTGAAAGTGGTCTGCGTTTAAATGCTCGGACACAAATGTAGTTTTCCAAAGAGCAACTTTCTTGATTCTGGTCCTAAGAAATAACAAAAGGTCTTCAGACATTGACGGAAAAACCAGCGACTGCTTTTCGAGAAATTTTTGATATTACCGCTATCTTGAGTTACGTTTCTGCTTCTAACTATTCTCTGAAATGTCTGAATCTGTGATTGTTGTTTTTTCGCTGATCTCCTCATGGTAAGAACGCTGCTTGTAAAAAACTACCAGATTAAATTACTCAAAAAAGTTTGGTATATTCTCTTAGTTTTGTGAACTTAATACATTTTCCGTTCATGTTGAGGCACACCAAGGCAATTAAAATATTAATGTGTGAAAACGACCAGAAGCCGGAGATGGAGCCATGAAAGAGGAGAGCTCCGGAGCCGGAGCCACACTCATGAAGCAAAAAAGGTCCGGAGCTGGAGCCATGTTTATGAAAAGAAGAGCTCCGGAGATGGAGCTGTGTCATTTTCACAACGTTTCCGCAGCCTGAAATGATCAACACTGCAGCCGGGCACATCGACGATCTAGAGTAAAACTTTAGCAGATAATTGCTTTAGCAACAACCTCCAACGATTGTCACAGTAGACTAAAATTTGCAAGAAACTAACAAGTCATAATGGTAGGCTACTGAAGTTAACTCAATGATCGATTAGTGGTTGAGCATTTTCGCCCCCCTATCCCCCCCTTACCCATTAAAATCGTCCCCAAGGGGGCGATTCCGCCCATTTTGAGAAACATTGAGTTAGAACAACAACTGTATAATGTGCATTGCAGGCAATGGTTTGCAAAATTCGAGATGTATAATTGTGGAGAGAATGTCTCCTCTAATTTTTGAAGCTTCAAGGAAATGGATAGCCTTTCATGCAGTAAATGTTTATTTGCGACTGTATTAACGTTTTCAGTTAAGGTTAGATTTTGGAATTTGTTCCACAACTGCGCTGTGGCAAAAAGTGTTTACAGAGCATCACTTGCTATGAATGGCTAAAAAGGTCATCTTTTCTATCCCTGCTCAGGTAACCATAAAAACCGTTACGATCGGGAAACCATGGGTATTATGCACCCCAAAATTTGATTACGGCTGCTGGGGTCACGAGACCTCCATTATTTACGGTGAAACTATTTTTTAATTCCTGACGCCCATTTTTAATCAATTTCACAACAAAATCGTATCTACATAAAGAAACACAGATTGCATACAAATGTTATACACTTCATCTCCCTACAACTGTTTTTTAGGGGGTAATTTTTGTTCATCGGTAGAAAACGTCATGTGCGTTCGAGATCCGTTGTTTCTTCATATCAATTCAGGGTGTAGGTCTCCTCTTCTCAAATCCATCATCCAATGTCATATCTGTCAAAAAAACATGTTGCAGCTCAAATTAAATTTGCTGTTTGCTGTACAAATTCTTTTTGTGCAGTTTTTGTAACCTGGTTTATTGTGCAGTCTACTCAGAAGCAACGCTCGACATTAAAAAGCAAATAAATCTTAAAAAATGTTTTCTGACTGCAAAAAATCACAACAATGCTTGTAAGTCTTCTTAACAAACCAAACACGATTGTTTGCAATTAACATAAATAAAACTACACAAATGCCATGATTTGAATGAAAGCTTGCAACTTGTCTTACCTGCAGGATTGCAGTCAGTGCATACACGCACGAGTATGATGGCACTTGGTGCAGATTTGTTTGGTCTTCCTTTCTCTGCTGTAAGGGCAAATCCTGCACTTCTTGTGCTTTGGCAGTTGTTCGGGTCCTGGCGATATTGAAACGATCGCAAGTTGAGGAAATGTCATTTTCACAGCTTCTCTGACGCCCAATAGAAATTTTGGCTGGGCAATCCTCATCTCTGCCCATTGTCGTATCAACTCAAGTGCGAGTTCTTTCATGAACCTCCTACGCATTTGTGTTTTTTTCCCTGATTCACCACGTGGCTGTGGTGCAGGATTGAAGCATTAACTCCCGCGGCATTCACCATCCCATAAAATATAGCCATAGGCCATCTTTTAGTCATTCTGCTGCAGGAATTGTTGGAGCAGATTTGGTAAAAAGTGTCCACCCCTTCTTTTGTTTTTTTGTAATACATAATTATTTCCGGCTTTCCCTGTTCATGAATATCAGCTTGTCCATGCATTGATGAAAGGAGGCTAACAAGTTTTTTGATGACTTGTTGGGCAACACCAGGTAACAGAGTGGTGTTGTCATCAAAAAGAAATGCACTCTGCCCAGGTTTGAATCTGGTTTTGTCGGTCATTTCTTCAGGGATTTCGCATTTATTTTTCCGAATAGTGCCAACGTATGTTAATTATTTTTCAAGCAAGTCCTTCACCAGTGGCACTGATGTGAACCAATTATCACCAGTTATGTTTCTTTTGCTACCGAAATACGGCTTGCACAACTTCATAGTCACGTAATGTCTTAAAGCAACAGCATCTTGCGGTTTTGTCTTCTTGCCCAGGTATGGCATGGCATTCAGCATGTAACCGCTTTTAGAATCACAGATCCTCATGATTTTCAAGCCATACTTTGCCGGTTTGTTCGGTATATACATCCGAAAGCCACATCGGCCTCTAAATGCCAGCAGCTGCACATCTATTGTGATATTTTCTCCTGGACAATAGCGTTGTTTGCAGTTGTTGATGAAAACTTCCCAAATTTGGCTCATGGCAGCGAATGGGTCCTCTTTTTGCCGTTCGTCCCCGGTTGCACGATCATCGAAACCAATACAGCCCAAAAGAAAACAAAATCTTCTCTCGCTGAACCCTGATCTATGCGCAGGGATTCGCATTGTGGGTCTGAACATTTCTTCTGTGGCTACATGGTCGTCCTTATTGACACCTGACAACAGCAAAACCCCAATTAGAGCTAAAATCTCTTCTTCGCACGTGTCTTTGAAAGTTGCTTTGGCATGCTGTTTCACACGATCGCGGAGAATGCTTATACAGGCATTTGTTTTTTCAACAATTTCCTTTGTCATGCTGCGTTCAAGCAAAAGCTTCAAGTAATCCACATGAGTATCTCCAGAGAAAGAACTGGGGAAAATCGGCCCGGGCGCACACGATGTAATGATGTTGTGGGCTGCAGGTCTTCCAACAATGGAGCTTGAGGCTCGATAGACCACCGATAACCATTTCTGCCTCTGAGACGTTTTCGACTGAAACTCAAAACAGGAGGCTAATCCCTCTGAGTGGAAGGACCAGCTGGTGTATCTTGGGATGCACTACTTGATGACAAAGAGGTATACGGTTCATTTGAAACATAAGATCGTCGGTTGATGCAGAATCTGAGGTTGGAGTCACACTGCGGCTTTGCGCTGTCGTTTTTCTAATTTTATTTGGTGGTTGTTTGGACAGCTAGCGAAGACTCTTAGCTTTTTCCGCGTGATTATCTCGTCATTATCACTTTCTGTGCCATCTTCGCTTGGAGTATATTCGCTCTCTGGATACGCGCCTTAGCACTTCCTTGTTCTGACAAACCACTGTAAACAGCAGCGCTCTCACTCGCATGCCCAGATTGTTTTGACAGCGCCTGCTCGCATCTTGCCGACTCAAACTATAGGAATTTGCAGAATACTCCAGACGCTGTCATCCCCAATGGAGGTTTACCTGAGGTAACTTCAGGTTTCACGGAGCGTTGGCAGATTAACACATGAGGCAATTTCCGCGGTGTGCTCTCCCAAATTTTGCAAACAAGAGGAAAATTCGGTAGGTAGGCTGTTCTAAATTTAATACACATCAGAAAACGTAGGGTGGAAAGGTGCCTCAAATTCTATACACATCAGGAAATGTAGGGTAGAAAGGTGTTTCAAATTTCCTACAAGCCTGGAAACCATGGGTAGTACTGTACAGAACCCCTATATCCCCTATATAGGCTTTCAGGGACTTTTTTGTGAAATAACTCTGGCACCATTCCGTTAATCTCTGAAAATCAGGAAAAGTCAGAGAAGCACTGGTTTCTAATATTTGTCTAAGTATACAAAATTTACAAAAAGAAAGGGGGGAGGGGTTGGGGCCGACCCTGCTTTACCTGAGCAGGGGAGCACCGAGTTGCAAAAGAACCGCTTGCTATGGGACCCATAGTTCCATGGACGCACGATTTCTATTGATTTTAGCGGTAGGCCTACCACTAAAAAAGAGCTAGCGCCAGCTCTGAAAAACTATTTCAACTGATATTGCTTACAACTTTGATTATGTTGCATGTATCAGCGGACCCCACCTGTAGTTTATAAAATTCTTATAATATGTAGTTTATAACATTCTGATAATGTAACTTCAAATCCATAGTTAGGAAAATGTGAATCATCCTCTAGCAACAAATCGACGCATTATGAAGAGTGTGAAATCTTAAAAAATATTTTCTACCTGAAAAGACGCTGCAGTCATTTCTGTTCATTGTGTATCTCGGTCTTGTTCAGCATACGTTCAACATAGCACAGCTGCAATTAACAAAAATGCAACGTTTTATTGTCGAAGATAAATTTGTTTCACTTCGTTCTTACCCTCGTTTGCGCTCCTTTTTGCTCTGTCGTTGCTTTAGACCAAGGGTCTCAAACTCATTACTCCCGGGCCACATGAGGACTTACAAGTTAAGCCGCGGGCCGCATTATGACGCTGACGCAAGAATAGCGGTACCTGAACTTAATTTTACATCTTGTTTCCTGCGAAAAATATCATGAATTATAGGCAAATCATTTCTAGCTGCCTCTACGCTCGTATTAGTCAATTTTAGCCGTCTAAGGAACTTGTTCACTCGCTAGCTGAGCACTTTTAAAAACGGTGAATAAACTAATGTAAATGTTATTCATTTCATTCATTTTCATGCCCGATTTTCCTCTAGGGATGGTTGCGGGAGCAACATCCATAGGAGAACTTGGAATACCTCACGGTCAACAGCAATTTCAGATAGTTCTGCTTGCTCCACACCAATACGGGACCAACCAAGGTTGGAGATGCTGTTACTCCACCTACGCCTTGGACCATATCTGGGTCGCTTTCTCGTGGGTTTATCCAGCAGGGCTTGCTTTACCAGTCTTCCGCTGGGCATTCTGGATACGTGGCCGAACTAAGGTAGTTGCGTTTTCTCAATTAGAAGTGGTTCGACATTCAGGAAACTGCGAATTTCACAGCTGCGCTCTTTGTCGCGAAGTGTCACAGCAGGGGCGTAACGAGGGGGACGCAATGCCCCGGGCGCCGAAAAGTCGCAACAATGTCGCAAGTTTTTTCTTCAATGTAGGACATTTGATCCCAAAATAGCTTAGGCTCCAATATGGTGGCGCCAAACTTGTTTCTAGTCCCGGGCGCAATCTAACTTCGGTACGCTCCTTTGTCACACCGTGAACTCTTGGCAAAAATCCCATCTTTAGTGCTTTCACCTGAGTTAATATTCTTTCGGTCATTACCCAAGATTCATGACCATAAATAAGGATCGGAACAAAGATCGATTTGAAAACTGACAGCTCTGCGGTGCTTGAAAGCTCCCTGTTTTATGGCCACGGAGCTCCCTGTTTCAGGCCACGCTTGAAAGCTCCCTGTTTTATGGCCACGGAGTGATAAAGCTCACGCAGAACCAATCCCTGAATCAATCTCCTGGCGCTCCGCCTTCCTTCACACGTAAATACCACCCCTGCGTACTTGAATGTATCCACCTGCTGCAGTGTATTGCTGCTCACTTGCCGCATGCACTGCCATGGGCATACACTGCCAGTACCTCGGTATATTTAGCAGGGTTGAGAAAAACCCTTTTTTGTTTTTTTAAACAGAAACAAGGTTTTGTTTTTTCCTTACAAAAGCATAAAAAACATTCTGAATGGTTTTTATTCCATCATGCAATCATGCAATATCACTATTTTCAGAATTACACAATAATAACTTGTACCTATTATGGCATTCAAAATTGAGGGTAAAGAAGTGTACCCCATCTTTGATTTCGCAATATGTTGCTGGTCAATTCACTCCTAAATGGTAAGGCTTGGCAAACATGCGTACAGCAAACAGAGAAAAACCACTCCCACACAAACTCTGCAGTTGCACGTCATGTTTGCGTGCATTCCCTGCTAGTTCAGCATCTATAGAGTGTATTTTTTCAATATATGATTTGGTATGTTCCAAAATCAGGAAACATTTAGATGTGGAGAAGGCAAAAAAATTGGTTAAAGTATACCGATTATGCAGAGCTGAAGAAGATAACCATTAGATTTTACTCAAGCTGTTCGATTTATTCTCTTTTTCTCAAGTCCTTTAAATTTCGTTGCTGTTTGTTTTGTTTGATTGAAAAAAATTACAGATAACTGTACAAGTGTCCTGCTTATTTTATTTTTTACTTCTTAGTAGATTTTTCAAAGGAAAATTAAAGAGTGTTTTTTTTGGTGTTTTTTTTTAGTGGGCTTTTTCAAAGAAATATGGGTGGTTTTTTTGGGTCGAGTTTTTTTCACAACAACCCTGATATTTAACGCTAATTTTCATTCCGGATCGGCCTCACGCAGCAGAAAACCGATCGAGTGCATGCTGAAGACTGTTGAGAAGATGCTAGCAGTACTAAATCGTCTGGAAGAAATAAACGGTTGATCCTGCACCTCTCGACTGTGACATCCTCGTCGACTCTGCTGTGACTGTCTATCCAATTCATGTAGACCAGCAGTTCTCAACTCCGATTCTAAGGGTCACATTTGGCTCCCAGGCACCCTTTGTGCGGCCCTCAACAGTCTTTCAATAAAACGTCTAATATTTTGTGTAATAGACTTCGTTCTGCTGTAAAAAAACGTGTAGGCTAAATTGAATTGTGTTAAAAAAATTTTTAGTGAGGCTTTCCGACAAAATTGTAGGTCTGGATTTGACGCTCTTCAGCAAAAAGGTTGAGAACCACTGATGTTAACTATGGAAAGGAGCGGTAACAGCACTAGCCCTTGTCGGACTCCAACACCAACGGTGAACGGTCGTGATTTAACTCTCCCGACACGGACACATGTCTGAGGAATACAGTGATTTGACGGCCAGTAACAGGCGGCCGTCAACACCGTACTCCCGCAACACTCCCCAAAGTTTTTCACAAGGAATCCCGTCGTATGCTTTCTCGAGGTCGACAAATCATGTGAGGACGTCTTCAGCATGCTCCCAAGATTTCTCAAATTTTGCTGGAGAGGGAAATGTGGTCTGTATTGCTACGGCCGGGACGTAAACCGCACTGGGTATCATTCAGGTTTGATTCAATTATTTCTCCGCATCTTTTTTCAAGGCACTTGGCAACGTGAATGTCAATTACTTGAAAATTCCGTAAAAGCATCACGGGCCGCAGAAAAGGTCCTCGCGGGCCACATGCGGGCCGCGTGTTTGAGATCCCTACTTTAGTCTGTGCTAATCCTGAAAATTAGTCCTATAGACCAGTGGTTTTCAACTTTTTTTGTACCGCCACCCAGGCCGGTAGTCACCATGGCCATTGCCCCCCAAATTTTGTTGCGCCCAGGAAAAATTGTTTTAAACATATGACAAAAGTCTTTCCCCTCTAAAAATATATTTTGCCTCCCAAACATGAAAACCTGGCTACGGGCCCGATGACTAACGCAACCATGTCGCAGTCTCGTTGGATCTTTTTTTAATTTTTGCATCAAACTCATGGCCCATACCATAAGGGTACTCGAATAACACAAAAATTGTTAGTCCTAGTGCAGTGCAGAATAAATGTTAATTGATAAGCACAGACAACACGGGGAGATGCCAAACACTGAAAGAACGCACCAGCTATAACTGCATTCACTCATCATCAAATAGTAATCCAGCAATGGGAAGAAACCTGAAGACATTTTTAACATCACGTTGTAAAGTAAATGGCTAAAATTGTCGGATGGGGCTGCTCACAAAAGCAGGGACGCCGGAACGTCGATAGGGCAGGGGGGGAATAAAAAAGTTGAGGGCAATGGAAACTTATGAAAAACAAAAAAAAATCGTTACCAATAATGCTTGCTACTGTCCAATAACAATGTTGACCTCCAAAATAAGAAAAGAAACTACAGAAAATTTGTTTCAATTCGATCTTGATAAATCATAAAATTACCTATGATGTTGTTATGAAAAAGACACTTCCGCCCCTGTTGTCTCTCTTTTGAAAGGTCAGGGGGGCAATGCTACCGCCCCCCGCTTTCCGGTGTCCCTGCTAACCGCTATCAGCAGTCATTGTCTCGAAGCATTAGCCTACCTGCCAAGATGTCTACGCTCAACAGTCATGCGGGCGCGGCAAAACGCCTAATATCGTAAGTTGAAGTGAACATTAGATTTGTTGCCATATTATTGTTACACAATAAAGACCAACAGTAAAACAATCCGCTGGCAAGATTGGCAACCTGCCCCTGCAGGCAAAGAGCGGACATGCGTGAACTGCAAGCTTACCACTGCATGACACCAGAACAGTGGAACATGGCCCTTGTGCAATGTGAGCGTTGTACCGGCTAATAAAGTGTCATTGCAAGAAATAAATCAAGCGGAATTGAACTGTTGAGGTCAATTTTTCAAGAACATTTTGGTCCCAATGTCCAGGTATGGGTCAAATGCCCATTTTTGACCCAGGGGCGAATCCAGCCAACAAGGTTAGGGGGATTTCAGTAATATTTGGTAGTCAGTCTCATTACGGGTTCGCTACTGTAAGAGAGATGAAGTACGCTTTACAACACTGTTGTGACAAAACAATAGATGACAAAATGGCCTTGCATTGCGAATGCTGTTTTTCGAATGGTACGCAGTCACGGCGAATAAAGTGAATGCGTACGTTTTAGGTGTGGGCGATCTCCCCCTGGATTCGCCCCCGTTTTCACCCTCTGCGGACGCCAATGGTTTTGTCGCACCACAAGTTCAAAGCTGTTTACTTGAGTGCAGTGTAAAAGCGCACCCATAAAAGTCATTCTTTTCGCTGTTATATGCTTGGCAACAATGCTGACCTCAAAAGTAATAACAGAATTTATAGAAAACCGTTCTGAATTTTATGTGTGCGCGAATAGCTGCATTACATTTAGTTCAAGTCGATCTTGATGAATCATGGAATTACTTATGATACCGTTATGTGAAGGGCACCTGGGCCCTCGTTGCACTCCCTTTCAAAGGGCATAGGGGGCAGTTCCCCAGTAATGCACCCCCGTTCCGGCGTCCCTAGACAGAAGCATGTAAATTGTTTCGATAAAGCATTTGGTCGCCGTTATACACGAGCGTTAAATAATGGAGGAAAAATCAAGATTTGTGAAAAGCATCAAACCTTTGAAGTGATCAAACAAGAGGATTGTTGAAGACTCACATCGGCGAACGAATCCGTACAGAGAGTTTCTAAAGTCTAAACAAGGCATCAAAGGTTCTGACATAATGGTTAACTTAGTGTAGCTGAACACGTTCATTTCTGGGTACAATGCATGATTCGGTAGGCATTATTGTAAGCAATTCGTAAGCGCTTCATTTGTCTATGTGCATTTTATCCACAATTGGCTTGATACGTTGGCATGCAATAGGCAGGAAAGACTGCAGTTGAGCACTGAGCAAAGGTGCCTCTTATTATATTTTTTGCACAGCACAGCGATTTCACTTGCATCTGAATCTCCTTGTCATCTTTCAGTGAGGCATCTAAATAATACACCAAGATATTTGACTTGGTAAGAAAACTGAACACGTACACCACTGGAAAGAAATCAAATGGAAAAGGATGTTTATACTGTTCTTTCAAGATTGAACTATTCTTTTTAGTATCTCGCACTACCCACGTGTCTCCAGGTCAAAGCGCTGAAGACGGGGTTCTGGAGGAGACACCGCCGGTAGCGCTGTCGTACAATTTGTGAAAATCAAATAAATCAGGGCAGTGTTTATGAATTTACAGGGATGAAATTGTGTCTTTCAGGGAAAAAGGAAAATAAGGGCAGGCTGTTTGAAAACAGCGAGGCACTGGATTGTCTTTTCCAGAGAAAATTTGCAATAAATCCTCAAATGTCAGGCAGTTGCACAAAGTCGGTGCTACAAAATTAGGCCAGTAACATTATTTTCCGCACACGTACTTGAACACCTCGAGCTCTTTGATTTTTGTGAACGATCGAAACAGCGATTTTCATACGTCCAATATCTGCTCTACTCATTTAATCCTATTCAAACACAAACTTTCTATTTGATTAAGATTGCAGGACTGAGGATACGTAGTGGTACACAGTGGCGTAGCAAGGGGGGCCTGGGGGCCGCGGGGCCCGGGCGGCACTTTGCTTGCCAAAAATTTTTTTTGAAAGGATTTTAAAAGTTCTAGCTTTTCGTTATTATTTTTTCATAAAATTTTAAAATATTTAAAAGTTCCCAACTCTTTTCAATTATTATGTTTACAAGCCCTAGACTGCTAGGTTATCCTATAAAACACGTCATGTGGCTGTGGAGTGAGCAAATTGATGAAATGGTTATTCAAAAGTCTGGGTCATAAATCCAATATGCGAAAGTTTGTCTTGAAATTAGTTTTTTTACACACTTACTTGTGTGGCAATTGTGCCCCAATCCCTACCCTTTCCCCACCAGGCAACGCCATTTCCGCCAACTCAGTCAAAAGTCTTTTGAACAAAAAACGAGATGACATTCGACTGCGGACTAGCAAATATTAGGGCGGCGGTTGTTCGCGGTTGACATCGCCCTTCCTCAAAATCTGGTAAAATAGTTTTGTATGAAATTACGGTAAATAGTCAAGGCTAGCTTAACATTTTATCACCTATCGTTGGTTCCTTAGTAACTCTCCAACGGCACATCATAACATCCGCTGACACCTGGGCATTGTCGAAGAAGACTTCGATGGGGCGACGATAGCTCAGTGGTAGAGTGACCACCTATCAATTGGAAGGTTGTGTGTCCAATTCACCGACACTGAGTGTAACGCCGTAGAACTCCTAGGGTAAGATCGTTCGCCTCAACTGCCCCGGCAAGAAGCAATTTCAGGCATTGATATGCCGCTAATCGCCGTCGCCAAAATAAAAAAAATTCTTGACACATCTCATGCTATTTTTTAATGTTAAGTGGGATATTTTCAATAAGTGACATAAGCTGCAGCCTCGTCATTAGGTAGGCTTATCAACATTTAATTTTGGCGGTTAAAGCAAAGAACTCTGCAAAGATAACTTTGCTCAGTTTCAATACAACGGCTGTTTTTCTGCATGACGTAATGGTGTCGGAAAATGACGTTCTTGAAGCGGGGTGGTGGTGCGTTTTCGTTAGTAACTTTGAGCTTAGATTGGCGGTTTGGACTGCAATGGAGTGAATCAGAGCCAGCCGATAGGCCACGTGAGTTTCGTAAAATTCTCCATTGTTCAACGGTTTGCTTAACATACGCAGTTATAGAAAAATTCATTTCAACAAGAAAAGGTGTTGCTCTCATTTTATGAATTTGAGGCAAGAACCTTAGTCTGAAAACCTAACGCAAAGGTGTAGCAGCGCAAAACCAATGCGTGCTACAACCCAATAAACAAACATTAAAGCTACGCAGATTTGCGTTCTAAATATTCAGAGAACAGAAACAAGGATAGCCCAAGGGAGAGAATCTCAACACATTAAAATGCGAACGAAAGAAAGAGAACCAGGACAATGGGTCATCACAAGGTCACAGAAAAAAGGCACAACAAAGCTCATGGAAGAAAGTCTCGAGATATGATTACGTAATGCGAAACAGGAGATATGATTACGTAATGTGAAAAAGCATGAAGTATAAATAGGTCATGGAATAAAGTCTCAAGATATGATTACGTAATGCGGAACAGGAGATATGATTACGTAATGTGAAAAAGCATGAAGCATGATTAGGTCATGTAAGAAAGTCTCGCTTATCCAAATGAGGTAATGACAAAACCAAATAAGGTCATGGAAGCGATCTCCAAAAAGTATATAAAGGCCAGAACCTAAGCTGAACACTCTGGTTGGGTTGAACCGAGATTTCGAACTG
>Ga0210059_1009552_pt1 | contig 15133 bp, 3 predicted proteins | sample Ectturendosymbi2_FD_188042 | JGI IMG/M metagenome (GOLD analysis project Ga0210059, IMG submission 188042) | Ecteinascidia turbinata endosymbiont from Florida, USA - Sample 2 (SPAdes) (version 2) | ecosystem: Host-associated > Tunicates > Ascidians > Unclassified | place: Key West, Florida...
TTGGTCTTGCAAAGCAGTTCATAAAAGCATTGAAATCAGACAGTGAAGCTATCAAGCATGTGCAAGCAATGTTTCCAAAACTGTCAGAAGCAAAGGTAAAAGGTGGTATATTCACAGGACCCCAGATTCGACAAATGCTTGGCTCCAAGGAATTAGAAGACAAAATGAATGATTTAGAAAGAGATGCTTGGCAGTCGTTTCGCAAAGTTGTGCATGGTTTTCTTGGAAGAAATAAAGCCGATAATTATGAAGATCTTGTGGAAGCCTTACTGCAATCATACTGCAAGCTTGGATGCAGGATGTCAATAAAAATGCACTGTTTGCATTCTCACTTAGATTTTTTTAGGCCAAATTTAACGGACGTGAGCGAAGAGCATGGTGAACGTTTTTATCAGGATATTCAGGTAATGGAGAAGAGGTATCAAGGAAGATTGGATGAGGCCATGATGGGGGATTATGTCTGGACCTTGATTCGAGAGGACAAACAAATATACAAGAGGAAATGCCGTTTGAGCGTCCACTTTTAGGCCTAGTGGTTTCGTAGCTTACTGTATTGACTTATAGTACTGTATTAAGCATGTGTTGTAGGCTCATTTTATGTGTACCTGTAGATAAAAATAAAATATTTGAAAAGGCCTCACCTGCGCCGGGATGGACCTCACAAGGGGTAGAGCGGATAGCGGGGTAGGGGTAGCGACTAGTTGAAGAATAGAGTATAACCAAGTAAGTTAAGTAAGAAGTATTGAGTATCATGGTTATATCACGTTCGAAATCTACCTCCCAGATCTCGCCAACTGGCTCACATGCCAGTAGGGGCGAGGAAGGATTAGATAACAGTACCAAGTGATTCTTTGGTGTCTGTTAGGATTTTGATTAAATAAACTGACATGCCAAGTTGCGTTTTTATAAAAACTTGTTGAAGTTTATCTAAAGCATATTGCATCCCAAGAAAATTATGTCATTTCCAAAGTTCAGGAATTTTCAAATTACAGAAAAACGGCTGACACTACAAAAAAACTAACGTCATTTGCGGACTCAGCGCACCAAAAAACATCAAGAAACACCAAAAAATCAAAATAAAAAAAACAAGACCAAAAATTTGTTGCCCAGTGAATCATTCATTCAATATTACTTCTGGATTTTGAAACCAGTTGAAACGTAAAAATCGTATTGCTCCAGCACATCTTCTATGTGCATCTGTTAACATTTTTACTATTATTTCTTCCCTACCTCAGATATTTATGACAATCTGAAAGAAAAAAATCGAAATTGACAAACTTACCACTTGTTTCCTTGATGCTACTAACCTTGCTAATAGACGCCTATTCTAGTGACTTTTATACTCCAATGTAAGTCACACCTATTCTGTTTATGTTTTCAACACACAAGACTCTGTTCTGTCTAGGTTTCCTATCTTCTGTGCTAACTTGCATGTCCAAAGTACAAAAAATTATTAAGTAGAGACATGAAAATTTTTTTAAAAGGTTCTCACTCTCCCTCCATCAAAAGAAAAGCCGAACATGATGGCTATATAGTTAGGTATGCATGTTAAATTGATTAAATTAGATTAGAATGGCATGGATCTATTAGAAAAGAAGTCGAGCTGAGGTAGTACCCTTTTAAGCTAGGCACTACCTCACTGGTGGCACCATTTTTTATGTGGCAGTCCAATTCTAAAAGAAGAGAACTACTACCCATTTAGGACAATTCCGCAAGAGCACTGGTTAGTGGAAGTGTCTATGGCACACCCAAGTTAACAATTAGCAAACTTAGACCCGCCGGTTTTGCTCGACACCGCTCAGTTTATCACAACAAAATTGTATTCACTTATGGTTTTATTGGTATAACGTTAAGCACTGCGATATACAACACAAGAGGGGTTTATATCAACAATCGTCCATTAAAGCAAGTAACATAAGTTGCTGCAAGCATCAGGGGTTAACAGTAGTGGTTAAATACGAATTCAATTCTTTCTTGGAAGAGAGAGATAAGCCCATTTGTCAACAGCATCATAGTCACTAAATCATAACTCTCTTTTAGGTAATCTAATCCATTGATAGGTCTTTTTGAACTAAACCAGTTTGGTAAGGCCCACTACTGGTTTAGGTGTTGCTAATGGAATACCCATGAGTTCAACTGATGATAAACCTAGTGATTCCGCTCTTCATATACACGTGAGGTGCGACATCACGGTCACGTGACAAATTTCGAGTAGTACACAGTGCAATAGCGACGTTGGTGGTCAATCGTAAATTGCTAAAATTTCGAATCAGTATTTGAATACAATATTTGTGTGCGTTTTCGTTATCAATTCTATTTTTAATTTGAAATTGTTTTTCAATGTAATAGTTTCTATATCGTTTTAAGTCATTCTCCCAAAAGATGACCCATAATAATGTGCAAAGTACAAATACATCAAATAGACGCACATAACAAATTTTTAGAGAGTTAATATCTTTAGTAGTTGTTTTAATATTCGGCTTCGTTTGGCTTGGCGTAAATTCGTCAGTAAACTGCTGAGTCGCTTTCTTCAGTTATCGAAGTCTCCTTTCATTGTTATTTCAGGATCATAAGACGTTCTATGTTGAGGAGCCAAGGCGAACTCAACAGCATACATCCAGTCACAATTCGCAAGGCGTCGTTGATGGTGGGGTCAATGAGGCGGGTATGAGCACTGCAACACCAAACAAGAGTGCAGTACTCTGCAGTCGAGTGGACCAGGGCTAGGGTTGCAGCTCTCAACGTTGTTGCTCCAGCGCCCCAACCTGATCCAGCAAGCCGCCTCAGGAGTTCGACGCGTGATGTTAGCTTCTTGCGAAGTCAACATCAGTGATAACTGCTGAAAAAGTTCGCATAATCTGTGGACGTTGCCAAATCACAATTCCAGGTCACTTGAGGATTTAGGTTTCCGAGCATGCTACAGCCCGTCTGCTCAATCTCCAACCGCTCGGTTTTGAAACTCAAACGTTCTGGGGGAACTACAGTAAAGTGTTCTCGTTGAGATGGCGGATAAATCACTTCACGTTAAACGTGTTATCGTGAGTTTGCTTGAACATAATTTAAATCAACAAATATCACATTTTCGTTCTTTTAACTCTACACGCAAAGTTAACATTGACGAAAGTTTTGGTTCCCCTACGTTTAAACCTGACACAGCCCTACCAAACGTAAAGTTGTTAGGCTTTTTACCATTGCAATTTCGCAGAAAGTTTATTTGCCTCCATGTGTTTAGGTAAAAATTACATGACGCCATATTTTTGCAAGGGGCCATCACCTGGGCTAAACAAGCAGAGTTGGTGTTGGAAAATATTTTCATTGATTAACATTCTTACCTGATACAGCCACACAACGTCAAGTGTTTGATTTTTTTTATCATCACGTCTTGCTTTTGATCATCTCCATGTGCTAAGCCGCAAATCACATGATGTCGATTTTTGCTTGTGATTGTTGTCCAAATGTAACACCAAACTTTGGATGCTACAACTTCGCATTAGAAAAAGAACTGTTTTCTGACCGCTTGGCTTTGATTTTCTCAGTAGTTAAATAAATCTTTGTGGTTCTTAGTGTTTTTGCTTATTTTCATGCAAACGTTTTTCAGATATTGCGAAAAAGTACGTATGGGCATTGAATGTACTGATAGGGAAACTTAATTTCATAAAGAAATAAAAGAAATTTATGATAGAATATATATGAATAAGATTTCAGTACTGTGGATGCGTAGAGGCACGTGAAATCGATGTCCTATAAAAATAATTAGCTTGACTGATTCGCTTGCTTCTCACCTTTGTGGGGACCTGTAACTTGAATAAGCCTACATATCTGTGCAAGTTTAAATCATTGCAAAGAGATATAAGCAGACCCGTCGGCAGATATCGAAAGCTTTTACAGTAAATCGAAAGGTTTCGATTGTTGATGTTCGGAGGTTTATTTTTTCAGAGATGATGCCGGCTGCTTAATGAGCATTGCACACCTTTGAAACTAAAGCATTCAACACTTAGGCTGCACTTTCAAAAGCTGGAATGTTAAGGTAAGTGTGGTTGGTCAATTCGCTCTCACATATCTAAATAACAAATCTTTGCACGCAGGCTATAGAAACTATGCTCTACAGTAGAATGAATGGTATTGTTGCTAAACCGTGACTATGGCGCAGTGAAGAAGACTTTTGAACTGAATCGCTTCTTAGCCAAAGTTTCAGCTTCAAGACATATAAAATATATATTACAGTCATATCCACGCATCTACTGTAGTTTTAGAACTGTGCAAAAATGAAAATCTAAGATATTGATTTAGGCTTCCCTGACGCTGGAAACAAGGAGAGGTTATATTTGTAACACACACGGCTATCAAGGAGAAGTTTGCAATGGTCTTGAAATGAAGCTAACATAACCATTTGGGCTGGTGCGCCAGAAACAGCTGCGAAAAGCGTTGCTCCAATTGTTTTTATTTTCGGGTCATTGATTACAAAAGGTCAGATACTAGTTTGTAGTCGACTAAAAGCTGAAGTAGGATAGGTTCCTTTAACCCTTGAAGAACCACCGACATTTTCGCACAAGTTTGCAACGCCATAATTCGCGAAATCATTCAGCTAGACAGCTGTTCAGACCATCTACGAATTCGTAAAGTCTTCTAGTTTCGATAAAAAACAATTGTTTGATTTGGGTTAGGGATTCTCTTGGGGGGACGACACAAAGTGGGGGTGTTTTTGAATTTTTGACCAAATGTGACTGGCTCTGGGCGCCAATACAATGAGCCATTCTTTAGATCATTTTTTTTGGAAACTAGAGGATCATCCGCGTCTATAAAGCCCTTGACTGACCTTCTAGCATGTCTGGAACCAGAGTTATGGCCCAAAAACCTATTTTACCCAAAATCAGAAAATTGAAGAAAAGGCATGAGTCTCCCACTAGCGCCTTGGACGGATAGTGATAACTCGCCGTGAGAACATGACAGAGAGCTATTCGAACCTTCAAAAGACTCGTGAAGTCTTGTAGTTTGCACTGAAAAAAATCTTTTAAGATTTGTGCTCGGGGTTTTCGGTGGGTGTCGTCAGGGTGAGGGTAGGTTTTGCATTTTTTTGGTTATTCTTTTGTTACGTCATCGTCCAGACAATGAGCCGAAATTGTGGCTCAAATTTCGTTGGATTCTAGGCTATAATATGAGTCTTTAGAAGGTTTGATGGACTTTCTAGCGTTTCTGGTGCCAAAGTTATGGCCAGAAGACCCCAAATCATTGAGGAATGTGCTGAGTAATTTCAGGGTATTTCCTTAATTAATTTCTACTTATTTTGCCATAACTTTTGAACCAGAAATGCTAGAAAGTCCATCAAACCCTCTAAAGACTCGTATTGTACCCTAGAATCCAATAAAACTTTGCGCCACAAAATCGGATGGATTGTTCGACTCTCAGGGGATGATGGCGTCATCCAAATGTAAATATATATGCATAAACATCCTCTCATTATTTAAACATCAACAAAAAAATGAAATCTCACGCTAAAAGTTTTTTTGCAGTCTAAGCTACAAGTCTTCACGAGTCTTTAGAGGATTTGAACAGCTCTCTAGCCCATTCTGGCGGCGAGTTATGGCCAAATACAAACTGGGCGTTATTCACCCCAGTTTAGAGCTTGCAGGGGAGAAATTTTGACTATTGTTTGGTTTTTGTGGCATAATTTTGTCTCCAAGTATGCTATAAAGCCAATCAAGGGGTATAAAGACTCGGATAATAGTCTGGTTTCCGCAAAAACTTGAGCCAAAAAATGGCTTGGAATGGCTTGGCGCCATTGGATTGGCGCCTAGGGCCGGCTAAAGTAGGCCATAAAAACGCAAAAACACTCCCACTTGTAACGTCCCCCAGGAGAACTCTAAACCCAAAAATGAAAATTTTTTTTTTCAGTCGAAACTAGAAGACTTGCTGAATCCGTAGAGGGTTTGAACACCTCTCTAGCTCTAGCGGCTGGCGAGTTATGGATTTAAAAAATTTCGTCAAAAAAGTGGCCGCTACGGACGTTAAAGGGAAGTATTTCTATCGCTTATACTTTAACTTTGCACATTTCCCCGTTGCCCCCCTGGCTACGGGCCTGGTGGCAACCGTATTCTTATTGCAGGCTACAAACCAGCGCGGGCATTCGTGAGTGAGCAAAGTTTTAGTGCACACTGATTTGGTAATTCAAATTAACCAATACAATTGTCAACAATCATGACAATTCAGTTTACATCAGAGATGATCACGGAGCCGGAGTGCCGGAGTAGATTCCGGCGGAGTTTGCATTATAGGCTGGAGCAGGAGCCGGAGTCAATATTTTAGGTTCAAGCCAGAGCAGGAACTGGAGCCGGAGTCAACATTAAGGTCTGTGCAGGAGCCAATCGAAATTTTTAAGGGACCTAATTTCTGTAATGGTGCTTGTTGTCGTCAAACAGAATGGAATTAATTTTAGACGTGTTTTCCTACCGGTGTCGTCATATATCACGATAGTGTGACACTGGGTAGGAGTGCCGAGCATTACCACTGATGATGGTTTCAAAGTTATGCCCTGTGCAAAATACAGTGTGTAAGTGACAATGCAGTTCGGGAATTTCGACATCCATGACGTAACTATAAGAATGTTTGGCTAATAATGTGGGCAATAACACAAGACACATGACAAAAAACAATGGCTAACAAAGCATCATAGAGAAGTAACAGTGTGCCGAAATGACCTATACACTGTTGACTGTACTGCATGCCTAGCGACAGGATTTGACCATGATGTTAGAAGCATGGGCGCAATTCTGTTGTAAAATGCGAGGGGGACAGCTTCATGTAAAACCAATATAGTCATCGAGCCGATGCGGAAGTGAAGTTTTGTAAATACAGATTCTCAATCTTGTTTTTTAGAGGTGTTTTCAAAGCAACACTATCCCTACAAATGATTTAGAAATTAATAAACTTAATTTTGTTGTTGGACATGGTAATGTAGTTCAGCTTGGTTGCACTACTATCAGACCATGATACAAACAAGCACAGCAATATAGTAGAACACATCAATTCGGTTTTATCAGAGCTGTCACTTAGAGTGCACAAAACTGTGAAAAGCATTGGTCGCACGTGCATATCACTCCTAAAGTAGAACACTTCGATTTCCATGCATTTTATAAGTATGGGTTACAACGCGACTTGATGTCTTATTTAAGCTGCTCAACGTTAAAAAAAGATAAATTGCAAGATACGATATATATATTGCAAGGTATGGTAGCTATATATTTTTCTTGCACATTTCTGCTCTCAAAACATTCTACAAATCTTTAGCTACATTCTACAAATCTTTAGCTACATCATGCATGCAGCCGCACCCCCAGCCAAATCTCCTTTGATATCCTCTTACAGAAGCAAAGAATGTTTAGTTAAAATTAGCGTAGTTCACAAAATAATTTACAATTTATTTTTACTACTGATGGGTGGAGGATGTATCCTTTCAATCCCCCATGTCAGCCCTGCATGCTGTTGGATACCGTTTTGATTGTCCAAACATCGTTTTTCTAATACTCTTTCCCAACATCAATCAAACCCTCAGGCAGAGTTATCCAAGCCAACTAGGCAAGATTTCAAGATATCCAAAAGGAAATGAAGCAGAAGTCTTTCTGAATACATACCCATATAGGCCTATCAATCTAGCCTACAATGTAATTTCTGCATACCTAAGCATCTGGTGACCAGGCCCGTAACTAAGTGGAGGGCTTCGCCCCCATGTAAAAACGTAAAAATGTCTTGGACATATTGTAGGCTATGCATAACCATTGTTTTCGTACATTATATCGATGTAAAATTTGGGCCTACCTCAGAAAACTATTCCCCCTTGGTGTCCCAAGCTGGTTACGGGTCTGCTGGTGGCTGTTGCCTTGTGACCTCTGCCAGTTATGCCACTCAGCTCAGTGTTTTCGCAAGCAAAAAATTTAACGTTTAACATCAAATTTTAATTGGCGAAAATAATGTCAAAAGTTTTATTCTAGAGTTATGCATGCATAATGGCACAAATATATATTTGAGATCAAACAGAAATCAAAATGAACAACGGTGAATGGGCAAGTAGTAGGCCTACCACATTTTACCTGATATAACACGAAAGGTTTGTCCAGAAAAACTCGGTGTTGCGTAGGCTCATAGGTAGTGGAACCAGGAGAGCCGCATGGCTCTAGGCTCCTCCACTTTTTTCTGGGAGGGACTGGCCCTACCACTTTTAATTTCGAATTTTGCCTAAATAAATTTAAGTAACACAATTCGTATTGGGTCCATTGTAAAGTAAATTGTTTTTGTGTGTGACTAAGAACAACTAGTTACATTTATGTGCTTAAGTCAGTGTAGTGTATGATTGACAGGCCCGTAACCAGGGAAGGAGAAGCCTTTCGAGAAAATCTTTCGCCTTCCCTGGAAAAATGTATTGGACATAATTTAAAAATATTGGACACAGTTCAAAAACTTTGGGCCCCTGTCTGAAAACTCTTCGCCCCTCCAGGTGTCCCAAGCTGGTTACGGACCTGATGATAGATAAGGTGTTGTGTAGATAGCGGTCGTTGAGGGCTTATCAAATTTTGAACAAAATTGCTTGAACATGCGGACGAAAGTTAATGACTTCACATTTCAGTGCTTGTGACGTCAGAGTTGCCGATTCAAATCAAAAATTCTAGTTTTTTTGACGTGCACTTGTGCCCCCCACTTTGAAAATAGTCCCGCCACCCATACGTAGGCTGCCTGTAAAGCAAATGTTTCGAGCTTGGATGAGAACATTGCTGCATTGTGGGTATAAATATATTTTGAATATGTTGGTCACTCTTGTCGTGACATACAAGAAATAGATCTAAATGTATAAGCTATCTTTAATTCCTAGTCAAGTCACTGAGTTTTGACCTATAGGACAATACACAGCTAGTTCAAATACTTTTCCAAAGTTTTGGTGGTAATCCTGTTTTCCAATGGTTGAAGACAGTCTTGCAATACTGCCCATGCATCCTAAAACTAAGTCTCGACAATAGTACCGCTGTTTGTCTTCGGCAAAAATGTGAGGGTACATAACATATTATGTCCCCCCCGTCTAAAAAAGTGGAGGGGACATGTCCCACGTGTCCCCCACCAAATTGCGCCCGTGGGTAGAAGTAATGTGCAGTAGTACAAAATATAATGTTTATTTGCATTGTCACTTTTGCAGATTTCTAGTCTAGCCACCGCTTGCATAGGCCAACCTCTGCTCATATATTGGAGCCATACTGAACAAATTTAGCTGTTTTCCCTGATAGTTGCAGCTTTGAAGATAACCTATATTGTTTTGCATCGCTGTTGCCTATGATTATAAATTTGAAACGGATTGTAGCCTAAGTTATGCGTAATGTAAATGTTCATGTTGCCAATATTTTTTGTATGATTTGCTTGCATATTCATGTTAATGGCTCAGTTTGGCGTAGTAATAGTTCAAAGTTTTATCTGAGCACATGATGGTTAACGTACGATCTAATATTTGTGAACAGGTGATCAGCTGCTGTCGTTGGAGATTTAACATGCGTCTTTTGTGAAAATTGCAAATTAACACTCATTTCAAATACTTTGTCATCTATATTGAAGCTTGAACTACTAACTAGTGTTCCAATGGTTTCCACTTCATAATTTAATTACAGTAGAAAATATACTTCGGTGTACAGTATATTTGATAAGCAGCCTTTATTGTGCCTCATGAGACAAAAACAGTTCTGAAGTTATTTTGTCAGTAGCTGCACACATTTGTTTGAAATGATCACACGACAAGTTTGGAATGCATAGCCTACAAAGCTTACCGTAAAGTCTAATTTAAGTGGGCAAGCTTTTAGTGGCTGTTTGTCTGCGTTGTGTAAAGAATAGGCTAAGCCATACCTCGATATGTTGTGTCTCTCTGTATTGTGCTAGTCACGTGACCATTTCAATCATTTGTGTTCTATCAAAGGCAAAATAGCCGCGACATATATTTTTCCTCATGAAACAAAATAGACAGCATCTTTTTAACATGAGTTACTTGGAATTTTTCAGAGTGTTAACAGGAGTCAGAGTTGATGTTTCAAAAATTTTCGGAGTCGGAGCCGGAGTCTTAAAGCGTGCACCAGGAGCGGAGTCGGAATCTGAAAAATGTGACTCCGCTCATCTCTGGTTTACATAGTTAATCTGTATACTGTGTCCATAGATAGTCCAGTGATAATGTTCATTTTTCTTATTTATTAGGCTCTATGCTGGGGAAATGTTTCCAACAGTAATGTAACCATGAATTTGAACAACTACATTATTTTTTATCACAAAATATTGGGGGGACAAAAGATATTATGTTCCTCCCTGTCCAGAAGTTGGGGGGACATTCGGTCCCTGGTGAGATTTGACAATGCTGATTTTGGTCAGAAACGCATTTTAATCAATTCCATTCTGTTTGACCACAACAAGCATCATTACAGAATTCTTAATAGCTCCTTTAAAAGTTTTGATTGGCTCTTGAACAGAGTTTTGCATTGCACTCTGGATCCTGCTCCTGGCAGTGCATGAATCTTAGACTCCGGCCCTTTTTTCGGCGCAAAATGCAAACTCCAGCCCTCCTGCTCCATGATCATCTCTGGTGCTGACGTTGGTCAGAAAGCACGTTTCAATTAAACGTGATCAGGATCACGGAGCCCGAGTCCCAAATTGGACTCCAGCAGGAGTCTACATATTTTTCGGAGACGGGCTGGACCGGAGCTGGAGCAGAAGTAAATTTTCAGTTTTTACCGGAGCCGCATAAGAGCCTTCATTAAATAAAAAACTTCTCTGACGGGCAAAATGTTAGATTGATGTCATGGCTCTTTTGTCGTGGTTGTATTGGATTGCGAAAAATTCAGTGCAGGTTGCTGAGAATGGAGGGTGGCGGTCTATGTTCTGGCTGACGCACAGCCAATGTTCAACTCCTGTATGCCTGTATCACAAGAATATTTTTTAAAGTAGGCATTTAGGCAAGATGCAGGGGCAGCAGAAGAAGATGGACACGGTAGTGAAGGAATGTTTTTTCTTAAAATAATTTGTTTTGATGTTGTCAAGACTGTTGCGTACTTGATTTTACTAGACACGTCTGTTTGTTTTGAAATTTGATTCTGTGATTATCTGCAGTATTTACTTGAACAAGGTTAACAGATGGTTTAACGGTTTAGTTAGATTGTTGCTAGAGTGCTGTGCCATTGCATTAGGCAAAATTTGGTAGTTACGTGGGTTGTTGGAAATTTGACATCAACGCTCAATCATGCTTTTTGAGCAGTATTCACAGTGTCTTCTCTTAGTGAAATGCACAAGACAACAGCTTATGTATCTTTAAATTGCGACAACTGCTGTGCGGTTTCAGCCAAGCCAGCAGAAAGGTTGTTTGTTTACTTCAGGTCTATGGCTGAACCTTCTCTGACACATATATGTGGCATTTATTATCTTGTTTATATTATGACTATGCCGTGAGTCTCACAACATTGTCTGTTCAACTACACATATATCGAACAAACAGTATGGCAAATAATGTGTTTATCCAAGGACTGTAGTTAAAATTAAAAACAAAAAGCTTTTCTGTATTCGCATGGCATTGACTCTACTAATATGAAGTAAGTGCCCTGTGGCATACCTCAGCGTACAATTAAACACATAAATGAAATGCCTTCATATGACCAAACTTTGAAGTGAGTCAATTGTTTGAGTCAAAAAAAAGAGTCAACTACTCATCAACTCTCACAAACGAAAAACACGACGCTGCTAAAAACAGTTGTTGATTTTGTATATATTTAATGTAGTTTCTATAACATACTAAACTTGTATTTATTCACTTAATAAAAAGAAGTATAATTTCATAAATTTGGTTAAAAATGTCGAAACACCTTTGCCCAAATTTTTTAGATTTTGCCCAATTATTCGACAAATCAAAACTTTTGTGGGCGCGCTTGCACCCGATGCTCCGACACAACTGCCTTCACCCAGTATTCGTATGAGCTGCTTATCACTTGAACCTGCAGAATTCATCTCAACAATATTTCTTGATTTAAAACATAGACGTAACACGCAAGAACCTGATATTTAATTTGTAGAAATCGAGTTATTAAATTATAATAACAGCTTTTAGGTGATTTAGGGACCCGATTCGGGTCCCTAGAATTGAAAATCGGGTCCCTACAGGTCCATACCGGGTACCTAACATTTTCCTTTAAAAAAACCCTGATAATAATAATATTATATTATTTATAATAATAATATTATATTATTATTAAAATATATAGCACTCTCGTGGGCCATAGCACAGGCACAATAGGACAACACAAGAGCACAAAAAAGATGGTTAGCCATAGCGCATTTAGAGAATATGTGTTTACACGCAATCAACACAGAGAAGCAAAACTCTTTAGCAGCGCCCCAACTATAACGTTATTCACTCATCGTCATACAGGCATCCAGTGGTGGGAGCGAAATGAAGGCATTCTAACATCAAATTTTGAGGTAAGCAGCTGTCAGAAAAGAAAAAAGTAAACAATAAATCAGATGGGGATGCGCATTGACACACAGAGGCATGCAAATTGTTCCGATGAAGGTTTCAGATGCTTTGCAACGCATTTATCATGAGATCGAGAGCTAATGATTTTTTGTGAATTTTAAAGCAGGATTTGGCGGTCAGCGTTTAACCAGCTATATGCCTTACTTTTTGTGTGTGGTTTGCACACGTTGTCTGCTTGTTGGAAGTGATAGAGAAATCACAAGTAAATACAGAAATTCTGAGACCCCATGAGCACACGGAAGGTTTTCGTTGTTACGCACAAACAATACTGATGAGACGCGTACACTCATAGAATGCTTCGACAACTACTTCAGTTGGTCACCGTCATGCAGGAGCGTTAAATAATTGAGGAAGAATAAAGATTTGTAAGAAGCATCAGACATTTGTAGAGTTCGCATAAAAAAGTTAGCTGAAAAAACACAACGTTTAAAGAACCGACACAGATTATTTCTTAATAAAAATGTTTCTTAATTTTGACACGATGGTTAACTTGGTGTGGGCGAACACTTACATTTCTGGGTATGTAATGCATAATTCGGTAGGCCTTGTATGCACAGTGTAAGCGCTTCATACTAGTCTGTGTGTATTTGCTCCATAATTGGCAAGCATACACTGGCATGCAATGGGCACGTTTTTTACTGCTGGAGAGCTGTAATCGATCAATGCTCTCCTGCAGTAAAAAACAGTTTATTTCGTGCCTATCGATGTATCCAACGATTACAGGTTCTAAGTAGGAAGTAAGTAAATAAACGCAAAATAGTCTCAACTTTCTGCAAAGATATCAAGCTTGTGTGACCCACAGATGAGAGATGGCGTCAAATTACGTTAAATAGTTCTTCATTGTGATGGAAAGCTACCTACGAGGCAGTTTGTAGTTTTGATGGTGGCAACGACAGGCCTGTGATCATAAAAATGAATCGGTGTAGTATTTCTATGCTTTGGATAAATTCATGTGCAGACTTGGAAGAGACGTAATGATCCGATCATCTGAATGATCCACTGGCATCACTCACATAGGTGCAAGAATCGACTGGCAGTATGATATGATCACATCAGTTAAAGCAAAGTTCGAAGCAAAAAAAACGAGACAGCCCAACTGTAAATGCCAAATAGGTAATGCATGCACTAGCAGCTTAACTGGTGAAATGCTCAAGTTTGTATCGATTAAGGACAAAGCTTACTATTTAAACGAACATTTCCTTGTTGCCACATAAGTTTTTCCATTTAGTGTTTCTTATCCTTAACGCGACGTTACACAGGTCATCAGAGTCTAACGAAATGGAAAGAATCACGAACGAAGATCGTCCCGCGAAGATATGTGCAACACAGCGAGCTTTTGCCAAATAACCATTTAAAGAACTGTATAGTTGAGAATATCACGCGTTACTAACTATAATTATACTCAAAAGGTCGTAAACGTTTATCACAATCTTGTTTCATAACTGGAACTCAAATAAATTACAATGAATACAGTATGTCGTAATCGTTACGAAAACGCAAGTTTCAAAACATTTTTAAACAAGCGTCAGACTTACAATTTGTTTAAGAAACTTATAATAACGAGCACAAGATATAAAGCAGGGACCTAAAATATTTTTTTGATCCAAATGATTTGTACTGTCCTTTCCGAGTTTCCGTTTATTTTTCGAAATTTTCTGAATTTTAGCAAAATCTCACTTGTTAAATTAGCTATGCACTGCTTAGTGATTTAGAAAAAGCTTTACGAATTCATATGAAGTGAGGAAAACATTCGCCAAACTGAGAAGTAAATCCTACCGAACGACAATCGTCTTCATCCCAGGTAGAAAGATTAAAATGCTGTTGGCAAATTAAATGAGCTGCAATATTTTAAAATGTGCCTGAATGCTTTATTGTTTATGATGTTTTCTTCTTTTTCACTTAAAGAGCGACCAGTTTAATACCAAGAAGAACCACAGCAGAAAAAATTTTCCATACAGTTTGGTTACACTATTGTGACAACTGTTGCATCATCTGCATCGGTGAAATTCGGACGATTAACTCTTCTTACCGTACCCACAATATCGCCAGGCTTTGCAAAACAAGGCACGAGTCGAGTGCGCCAGTCGGCAAAAGAAAGTACCAGGCACAACAACGCAACTAACATGTCGCCATCGTATATCAAGTTGCGAATTACACCGTATGATTTAGAAAAAACAAAAACGGAAATCGCCCCACTCACGATATCGGTCAAAATGGTCACAGTTGCTGCAACTGTTACTCGCCGAATGAGAGTTGTTTCTCGTTTTTGAGAGTCTGCTAACGAGCTGCTGGTCAGTTGCAGCTGGTTTATGGCCCTTCTGTGTCGATACAGCGGATAGATGAACAAACAGAGAAGTATTACTTGAAACGACAAAGTTGAAACGAAAAGAAATACACCGGGAATTTTTGTGGGTATGGAGCTCACTCCAACTACGCATCCTCTGATAGAGTTTGTGTACTGTCGTGTAGATAGATACAAAGTAATTGTTGTTACATTTGCCGTCGCCATGATGACGATCATCGCCATGCTGAAAAAACGCACCTCTCTGTTGGTCAAATGTTCCATCATAGGTTGCTGATAAAACTGACGCTGTCGAA
>Ga0210059_1009553_pt1 | contig 15131 bp, 14 predicted proteins | sample Ectturendosymbi2_FD_188042 | JGI IMG/M metagenome (GOLD analysis project Ga0210059, IMG submission 188042) | Ecteinascidia turbinata endosymbiont from Florida, USA - Sample 2 (SPAdes) (version 2) | ecosystem: Host-associated > Tunicates > Ascidians > Unclassified | place: Key West, Florida...
AAAAAAACGAAAATCCAAAACCTTCAATTTTTTTTAAAACTAAAGCACAAGATTTTCCGTATCTTTAGAGGGTTTGAACAGCTCTCTACTTCAATCGGCTGGTAAGTTATGTTGCGGTGCAAAGTGACGCAAAAACGTGGCGCACGCGGCACTTTAAAGGGTACAATATAAGGCTGGATATATTGATGTTTCGATGGAATTGTGTCTAACGGGGCGCGACAATTTATCGAAACGACAGTTTATTGAATTTTTTTAAACTAAATACCAACGTTTTAAATGGACACATGCAATGCGTTCATCGAATTTTATTATACCCATCAAAAGCGTTTCAAATGCACACATGCAAAGAGTTTATCGAATTTTATTAAACCCAACAACAGCGTTTTAAATGCACACGCAACTATTTTATCGAATTTTATTAAACGCAATATTACTAGCCTTTTTAATTCACCTATACAATGAGGTCAGCAAATTTTATTGAACCCAATACAAGCGTTTTAAATGCACACATACAACTAGCAGTTATGAAACACATATGCTTGAAAACATGTACTAGTGGCTAATGTAGTAATAAACTTTTCTGTCTTTCTGAATCTTCATGTCGCTGTCACATATACTTGTTTACATTTTTGTGGGTTATCTACTAGCAGCAATTAGAATTAATATAATCTTCATTCCTACTGTCCTGCTGTAGCAAATCTTTGAGATCTGAATCTTTCAACCACTCTAGCCTAAGCCTACCTTAAATTTCTAGGTGTATACCACTTAATCTTTTTCTTCGGGCTTGCTTCATTAGTATCACTGTCACTTGAAGTTGAACTTACTGCACCTTGCTAATATTTACAGCTTATACGGCATCAGTTGCTTGTTCATCAGTTACGTTGAAGAATAAGACACTTAGAATGGGTCCATAAAACAAGATAAAGAAAGACAGAGACTACAAGTGAAACATCATGCCATATCCTAAATCACCGCCACGTAGTTAAATCTTTAAAACCCCAGACTGTAAGAAGAAAAACCTAGAAAAGCATAAAAAAACAGACCTGGGAGTAAAACACCTGGCTTGGCACCATTTCACTTAATGCGCTGTGCCTGGGACAGGGCATCACGAAATGCAGCCATTACAACACGTGAGACCGGCAACTACAGAAGAGGAGACTACCACTGCTACGCAGGGCAACTATCACATCACAGAGCCAGTTAGTGGGCGACATTGTCTTAACGAGCAAATTCGTGCATTACAGTTCTGAAAAATATCCAGAAAAAAGCCAGATTTCGTCTGACTTTTTTTGGTCTTTGAAAAAAAGCCAAACACGTTAAAAAAGGTAGATTTTCACAATGTGGCTTCAAAAAAGCCAAGTTGGCAACCCTGGCTCAGAGTTTCCTGACTCCTGTTAGTTCCCAGTCGATACTAAAAAGGAGAAACGGACTTTGCACTTGGAACAAACTGAATTAAAGCGTGGCGATTGCAGCTGGAGACTCCCCGCCGTAATAATTTCAGTACACATGCAGCACACACTTAAGAAGGTACATATACTTCGGGAAATTAAGGTCTAGAGCAGGAGTTACCAGCCTGGGTACATGTACCCCTAGATATACATTTGCTTGCCATTTTCTTAAAAGTTCTATTACAAAATCAGTGGATTTATGTCATTTTATTCGGGTCTTTTTGTCATAAGAAATTTAGTGGAACATACTAATTCTTTAAATTACATATCACGCAAAAAGATATGTGGAATAAAATTCCACATCACGCAAGGGAACACGTTTCCAAAACATTTTCTTGACGAGAATACACTTCTTCCAAGTCTGCCAAACTAGCGATAATATTTCTATCCCCTAACAACCTATACACACACGCAGGAGCGCAACCAGCTCTTCATTTCGGGGGGGGGGTAATTTTTGTGAAATTTCATTCGATGACGTCATCGTGCTTATTCAACCGTGGTACAACGTTTTCGCAAACGGTCACAGATAAAGTTTTCTTCGCAACATTTCCGAAAATGAGAACTTTTCAGTTTTAATCAAGATGCAGACCGAATGATCAGCACAGAGTAAAATTTAGTAGCCTAATGCAAACACCTGGTTCCGTACTCAACTAGTGCAGTCATGGCTTTAGTGTGGCAGATGTATAGGCTACTAGTAAACCTGCCTAACTTTTCCTCTTGTTTTAGCAAATTCGCTAGATCCATTATCTAGATCAGTGGTTCCCAACCGGGGAGGAATTTCATAAGTTCAGGGGAGGAATTTCCACTTTATAGTTAAGTTACCTATTCATTGTACAGTAAGTCTTGTACTTCTTTAAGTTGACACCGGCTCTTCCAATTAATTATATTTATATTTGTAAGTTATTTAGTGGACTGTCACACGTTTTTGTTGACAAATTTAGTGCCATTATTTGACAAGAATTAGTTTTTGTCCCACTTTTAATCAAGTTATTGTCGTCAATAAAGACCATTGTTCCAATTTTAGATAATACTAGCCTATGAACTCGAACAATAAGCTACACCGTCACAGGTAAAAGACAGGTGAGAAAGAATATATTAGCAGATCAAATATTCCTGCAGACTCGTATATTAGGGGAGGAATGAAAAAAACGTTTTGTGTAATAAGGAAGGAAAGAAAAGTTCCAAAATGAGCAAAGGGAGGAATGCATCAAAAAAGGTTGGGAACCACTGATCTATATTTTTGAAACTTCAGTTCAGACATGGGGCGATTATATCACAAATGTAATCGAATAGGATTATGATTACTTGCCACCTGCTCGATTGCGAATAAATAAAATCACTATGCAATCGATTACGATTACATTGAAACTAATCACGATTTCAATCGCGATTGCAGTTGTCTTGAAACATCCTCAGAAAGAAAACAAAATCCATTTGCATGGTTTGATGAAAGTATATTTTCAGACAACACGTGATATGAACTGCTGCAATAAATGCAATTACGAATCACTAAGAACTAAGCACCGAAAAAAAGCGAAAAATCACATTAATTGACCTTTGGATCGTCTGCAATCCAGCACAGCAGCATTGTGTATCTTTTCATTTGAAACTGAATGAGCAGGAATATCAATACACCTTCGCATCTGTCTATTGCACCAAAAGTCAACGGTCAAAAAAACCTCACTGGTTTCGTTGAATTTTTTTAATCAGTATCTCGTAGATAATCTCTGTTGACATATCAGTTATCAGCGTTGTGGAAAGGTGCTTTCGACTTGGACCAAATTACCTTGTTCCTATAAAAAAGTTAGATTGTATAAACTATTGTACTAATTGTATAGGTAGCCTATTGCATAATTTATATTTATAGGTTCACTCTGAATATATATCAATAAAACCAACACCTCTCCTCGCAAACGCTAACTCTTCTGTTGCCGAAGTTTCTGCCCGTTTTTAACTAAAGCTCTTATTTTTGTTTTTAAGTATCACTAGACACTCCATTACCTCTGGCGGCCAACATGAAGGCTAGCTGGTACAAAGCGAGATTTCGCTGCCTGTGTTTTCCGGCTGGACCACAGGTGGAGGAGCATGCAATTTTTGGGGGGTGCAAAGAATATTTTGCCCACATTTCTCTAAATTTGCCCGAAAAACTTTTATGTGACAAACGTCCTCGCTACAAATTTATTTTAGCTTTGGTGCATTATATTTTGCTCTACCATGATGCCATAGACTGTAAAATAAAAATTTTGGTACTTGAAATTTGGTTCTTAATAACCCAACTTAATAAAGTAGGCTACGCTAGGCTGTGTAAGAACATTGTCGCAAGCCAGCTGGCTCAGTACTATTGAGCATTTGCCTCACAGTTCTGAAGTTTGGCCATTCACATTCCAGCTGTTGACGTCAGCAAAGAACTTCACAGTTAGCTGAGGTAGGCCTAAAGCTGCTTCCTTCTCTGAAGACTTAAATGTGGTATATGTGCCATGTATCATATTATTTGTATGATGACTACGCCATGCGTCTCACAACATTGTTCAGCTGCACATATTTGCAACAAACAGTATGGCAAAATTTGTTCATCCAAAACACTGTAACCAAAACTTTTCTGTATTTGCCTGACGTGGACTCCAGTAATATGAAGTAGATGCACATAAAGCACATAAATTAAATGCCCTTTTTGGCGCAAACTTTCAAGTGAGTCAGTTGCCCACCGACTCTCACAAACTAGAACATGAAGTTACTACAACCAGTTTGTAGATTTCATAATATTTCATATGTTTTTATGGCATAATAAACTTTCACTTATGCACTCAATGACAAAAAAAGCATAATTTAGTTAAGATTGCCAAAAATGTCGTAATTTCTGCGTCCACATTTCTGGAGATTTTCCCTACATTTTTGACAAATCAAAACGTTTGGTTGTGCCCTTGCACCCCCTGCACCACTGCGCTGGACTATCTGGATGTAACGCGCACAGACGGTCAAATAGCCAGCCCTGAGACATCAGCAAACCGCGATTCATCTCACAGTGACGTAGCGTGAAGAATTCCAAGTTTAATCGCAAAACTTATCGTCGATTACGATTAAATTGGTAATGTAATCGATTAAGATTGCATGTCATTTTTAGTCAGTTCAATCGATTACGATTACTAAATAAAATGTAATCGATTGTAAACGACTACGATTGACGATTACGATTGCCCCATGTCTCCTTCAGCTGAATCTATTTGCTGTGAGAGAATTTCTGCAGACGATATTGCTAGTGGTGAAGTTGTCAGATACAAGAGACTGGTATGAATGTTAGAATATATTTAATCACTGATGCTATTGTCTCAATCGTAGATACGATAATTCGTCTGCCAACTGAAACACTCTTGAACGGAGTGCAGGCAGGACTGCAACTTGAGCATTATTACGAAAGGTTGAGCCAGGCTCGCTACCAGATGTGGGTGGGCCTCGCCACTTTTGCCAGGACTACCTAGTCCTAAACAACACCTAATAACTTTCAGGCCATGGTCGTCCGCAGGGGGGGGGGCAAAACGGGCATTTGCCCCCCCCCCCTGGAAACTGGGATTAAGTACCCAAAACGTTTAGAAAACATGAAGTCAGTAGGTTAATTCCGATTAATTAATTTAATTCTTGCAATGACAGTTTATTTTCCGGTACAATACACTGCACAAGATCCGACCCATGGTTTAGAGTTATGGTGTCATGCCATGATGGGCTTACAGTTCGCCCATGTCCCTCCTTTGCCTGCAGAGGCAGGTTGCGAAAGTTGCGAGCGGATTGTTCTACTGTTCGTCTTTAATTGCGTAACGATAAATCTTCAAAGGTTCACTTCACGTTACGGTAGCAGGCATTTTGTTGCATGTGACTGTTGAACGCAAACATCTTGGCAGGTAATGCAGCTTGAAAGTGACTGCTGGTAGCGGCAAGCCACGTACATTTATACAGTACTGTGTGAAAAGCATGAGTGAATCGTTAGCAATGCTTCCAAAAGCTTGAAAATCCATTGTTAGTGCGAGTGTGACCAATGTGCCTTATGCAGGCTTCTGTTTACGCAATATAAAACTACGCGGCTTGTTAGAATACGTCTATGCAGGCTTGTGGGAGTAGGCCTACGTCTTAATCGTTAAGGCTTGGTTCTGACATCTGAGCGAATACTGAGTGAAAAGCTGTATTTGCTTTGGCGAGTTTTCATAATTCATCTGCTCAATTTTTTAAATCGTTAAGGCTTAGTTCATGGGCGTCGGAAGGATTTTATCCAGGGGCGACACCAGGGTATTTTCCAAAATTTGTGTGGGGGGGGCAAAAGTGGCGAAATTTGGTTTTTCCCACTCGAAACTAAGAAAACCACCTTTTTTGCTGGAATTTTCAAACTCCATGTTCGTTGGAAGGGGAGGGGCAGGGGACCATGGCTTAAGTGCGCACCCTGAAATGTTCGCTTGTTAGATAGCCTACAGAATCAAAGCTACAATCATTTTGCCTCATCCCCGAAAATATAAGCTGGGTGCGGCCCTGCTTGCTAATTCGTTGAAGACCATGGCAATGCTTCTTTCTTCAAAGATTATGGCAATGCTTATTGTTTACTTGAACAGACGTTCCCTGCGTTGAAAATCTGCAGATTGCCTTCTGTGTAAATTATCATAATATTCCTGGCAAGTGCTGCCAACGAAGCGCATTTTGTGTGATTGTTACCGTAACATGGTGCAGTTTCTTTGTGATGTAGAAAGGGTAAAGCATTTTGTGAACGTCCATTTACATTGTATGGTCAGCAACTTGAAAATGATAAGCAAAATTTTGACGTTGCCCCTGGAAAAATTTTTGCCTACGCCCATGTTTGAGGCCCTTGCGAAATTTGAAATTCCCTTGCAACTTTAGAGCTTGGCTATGAAAACCCAGCAACGGTTAAGCACAGATCATAAACTGCAAAAATTCTTAAATAGTAGCCTACAGTAAACCTAGGCAAACGTAAAGCTAACACAATATGAACATAGTAGGCTATTTCTGTCACCACACCAGCCATAGTCTACTGGCTGCAAACTTTGCTCCACTGGTGTGATAACAATGCAGTATTTATTATTGCCGTTTCGAGAGTGGATGAAACTCTATTCCTCAGAAGATAGGCAAGAAACAAAATCAAAGCGTACACACACTGCATTTCTGAAAATTTTCATAGTGGTGCACGAACAAAAGAATGAAAAATGCCCTAGAAGTACCAACATTTTCAACTATCTCACACGTTTTGACAATTCCAGCATATTTGTGGTTAAATACCCGTCATTTACAAAGTTTTCGATCAGATGGCCTGTTTCAAAATTAATCTTGTAAGGAGATAATTAACCAGTAAGACAAAGAAAAATTCAAATAAGACTTTTCCTAAAAATAATTAGAATAGAAATTTTCATTTTATTCTTTGAAAGTTTCTGCAAATGTCACAATTGCTATGCAATGCTTTGAAATTTTCGGGGGGACAAATGCCCCAAATTCCCCCCCTGGTTGCGCCCCTGCACACACGTACTTCGTTACGTACTCGGGAACCACAAATACATCATGAAGACCCAATACTCAATACTATGCACATTGCTCTAGTTCCTGGCTACCTAAACATGTAGAATCCACATGGAATACGCACTTCATCTCCTCATACTGCAGTAAAAGCACATTCTGGAACAATCATGAGGGCAGCGTGTTTATTTTACCCTGAAATCTTCATTTGGGCTCACCAGATATAATGCTTCGTCTGTCACTTAACTTGCCGCTGAATTCAAAATCGAATCACGTGGTTTTGTACAGTTCGTCACTGTCATAAATTTGTTTCTCATCTATACAGCGGGACGAAGTTCCTGCTATAAATGCTTCTATGGTAACAACTGCTCTTTTTGAGCTCGTGCAACAGTTCTATCATGCTACAGAAATTGGCAGTGTGGCCAATGGGGTCAGCGCTTGCGTTGATCAGCCTTAGCAGACAAAATAAAGACATTGTTTAGCATAAAGTGAACTATCGCGGAACACAATCTTAAACATACGTAGTGGACGAAAGGTCTGCAGAAAGTGGTGAGGTGGTTTCTGGACGCAGACGATAACGCAGATTCCCACCGAAACTCAGTTATAACTTTTTGGCGCATTTACAATGTTTCTTGAAATTTGCATGAAAATTCATTCCGTGGTGTTTGCATTAAGCCCACAAATTAACAAGCAAAAAGTATGCGAAAACAGCTAATCTCATTTGCGCAGGTAATAAAGTTTTTGTAATATGTCAAACTCAAGGACGGGTTTTAACCCCAAAGCCCCCCCCCCCTTGCATACGCCCTTGGTTGTTACTGACATACATAAAATATTTCAAAGCCACTTCCGTTGGCCTTCTCACTTAAAATTAATTCCATTTCTAAACTATTTTACAATCACTCACAATTGCTTACTTCACTGCTGTATGACCTCTGGTTATGGTTCTGACTCTTTCTAACTATACCAGTCGACACTAAAGTGGATAGTGGCAATAGGCACTGGTGCCACCCCTAGTGATTTTTCTCTGCCTCTGGTTTTTGTTAACACGCATAAATCTTTCGCCTTTTACTAAAGATTTCTCGTGAAGCTATTGTTCAGAAAGGTTGTTCGAGAAGCAAGAAGATCGTTTAGTCCGACGTCAGCGTTGTTTGCAGTTTAGCAGAAATTTCGCTCTGAGTTCCGGCCCTGTTTAGGGCTATACTGCGATACCGCATTCTTGGTGTTTGGCACAGAAGTTGTGACTAAAATGAGTAACAAAGGAAGTACGCTGTCAGGTTTTTCTGGTAGAGCGTGGAATAACGTTGCCAAAGAGTCGTTGCCTTAAAGTGTTGAATGGTTTTCTCGCGGTACTGATGATATGGCAAAGTTGCCAGAAAAGCGAATGAGGCAGCATATCTATGATCTGCTGCAGAAAGTTAAGTTTAATATTCGTCAATTGGAAGCCACCGTTGAACGACGCGGTGGCATGGTGGACTTCACTTGTTCATGCGAGGAGTAAGCTCAACTACTTGTCAAACTACTTTCACCCATGAAGGAATAAGGATTCGTGAGACTATTCGATCCGGAATTCCCCGACATTTAAAGTACATTGGGTTCCACACCGTTTTCCGAATTCCGAAATGGATCAAGACAGTCGAAGAGGAGCACGGTAAAGTTTGTTTTGCGAAAGCATTACAGGACAAAAGAGGCTTTTGCGACGGTCGAAGAATCTATAAGTTGCATACAGCAGATACAGCAGATCTGAAGGCTAAACCGATACCTAGGTATGTACGAAAGGAAGGTTTGCTGATGATGGTGGAATATTCAGGTCAACCACCGCAATGTTTTTTGTTTTTTTTTTGTCACCAGTTCGAGCACATCCGTTCAGAATGCCCAAATATGGTCACAAATCCTGCACCGTTGACACAGGAAGTGGAACAAGAGTTAGGCATGGGGATCCAGCCAATCATTGGACACGATGCAAGTGACGTCACAACTACCCAATTGTTGCGACGCAATTAGCCAGAGGCAGCGGAAAATGCATGCGGCGTGCCAACGTCACCCGTCCAAGAAGAAAGCTCGAGTGGCATTCATCGTGAGACCAGCCCGTGATCTAGTGGAAAGTGCGTCCGCTTCAGTGCTGGTAGGTCGAGAGTTCGATTCAAAAAAAAAAGAAAAAACATTCATCATAGCACGAAAAGACAATGTCAGTTGTCTGCAGACAATGCTGAAAATATTCCAAAGACTCTGCAACTGACCGAAACCCAGCTGACAAAGATCACGACGTTGACAAGAACCATAAATAAATGTATTCAACCCGTATCGAGATAAATGTATTCAACCCGTATCGAGAACGACAGATGAAGTTTTTCAGGACGACCAACAACGTTCAATATTTTCGACGGACTGCGACGTTGACGATGAATCTGATGACAACAACGAGATCAAAGGTGAACTGCAATTTCTGTGCAAATCTTACAACACGTTGTGCGCCATGCAAACCCGCAGTGAAGAGGGCTCCCGCCGAATTTTTCAGTGTTTGGTTGTTAGGCACAAGAACGAGTTCCAATAATTTTGCCTTGCCTCCATCCCGCAAGTGATACAACTGCTCAATTTCTCCACTGGAATATATAAGATGCGGTTGCGGCCTTGCACAAGCTTTCCATAGTTCCACCAAAGCTTTTCGTTTTTGTGGTGGAAACAAACAGAAACCATCGTGTATTAATTTCGCGGAAATATGGGCTGTGAGAGAATATCATTAAATCGATGTACTTGGAAGTCATCGCAGTGCTACATTATATTTATTATGGCAGCGCCATTCATGCATGTGTCTTGAATGGTTGTGTTTCATAAATGTAAATGTATTATCGCCATTAAGCGTATACTCACTACTACCGCCACGCAGGCCCGTAACCAATTTGGGATACCAGTGGGGGGCGAAGAGTTTCTGAGAGGAGTTCAAAATGTCCAATAGTTTCTCAAGGTATGTCATGGTAAAATTATAAGGGATAATGCGACATCTGAATGTGAAAAGTCATGTGAAACGAGACGAAGAAAGCAAATTTTAACCAATCACAAGGGATAGCAATAAAAACGTTAGCAAAATCATGAGAAAAAGATACGATTGAAATTGCTTTTATGAATGCATGTAAACGCTCATTGTGTTATTTGTTTGGTGTTTGAAACTTTGGAAAAGACAAGAGTGAGAATTATTGCAGTATGTAGCGCTGGTTATGAATATGCTAACTGCATAGTGAGATTGGTGAATGCAGTTTGTAAGTCTCGAATTTGTTGACAAAATGTGCATATTTCGCCGTTGGTAAAATGAGAATTACAATTGCTCTGAATATAAAACTATGCTGATGATTTAAACATTCGCTAACCAATGCAGATGTTGCTAGTTGTCATATTGAGTATGCTGTTGTCTGCTGAGAAGATAAGAAGGGCCTTTGTTACCTAACCCACAATGGGATATTTAGAAACACGGTGTGGATAAAAAATCCATAACTTTTCTAAATCTTTTGAAAAACTTGGCCTTGCCAGCCAATTTTCTTCTTTAAAACTACCACCCGCAGTGTCCCAAAAATTTTGACTGCGCTCTGTGCAATTATGTGCTGTATCACGCTGTTGTATCGTGTTCGTATGCCATCGCTTCATTATTCTTCGTATGCTGTGATTCATGTGTCGTGATTGTGCGCGCCTTTCCGCAATAAACAAATGCTACTCGGAGGGAAACCTCCATACGCAAGAAGAAGCACATTTAACTCAACGCCAACGGAAAGGTTGCAACACCGCCAAAATCCTTTCCCTCCTGTGTATTCTCTCGTAGTCTCCAAACTAAGAGCGCACGCTTTCAGATACACAGGCTGCGTGCGCCGTAGGGTGGATGTAAACGAAATATTTGTTATTTTCAATCTTAAATGCCGCAGGCATTTCAAAATCTCGTTGTGTTTATCATTGGGCACGTCTGGACAAGTTCAGTTGGTTTGCTTTATCGCCTGGCCCTTTCTTGTTTCCTTGTTACGTGTCAGGTTGCTTGCACGGTCTGTTATTTGCATATGCTGCAGGCGTATGCCTTGTGGAGACTCTTGCAAGACAGACAGTTACATGTCACGCTGTCCGCGCGTTATCGAGCGCAAACACTGCTGGTTGCTGCGTTCAGGTTTTTGCAGCGTTCAGGTTTTTGCAGCAGAGAATATTATTTTTGCAACATGGGCGTCGGAAGGTATGGCACGGGGAGCTTTCTCCATCTCCTGAATTTTTAAATTTGATACTTTACTATTAACGTTTCACTAGAAAAATGTTTTTCTCTTAGTTTCGAGTTGGTAAAATGACATTTTACCACTGTTGGCCAACCCCTAAAATATCTACTATTGCCCCTTTCCCTCTGGAAAGAATCCTTCCGACGCTCATGCTTTGCAATATTTTAATCGCAAGGCAAAAGTAAGGATAAGCAAGGGCGAAGAACTTTATATTTCAAATATCATGCAGACATGTCTGCACCAGCGCAACTAATTGGTCGAACGTTTGATTATGAATTCAAGGTATTTGCAAAATCATTATCATATCTTTTGTTTGCTCTATTTTTTGGTCAATAGATGATTAATGTAATTCTGTTCAGTAAACCTTGTATTTCAACGCTTTCAGAACAAAACAAGCTAGAAACTTCTTGCTTATCAACAACGTTTGAATATGAAACGTGTTAATTCAAACTTCTGCTTATTTTTAATTATAATCACCTACATATCAATTTTTGTTCCAATGGGAATGAATGCAACGGCTTTAAATCCTTTAACTCCGACTCTTGAAGTTTTCATCAATTCTACGTTTGTGGTAAGTTAGTTTCAAGGAATATCTCCATAAAAGCAACTTCGTAAAATTGCTCCTCATGCAGCTGGCGTATGCAATTGGGTTGAAACTTTTTCTCTTTGAACCGTAGATGTTTCGCAGCATTAGCGTTGAAAATTGTGCTGTTTCGACGACGACCATGAATATCACGTTGGGTTCGTTTTTGTTTTAATATTAGTAGCCAGGCAGCTCAGTTTTTATCGTTTTCGATTTTTGTCGTTTCGTTAAATTGGTTTTCTTGCTATTTGCTTCGACATACTAGTTGAGTTTCCTTGAAGGTTTAGTAGCAGCAAGATGTTTTTCCGCCAGAGCTTTTGCAAACAATGATTTTCACACATCTACGTAATAAGCCCTAACCGGTCACAAATGACTGGGAGCATCATTGAAGTGGTGGGTAGAAGTGTCATAAAACGTCTTGCGTTGCTAACAATGCATCTACATAAAATATGGCAGCATGTTTCTTGATTTGCAACAGATTTCTGCTAAGCGGGGACTAATCTTATAGGCTTCACCAAAAAAGGGTTGAGGTTTGTTTACTCTTACACGGAATAGCTGATAATTGACAGTTATAACGGGGTTCGTTCGTAGTAACCTGGCATTTAGTGGTTGTGTATGCATCGAGAATAAAGTGGTTGATATAAACTACTTTAATGGGTCGTTTTTGCTTAGCATTATAGCATCTTTAGGTAAAATGCTACGATTTAAAATGCTTGATAAAGCTAGAAGTGAAAACCCTACAATGGTATTTCTGTCGTATGCTTAATATTAGAAACCCTGAAATACTTCCCCAACTATAAGGACGACTCCGGACATATGTCCAGGTTTCTCTAAACCCGTTCTTAAAAGAGAAAAACAGCGTATACACTTGATAGACACAACCCGTGTTTCAAAATATTAGGACATCTGCCACAAATAGTTTAAAGAAACTGTTGAACAAGTGCCATTTCCGACCATTCCTTTCGAATGGAAAAAGCACGCTTTTTGCCAAATCAGTTTTAACAAATTTAATGAAAGTATCCTCATGAACATCATAATATTTGTCGTAAGATTATTCAATATATTGAAAAACATTTGCACTGTGAGTTTCAAATTATCTTTTATTATTTTTTATCTCAAAACATCGACAATACATTGATTTTAAGTACAGCAAATATCAGCACTCATGGGAGTGTAGTCATCTTGGAAAAAATGTATATGAGCGGAATGAGTATCTGCTGTGCGAACACTATAATATCACAATAATTTTTATTCAATAATTCATCAATATTTAAACTGTCTGCAAACTCACAGGATTTTACGGATACAGATAGGAAGCCTTGATTGCTAAGACATTTCTGCAGTTTTTCATTTTCGCTTGGAAACTATCTAACATCGAACGGCTTAACATTAATAGCTAATACTGAGGCGCAGCAACGTTTCATAGATCTTTGTGCCTTGATGTAGAAAAAAAACAACGCAAGCTTTGGATTTTTTACACTGCATCGTTATAAGTTGCTCAGTTTCGAAGCAGTTAGTTTTGACATCCTTTATGACCACAATAACCGATATATCAGCTCGGACTTTTTCAGTCATAACTTGCCGACTTCTTCCACTTCTTTTGAGCGAGTTGTTGAAACCACTGCTTGGCCGCACTAGATCTCGGGGCAGGTGTTGAGCAGCCATTCCATTGTCTCGTTATCCAAAACCGTCAGGCCATGAATTCCATGGGGAGGTCGATGGATTGGACATTGAAGGACAACATGGTCGACGGTTTGTTCTTCTGTGCCACACTCACAGGCCGCAGAGGATACCATACCCCATTTGTACAAGCAGGAGCGGAAACGTCCGACACCGGTGCGGAGGCGGTTGAGCCGGACCCACGCTGTTCATGGAAGGGTGTTTCCAAGAGGTTCGATGCTGACGCCAGGGACGAAAGTACGGAGTCCCGTGGTGCTCTCCAACTACTCCGCGTTCCATCGGTGATCCGCCACAGCGCTGTACTTCTGTTGCCGTCAGACTAACTGATAAGTTGTGCGGCGCGTACAAATCAGAGATTATCACGGAGCACAAGTCCGGAATGGACACCTACCGGAGTGTGCGTTGTACACTGGACCAGGAGCCGGAGCCACTCAAAAAATTAAAGGAGCAATTAAAATTGCTGTAGTGATGCTTGTTGTGGTCAAACAGAACGGAATTGACTGAAATGTGGTTTCTGACCAATGTCAGCATTGTCATTAGTCATTATAGTGTGACACTGGGCGAGAGCAACGAGCATTTCACCCCTATTGATGGTGTTAGTGCATATTCAAAATATGTGAGTGGTAATGTAGTTGGGAATATAGAAACTATGCAGCAAACGTGGTAATGAAGGTCTAATGATGTGGGCAAAATCACAAGACATTTTGCAAAAAGCAATGGTCACCGACGCAGAATATGAACATGTAACAGTTTGTCAAAATGACCTATATTAACAGGATTTGACGGTTAGAAGTAATGTACAGTAATAGCACATTTATCTGCATTCATTGTGCAGATTTTTAATCTGGGCACCTCTTGCATAGACCAATCTGTGACCCATTTTGGAGCTATCCTATCCTGGTAAGTTTCGCTTGATAATTGCAGCCTAAACATGACAATCAGTTGTTTTACAGCTATAATATTGCTTTCATTAAATTGCTGGGATAGCACATTATATAGCCTATAATGTACATATTGTTAAATTTTTTGGCATGGTTTGCTTCATGTTAATGGCTGAGTTTAGCGCAGCCATAGTTCAGAGATGTGTCTAGGCACGTGGTTGAAATAGGAATCAATGCTAATAAAACAGGTGATCAGCTGCTGACCTTGGAGATTTCAAATCAGCGTTTTGTCAAGACTGAAAATAGTGATGGAGTCTCAAAACTTGGTCTTGGTCTCGAGAATCATCTCGAAACACATTTTTGCGAGTCTCAATCTCGAATATTTCAGGTCTTGTCTTGGTCTCGGTCTCGAAAGCTACAGGTCGTGGTCACAAGCCTATTGCCTTGAGACTTTAAATGCTGCAACGATATGACTTAGTAAAACTTATGTAATTAAACGTATTTCTTGTTTGCTTACCTGTAGGTAGGAAAAATGCCGAAGTAGGTAGGAAAAATGCCAGAAATTTGACAAAATTTCAACTTTGAAATCATAATGGCATTTTCTTCAAAATGTTTAGAAAAATTTCCTCTATATCAACAAAGTTTCGAGTCTAGTGTTTCGGTCTCGGATTTTTTGATGAAGTCTCCGTCTCGAAATTTTAACCAGGTCTCCGTCTCGAAGTTTAGGTTTCGACTACATCTCTGATTGAAAATTAAATCTCAATTACAATGGTTGTCAGATATCTGACTTATTATT
>Ga0210059_1009556_pt1 | contig 15130 bp, 10 predicted proteins | sample Ectturendosymbi2_FD_188042 | JGI IMG/M metagenome (GOLD analysis project Ga0210059, IMG submission 188042) | Ecteinascidia turbinata endosymbiont from Florida, USA - Sample 2 (SPAdes) (version 2) | ecosystem: Host-associated > Tunicates > Ascidians > Unclassified | place: Key West, Florida...
TGCAATCGCCAAACCTGGCTCCATCGGGCCTCTGTGTGTCACCTTCGACGCCACTAGTTTCAAAGGCAACCCAGCCTTGGTCGGCTTCATCGGAGGAGAGCATGCCTTGTACTGGAGTAACAAGACGGTAAATGCGTGGCAGGAGTGATCTGCTCTGTATGTTGGTTTAAGTAAAGCCACGACATCCGAAATATGACGTAAATGTTTGGTAAGTTTAAACGCATTGTTAGCGAACAAAGAGTAGCAGGGGTCTGCCCGCAGGCCTCGAGACAAGTGCCCATTGGAGACGTGCTGTATTATGACGTAATATCCCCTCTGCCATCCTTTGTGTTGCACCTCGTTGTTGAAATTTCTGTAACATCAGCGGGAGTCTTCGACAATCCAACCCTCCCTTGCTCGTACACTGCAGCTTCCTTCACTGTCCGCGCAGTCCTTCATTTCAAGCTTCGGTTGAAGTGTTCGTGATCCATGCGACGGTTTATTCAACAGACTCCCTGCGAACACTTAAACAGCAATTAAACACCACCTTACAGTGCTGTGGGAAGCTGGATTGCTTGGATATTTTTCTCGCGCACTGTTCTCTAGCGTTACCGGTCAGAGCCCTCTTTTGCTATGCGTTAAAGTTACCTGCACGTGAAATAATTTTCTAAGCGAAAAGGAAGTCATTTTTGTCGTAAAAACAAATATATTTTAGTGTCACACAGGAGATGGAAAGCATGTATTATAATTTTCATTATTGTTCCTGTTTTGCTCAGAAAGAGGAGCGGCAAGAAGCAGTCATAGACGCTTTGTGTGGTTTGTTCGGTGACAATGCCAAAGATCAGCTGATCCAATACGAAGACCATGACTGGGGAAAGGAACCTTACAATGGCGGATGTCCTGATCAGCACCATGCAACCTGGATGTTTGATCTACTTCCACAATGCATTAAGGGAACCATTCGGCAGGTATGATGGACTGTTTTTTGTGTGGAATTATCGTGTCGTCACGTAGCAAGGCCTACATCTGCTGATATAGGTGTGGCAGCCTGGAGATGGCGCCACATGTAAATAAATCATCTCCGGTAGATGGTGCCCATAAGTAACAAGTCACTGTGATAGTCACCACAAGCGAATTATCATAATTCAGTTATCTCTATATAATGATAACCTAGTATCAGCAAAGTGAACTCGTCGAGGGAGCTCTATTGTTGCTGGTTGCTTTCCTGTTAGTTTAATGCGCCGAATTCCATTGTGCTTGCCTCAGTAATTCAAGGTAATGCAGATACCTGTAGCATAAGTAGACTTAGCGTAATTTCTACAACTAGTTGTGAACTAGTTTTTGCAGTGTAGGCTAATCAAGGTAATCTTTCTTAACCTCTTTTAATTATCGCTTATCTGTGAAAGGAATCTATACCGCACTGCCAGCCTGCCGCATCACTTTGCAGTAAGTCAAGTTCTAGCTTACTTTCAGCATAAAATGACTCAAAACTAATTGAAAGTTATCAACATGCAAAATAGCTTCTGACTGCAGCAATTGCTGTAGTTCCATTGAAGACAATGGAAAAATGACGCAACAATAAGCCCCCAATTTTACAAATGGCCATTGTGCGGAATTATTTCATAACAATGCATCATCAGGCTGGAGCTCATTTTGAAAACTTCACTGAAGTGAAATTCCGGGACATTTTGCTAACCGGGATGGGACACCGGGACAGACGTTTAAACCGGCACGTATGGTAGGTCTAAGCATAAGGTCTCGGTGCCATTTGTCTTTGCAGCATGCGCTGATGCATGGAAGTGTTTGTCCTTTCTCACTGACAGCTTCCTGTCCCGTTATGACGCGACACATGTGGATGCGATAGTGCAGAAGAAATACAGTTGGAACACGAGTTGAACTTCAAGCCAGTTTCTAACCAAGGGAGGATTCGATTGCCGGCGTCGCGGAACAGAACCTCGCGCGGCTCTTCATGAACGATCGTCGTGTCTGTGCTGGCGACAGCACCGGACCAGTGATGAGCTCCCTCCCCTGCACATCTGTGGTGGACCCGAACCCATGACAGCGGGGGCGGGTTGGGGCCAACCTCAAGCTGCCACCCTTCCTCACCCCCCTCAACATTAAAGCTAGAATTTGCACACAAGATTGGTTTGTCGATACATGTCGTTTCGCTTAGGTTCGACATCGATTCATATATTTAAGTAGTTTTCCGGCGCACCATCCTATGCTATGCACCCTTTCCCGTCGGCCACCAACTCCTGCAAAATAGTTTTTTAAACCCCGTGGACCTCGTTTCCCAAAGCACTTTAATAGACCTGCATTGCTCTGCATGTGCATTTATTTGCTACTTGTGTAATGATTGAAACAAGAAAGACGCCTAGCGCCGCATCAGCCCGAGTGAAAGCAGTTTTTGTCGGAAATTTTTCTTTGAAAGTTGACGAAATTTCATTGTTTCTTCAGAATGCATTGGGCCGGAACTGAGACCGCGACAGTGTGGACCGGGTATCTAGATGGCGCTGTGGAGTCGGGCCAACGAGCAGCGCGCGAAGTGGTCCAGGCTATGACCGGTGGCCCAGTGTCGCAAGTTCCGCCACTGACATCGTCTGTGTTTGAACGCGGGCCGTCGTTTCACGGGGCCAGGCAACAAAAACAGGGATCCAAGTTGAAAACGTTCTACAAAGTAGTTCTGGTTGCTGGTGTCCTGTGTGGGGTTGGATACATTGCTTACCGGACATCAGAAAAAGCTGCATAAGATTTGTCGCATCATCGTAAAGTGTGATTTTCTTGTAATTGCAATCCTTTTGTATGTCGGGCACTGTTTCGCCGTTTCTGTGCAATGTTGTAAATGGTACGATTTTTATTCGCGAATGCACATCTGATCAAATGCGATATGCGCACACTTTTTCTTCATATTTTGTAAGATTTCATGCAGTTAATGATTTGAAAAGCTGAATGGATGTGAAAGCTGCGTGTGGCTGATGTCGCTGTTGCAGCAAAGCGAAGTTGTTTTCAACTTTTTTTGGTCATCAAGTGGAAAACAACTCAGTAAATGTTCAACTTCGTCTTGCCGAAGATGCAGTTTGTCAATCGCGAAACGTCGCAATCGATAAATAATTCCACTTAAGTCAAAGCTGGTCGTCGCGTCACCAGTATAGTGTATCGGGGCAAAATCACATTAGAAGCCCACATATGCGAATTGCAAATCATAAGCAAGTATTACTCCGGAAAACGAGTCATGAGCTTACTTCGTGCATACCTTCATCTTTCCACACTTGCCTGCATTGATGCTTGCAAGAAGCGACCTGCCTTCGAAACGCAGAAATGAACCAATGCAGACGGCTCTCAACTACTTCGTGATATCTCTGCAGATGTATTTATCGTCGCACGTGTCTCAGCAGTGACATTTTTTTCAGATATTTGCAGATTGCTTCTCATCTGACTGCTTTATCGAAACTGCAGCCCAATAATACAAAATAATTGTCCTTTGTAACAGATGAACAACTGTGCGTCTTGAAAAGTTGTAACGTCGCAACAACTTATACCTGAATGAGACTTTTACCATCAAAATTTTGTATCATTAAATCAAAATTCAGCAAGACTTGATTTCTAAATTTGCAAGTGCTTCACAAGCAGGGATTAGTTTGTTCGACTTGATAAGGGACTGGCCTGAGATGGTCATGAAAGTTCGATGTTGAGAAAGCAAGGTACAGTGTATCAGAACCTCTGCGAGAGAAAGTACTGTGATCACCGAGCAGCAATGGCGAAGGCGTTCACGACAGGCCGACGACCTCCGGTGCATGTTTTCAAGTCCGATGAAGTCATTTTGAGCTACCGCAGAATACAGCACAATGGGGGGTTGGAGTTAGAAAAAACCTTGAGCTTGACACTTTACAAAAACTGTATTACCTGCGCAAAGGAGATTGTTCTCGTATACTTTTTGCTTGTAAACTTGTCGCCTCAATACAAATACCACGGAATGGCTTTGCATGCAAATTTCAAGGACCATTGCAAATGTGGCAAAAAGCAATAATTAGATTTTGGTGGGAATCTGGGTCATCGTCTGCATCCAGAAACCCACTCACCACTTTTGGCAGACTTTTCGCCCACTAAGCATGTTCAAGCCTTTGTTCAGTGATAGTTCACTTTATCTGAAACAGTTGCATTTATTTTGTCTACTGAGGCTGATTAGCACAAGCGCTGATCACATTGGCTACATTACCAATTTCTGTAGCATGACAGAACTGTTGCAGGAGCTCAAAAACAGCAGTTGTTAAAACAGAAGTATATAGGCATTTGATGATGTCTCAGCAAGTAAAACTAAAAGTTTGCTGGGCTTCTATACATAAAAAACGAAAGTTTTCTTGCGAACTTTATGCGCATTCTCAATTGTGTATTTAGCAAGATTCGATCTTACAAAGCGGGGTATGCGCCAGCCGCACACTTTCTATGCTCCACTGCTCGTATTCGACAAGACATCAGTGCAGCCTCATTTTGCAGTTGTAAATTGCTCTGACGCAGTGATGGGTGTATTTTACTCCTCTGTTTTAACGCGCAGCCTGATATTTTTGCAGTTACGAACTGCTGTGTCGTAGCGTTGAGTGCATTTTCCTCCGATATCCTAACCTGTAGCGCTGAGAGTTTAGATTCAGTGCAATGACACATAAAATAAGGGAAGTGCGTGTAGAAGATTAATATGCATATTGTGTAAAGAAACTTCGCCAAAACGTTTGTTTGGAAACATGAATATGACGTCAAATTGTGACGTCACAAACAACGCACACCAAGTGCAAATGAAACCCCCCATGAAAATTTTTTACGTACGCCACTGGTACAGCAAATATGCTTAAAATGTTGGCAACATACATGAAAAATTCATACAAGGTGGAAAAATACTATTTCAACCATTTAACCTTTCAGAAGGTTAAGAAAGTGTCTATGCTTGCGTTGCTCATGGAACCCTATGCAATGATCCAAGTGTCTGTCCTAATTCCTGTAATAAACCAGATGGGTGGAAATGTCGCATCTATGTTTCATTTGTGTGTTTCGGCGGAACTAAGTTCTCTTGTAAGAGATTAATCTTGTCAGCCTTGCAATGCTTCGGCTAAAAGATCATGTAGCGAATAGTGTGGTTGTGAATAATTCACTGCCTGTAGCTCCTGTCTTCGCAGGTTGAAACTGAAGTTGAGTTTATTAAAAGATAAAATCCATGCATTATGCGTTCGGCCTATTCTCAGGATGAAAGAAGCTCAACTTTAATTTACTGTACATTGCTGAACCCAGCAGCAAAGTTGCTCTTATTGGGACTTAATTTATTTCCTCAACATTATGCACAGTGGTTTTTAAGCCGTTTTAGGATGTCAAAATGACACCCTAAATTCTGAAAGCCAAGAAGGTATGGTTTTGCTTTATATTGAAGTAAAACGGTTTGAGAAAACATGTTTTCTTGCACGTGGCTATTGCATCATGTGATGCAATGATAGGCCGACACAATTCTCTGGCGCAAAAGTTGGAAGCGGAAATTGTAAGAATAGTATCTGTGCATTGTCATGTGCACCACCTGGCTTCGGCCTGTTGCTATGTTTCCGCAGATTTGTGCAGTGTACGAAAATGTGAAAGCACTTTAATGCGATTATGGAAGTGTTTTACCGTTGCGATCGGCTTGCCTGGCAATGCATCAGACTACAATGAAGACGAAATGTCGGCATTTGCAGCGCGCATGCAAAACAAGGTGGTTGTCGAGTGAGGCAACTGTGCAGAGCTAGGAGTGAGATTTTGGCCATTTGGGCTGCACTGAAGCAGCTGTGAGCATGCGCAAATAGGTGGGGGGCACGAGGGACCAGTCCCCCTACGATATAATATGCCATGACCCCCCCAAATTTTCTCTAGGTTTCGTAATATATTGGTTTCACACCAAGCTGTCCCCTCACGTTTTACAAAAAAATTGCGCCCATGGCTGTGAGCAACTAAAAATGATGCAATGGGCATTGTTTGACCGCGACTTGTGAAAACAAAAAAATTCATTATGGTGCTTTCCTTTTCCTAACATTGCTACCTCGTCTGACAGAACTGAGCAAAGTTTTTCAGGTGGACTGTTTTAACTTTGCACAGATAAAAAGCTTCCGTAGAACTGTGCATCACTAAGCTCTCTGATGCCGCTGCTAAATCCGAGGTTAAAGCTGATTGGGAAAGTTTTGAGAGCGAATTATGGGAACTTACAACACCGGATGTTTTGGCTGACTCGTGTGTGTGTCAAGTGGCATGGCGTTTTGCAAGGGCACCGAAAGGTTGGCAAACTGATCATCCCGATACACAGAAAAGGGGACAGGAGTGAATGCACCAACTACTGGGGCATCTCTCTCCTTAGCCTCCAATGAAAAGTATACGCCAAGTGCCTTGTAAAAAGATGCCGCGAAATAATTGAACCAAAGTTGGATGATACCCAGTGCGGTTTTCGTCATGGCTGTAGCACAACAGAAAAAAATTCCCCTCTCCAACAAATGTTCGAGAAATCTTGGGAACATGCCAAACACGTATACACATGTTTTTCCTCAATTATTCAACACTCCTGTATGGAGACCAAATGCAGTAGTTGTCCGTGAATTGTTTCGGAGTTTGCGTCTCATCAATATTGCTTTTGTGTAGCAAAAATATGTGGACACTGTGTACACACCAAGCATAAAAAGTAAGAAGTGCTGGGAAAGTGTCTTACTCCTCTCAAGGCTGGACACGTACTAACACCGGTTGTGTAATGCCCTACTGTATGGTTATCCATTTTCAGTGCTTTTGCGAATGACGATACAGCTGTGGTGAGGATAAACAGCTTTACTCTTCCCAGTGTTGGTCATGTGCAAACACCGTTTCTGTAATGTGCGCTGATGTATAGCTAACCACTTTTTGTGCTCTTGTGTCTGTGATATGGACCATGAGTCCGCAATAAAATATCATTATTATTATCGAGCTCTGGAAAGTATATGACTGGGTTCCTCATGAAAAGCTTTGGGGAAACATCGCAAGAGTATCCTATGGTGTTGAAGACCGTCTGTTACTGGCCGTCAAGTCAATGTATTCCTGCTCACAGTCGGTGTCCGTGTCGGTGGAGTTAAATTACAACCGTTCACCGTAATGTTGGACTCCGACAAGGGAGTGTACCGTCACCCAAGGGTTTTTTTAAGGTTTCGCTTTGGTGACCGCAAGGAAATTTTAAGAGACCGCTTGGAGGAATTTGAGAGACCGTTCTCCATTGATGTGATCTCAGGTCACTATATTTTGAGAGACCGTTGGAGGAATTTGAGAGACCGTTTTGGTCCCTCAAAACACCTTAAAAAAAACACTGCCGTCACCATTCCTCTTCATATTTCATATCAGGGTCTCCAAACTACATCTCGTTGATTTGGTAGAATGCAACATATCCCGAAACAATGACATTACTTCAAATGTCCGGCCCTCGAACTGTTGTGCAATGGCTTATGTGGCCCTCTTCCAAAAAAATTGGAGACCTAGAAATTGGATAGAACCAGGGTTTCTCAAACGGGCCCTCGGCCCCCCTTGGGGCCACGAGTAGAGGCCTTGACTAGGCAGCTTTGCCGTGATATTGCATAACCCATGTGTCACGATATATTTAAGTATTCGCCTGTTAAACTTAGAAAGGGGGCCACGGCTCATGAAAATTTGAGAACCACTGGGGATAGACAGTCGCAGCCGAGTGGAAGAGGGTGTCACCCTGGGGAGCTGCAGAATCTCCTCTTTGCTTTTTGATAACGATTTGGAACTCCTAATAGCAGGGCTGCGGAGCTCTTGTAAAAATGAATTGGCTCCGGCTCCGGAGCTGTGTTTTTTTATAACATGGCACCGACTGTGCTTTGTTAATACACTTTAACACTTTCGGTATTCTTAGTGTTCTTGTAGCAAGTATTCCAACATATTTTGAACTAATACTGCTACCACTACCAGGCCTGGGTAGTCGTAAGGAGTTTGTCCAGAGTAGTAGTAGTCGGTAAAAATTCTTTTAAAAATAACCGACTTCGGGCTGATCTTCTGCTCGCCGATTGTGAATGTTTGTGCCACGAAAAAGTCCGTAAGCGTCACACTTTGCGTTTTTGCACAAGGACCTAGTCCCACAAAATGCGCAAATATGCGTTGCGGTGGTATTGACTGACTTGTTCACACTATACACTCGGCAGTAATTCCACAATCTGATGTGACTTGAACAAGTCCTAACATGAACCTCTTTCGACCTATTTCGATCAAATTAATTTGTCTGGCAGCACGAGCGAACCATGGCAACTGTCAGTACGCGAATGATAAATCTGATTTTTGGCCCTCGATTATATTTCTGCTTCTGAAGCATTGCATGTTTTGATACAATTAGATGCCGGTAACACAGTTACTTACCTTCGTCCTCTACACCAGCGTGGTCCAACTACAGGCCCACAGGCCACATGTGGCGCGGGGACAGAATTTTTGTGGCCCGCGGACTTTCTCACTATTGATTGCTGTGTGGATATAAAAGTAGGTAATTTTAGAACACGCATAACAGCTTTTAATAATAACAATGTACATCGTACAATATTACCGGCGTTAGGTTAGACCAGCGTCTCCAAACTACGGCCCGCGGGTCAAATCCGGCCGCCTAGACATTTCACTGGCTCACGAAGACATTTTGTTAATGAAAAAATAATGTATTTACAAAAAATTTATTGATTTCGAGAATGTAACATATCCCGAAACAATCCTACTGCGTAAGATGTCCGGTCCTCGAACTGTTGTGTAGTGACTCTCTGACAAAAAAGTTTGGAGAACCCTGGGCTAGACCGTAGAGAGCTTCTAGAAAATAATCAGCATAAATAGGTTTCCCAAACTGAAACATTTTGCAATAAAAATGCACTCGGCGGTTAGGGTTAAACCCCCCATTGAGCTTGATATTTTACGAAAACTTTATTACTTGCACAAAGGAGATTAATTGTTTTCGCTTACGTTTTGCTTGTTAATTTGGCGATTTAATGCAAATACCACTGAACGGTATTAATTTGCATGCAAATTTCAAGGAACATTGTAAATGGGCCAAAAAGTAATAATTAGGTTTTGGTGGGAATCTGGGTTGTCGTCTGGATTCAGAAACCATCTCACCACTTTTTGCAGACCTTTCATCCACTACGCATGTTTGAGATTGTGTTCCGCGATAGTTCACTTCATCGGAAACAATTGTCTTTGTTTTGTCTGCTATGGCTGAGCAGCGCAAGCGCTGACCGCATTGGTTACATTACCAATTTCTGTAGCATGATAAAACTATTGCACGAGCTCAAAAACAGCAGTTGTTAAAATAGAAGCATTCAAGCATTTGTAATATCTCAGCAGGGAAAAGGGAAAACTGCTGTAAAAGTTTGTTGGGCTTCTATACATAACACAAAATGGAATGTTTACTTGCGTACTTTATGCGCATTCTCAATTCTTGTGTAGTTTAGCAAGATTCGACCTTGCAAACCGGGGTGTGCGTCAGCCGGTCCAGCCGCACACTGTCTATACTCCACTGCTCGTATTCGAGAAGACATTTAGCGCAGTCTCATTTTTCCGTTGTAAATTGCTCTGGCGCAGTAATGAATGTGTTTTACTTCACTGTTTTGACGCGCAGCCTGATATTTTTGCAGTAATGAACTGCTGTGTCGTAGGGTTGAGAGCATTTTCCTCTGACCTAACCTGGAGCGCTGATAGCTTACATTCAGTTCAATGACGCATAAATTAAGGCCAACAAACTACGCCAAAACGTTGGTTTGGCAACATAAATATGACGTCAAACTGTGACGTCTCAAACAACGCACATCAAATAAAAATGACCACCACATGCCACTGAATGAAAAACCCCCGATGAAAATTTTCTGCGTACGCCACTGTCAGAAGCACATAAATGTGTGAGAGTGGGCTACATATTCTACTATGAAGCAAGTCAAATCCAAAATATAAATGGAATGTCCGGCGAAGCACTGTCAATAGTCTCTGACTTGCTGCCACTAACATATTGGTATTGATATAGGAACGATAGTGTCAGATGTTACAGGCACGTGGGTGCCTGCATTTTAGGACAGTCCCCCAAGAGCACCGGTTAATTAACAAGGACTGGCCAAGTCGCGCCCGAAATTACAATGAAGAAAATCAGACCGCCCGTTACACTCGACCCGCTCAATTTAACACAAAAGAGTTGTATTCACTCATGGTTGTATAACACATCAAGCGCCGGTTGTCTGGAAACTTGCCCAAGTGCAGGCCGCCGGCCCACGGTATATACGTGGCCGGCGTACGATATACTCGTACTTCACTTCAAATGCCAACCGTTGAGCGCCGGGTCTTATGTTTTCCTCTATAAAGTACGAACATTTCGTACAAGTCTCTAGCAACCAGAAACATATATTTATAATGTTCGCTGACGTACGGTGTGGTCAGGAGAACATTTCAAAGCAACCTTGGTATATTTTGCCTGCAGTCACGCACGCGTTTCGCAGAGTGCGGAAATAAGATCGGCCTGCTGTAACCATGTGGCTGATTGTCTCGTCACATTGCCTTTCATTGGGAGCGGTTTCTAATGTAATGCGGATAAACAATTACTCAGAAATTTTCTTGCCGATTTAAAACCTATCATGTAGAGATTTGATGATTTTTGCTTGAGCATAAATATTTTTTTCGACAGCAAGTAAGTGCTTAAGCCGTGTGTTCGACGCTGCTTCACAAAACATTCGTTCTTGGCAGATTTCAAATGACACCCGTTTGTGTAAAGCATTTGTGAACGCATGCCAGTGTGATAGGACAAAAAATTAGTGTGAGATGGAACATTATGTAAAAAGGTGACGGTTTTAGCTGCTGCAAAATTGTTTTATTTTCAACAGCAAGTAACTGCTGGAGCCGTCTGTTCGGCTGCTTCACAAACATTCGCACTTGGCAGTCTTCAAACGGCCCGTTAGCGCAAAGCCTTTGTGAGCCAGGAAGGATCGCGAAGAATAACACCCGTTGATTTGCGAAAAAGCAGTAATTCAGTGATCGCGACTTGTGATCTTTTCGCTGCTTCCCAACAATATACATCAATGGAGATTAGAGTTCAACAGAGAACAATAAAAGTTGCTGCCAACAATAGCTCGCATTGCACCCTTGCCGCTCGTCCTTTCCCATCGCAACAACGCCAAGCACCTGAACGTGCGTGCATAACTTTTTCACAAATCTCAAACCATATTTAAGACCAGCTGATAAAAATGTTGTAGCTTTTTTCCTCTCGTTTCATGCACTACCATCTTGACATGCGGCTGCTACAAGGTAATCACAACATGTTCTGTGATATTCACATTTTTTCTGCAACAACAACAACAGCATTCCAGCATCCAAGAGCTGATAATTTTCGAATGCTCAGCCCACGTGCAAGTAAAATTTTGCGTTGTTTTTTGAGCAAAGAAAATTTTGTGCGGCTTTTTCATGCGAAAAAAAATTTTGCGTGTTTTTTCGTTGTGCAATGTTCGTAATAATTTTATTTCGTAGTTCAGTTCGTGCAACGAAAACATCTATGAAAGTTTTAAGTATCGAAACGAAAGTGCTGTACGTTTTAGTCAAATCGAAACCAAACTGAGTTATTTAGCGATCGGCAAAAACAGCTGAACGCATGTGCGTTTTCGGACGGAGTCGAAAAGCAGAAATGCTGTCTAGGACCAAAACTGTTATAACTTTTCTTCTCTACAATTTTTTAATTCAAAACTGGGCAGGATGCTTTGTAACAGCTATAGCAACCGTTTCTGTGATTTCTACATTTTTCCCATTGTTGAAATAGGCGCAATAAATTTTCAAAGTCAAAACACAGACAATTCACCCTTGTTTCAGGGTTTTTTTCTCTCTAAAAGAAGTGGAAAAATTATTTGATTTCGATTTTCATAAACTACACAATATGATTAACGTTTTTGTGCAGAATTTGGGTTTCTATCGTGCAAGGTTTTCCATCCAGAGCCTTTTTAAAACTACGCCTTGCCCACTCAAGCGCCAGCACGAAAACCATACCGGCGTTCTAGCATCAGACAGCAGCCACGAATATACCGTGGACCATATAACTTTAAGCAATACGCATTTACTTTCAAATGCATCATAAATATATTACAATACCATATACAGGGGTTGCAATAAGAGTTCAGGGGTTACCGCAATGAATTGGAATGGAGATGAGAGTGACCCAAATTATCCTAGAGCATCAGGGATAAAGCAAGCTACTAGGCTATACGTCCCTGGCTAAGGTCTAGTCCATTGGTATGCCCACTTGGACTATTCCAGCTTGGTAAAGCCCACAGTTGGTTTAGGTGTTAAGCTTGGAGAAGCCCACTGCTCAACAATAGTTTTTTTCTAGCAGTCCCGGTAAAGCCCGTAGCCCAACTAGTCTCAATAGCTAGCAATGGACTGAAGCCACTAGCTACTGCTTGAGCTGCTTCTTGGACCGAGGTCGACGTCAGAACTGATCCAAGTGAAATTTTCTAGGCCTGAGGAAAACACATTGTGTCGTCTTAGCTCACGTGACAAATACGGAATTCCCCACTTAGTACAATCTTAAAAAGGGACTTTTCCAGTTAAAGCAGTCTTAAGTCACATGACTCTAAACAATCTTAAATCACGTGACACAATACAATCTTAATCAGGGAATACCCAACGGGGATTTTTCAGATAAGATGATCTTAATGCGACTCTAGTGTTCATACGTAACGTTTCGCCGAAGTCCGAAATCGTTGTTCTCAATTAACTCCATAGTGACTTTGGTGTCTACTTTCAACGTTTCGTCGAAGTTCAAAATCACTTCGCCGAAGTTCAAAATAGGTTTTCAATGTAAAGTGTTTTTATCCGTTTAAATCAGTGGTTCTCAAACTTTTTGAGATCGCGTACCACCTGATGTTTTTTTAAGGTTGGAGTGTACACCCCTTGGTTTCAGAAGAACGTAATTTGTTCAAATGTACTTAAGATTAATATAGGAAATAAACGAATTAACAACATTAGCCTAACACACGAACGAATTATAACACAGAAACGAATTAACAAAGCTTTTAGAATATGACAGGAAAGCTGCTCGCGTACTACCGGAAAAGCCCTCGAGTACCACTAGTGGTACGCGTACCACAGTTTGAGAACCACTGGTTTAAATCGTACGTATCGCCTTCGAATCGCTACCAAACGCCAATGTAAAGTATTTCTGCAAAACTTTAGGTCACTCTCCTCCTTGATGTGAGTTACAATTAAAATGCAAAGTGCAAGTACACAATAATACAGTGAATGCGTTCTGCAATGTCCTTTTAGACATCTTTACATTGTTCCAGTTTCGTTCTTTTGGGACTTAGTCCATTTCGTGGTATAACTGTAGTTTCCCAATATTCTTCTCAGTCATTGCTATTCAATAAGACCAATGACAAACTTCTAGGTCGTTTTCTTGACTTGCTTTTAAAGTAGTTGAAGTCCTTAATCAATTGTATCCCAGAATCAAGAGACGTTTCGTGTTGAGGTTGCAACGCGAACTCAACACAGAGAAGCCTCAACCACAGGCACTGCATTGAACTAAAATCCGTTGAGAGATGGCCGCCTCCGGACACAGCAAGCATCGAGAATGCATTCTAAGAACTATGCGAGAGTCTGTTATTTGCGGCTGAACAATGTATCCTTCTTAGCCGTCGCAAGAACTGTGTGCCATGTTAGGACAGAGAGTGTGAGACCCTTTATCGCCCCTTCGTCCGAGCCCCAGTGGGGACTGAATCTGGCAGAGCCGCCTCGTCCCTACTTTCACAGCTCGATAATAAGAAGCAGGAGCGATGGGTAGAAGCTGCCAATTCCATCGACTTCTCGCACTCCAACCGCAAGGAGTGGTGCACCATCACTAAACTTTGAAAAAAGGACCTCTAGGCGCCTTGTAATATTCAAACGAGGCGCAATCGTCAGAGGAGCGTCCTGGCCTGCCACCCTTTTCATCAAATTGCAACCCCAGCACTCGCGAGTAGATGAGATTCGTGTCGTGCATGTTATTATTCCCAAAGTTTGCTACCTGCCATGGTCAACACCAACTTTGATGAAAGAGTACACTAAATCCGTCAGGTCAGCTCTTTTCAAATGACACAAGTTGCCAATTCCCAATATCTGCGACATGTGCGTTCACCGTTTCAGGTGCAATCCGACCAGTAATGATATTGATCAAATCATCGGGATGAGCATTTGCATCCAGCGATCGATGCAAGTCAGAAGTTTTTCTCGTATTTTGTCTCTATCCTTAGCGCTCGAAGTGATGCGTAATGACTTCGCTTTTTCACGACTCGTCATCTCCCTCTCTCCACTGTGATCCGACATGTTCATGATATCTTGAACGATCCTGCTGCAGGTGTCCGTACTCTATGCCCAGCGTTTCATGATTTCAGGTTGTAACACATGAAGGTTGTCTCAATCCAGATGTCATACTCCAAAAAACACAAGCAATGAACCTGAGAGCTGAGATCCACCACCACCAACCTTTCGGCTGTTATACAATTAAGGGCGGGATTTTTTCATGTATTTTTATGTTACTGTATATGGCATGCCTATAAATTTGTCAGTGTTGAAAAGTTTTTGCAGTAGTATAAGTGACTTGTTAGCCTACAAGCTATAACAGGAGGTGGATCGGGAGGGGACTAAAATTGATTCCTTCCCTGATAAATGTTTGTTATGCTCAAACAATGAGAAATACCTCTATTTTCGACAAAAAGCCTATTCAATCAAGCTTATCTGTATGCAGAAGCTCCTGCGCCTTGCTAACAATTACTTCTAAATCACACTCGATCAACTCCTCACTTTCAATGATAAGAAGTTAAAGAACGCTTTTATTTGCTGAGAGCAGCTTTATTGCATCAACATTTTACTCAAACCTTCATTTACGGCTTTGGGAATTCCCCTTTGCGAAGTCATTTGATGAAAAGTTGTATTTCATTTGCCGGAGATGAACATGGATTTGTACAGTATTGTATTCAGGCGCGGACACAGGGGGGGATGCAGGGGATGCATCCCCCCACCAGACCTAAAGAGGTGTTGACATGACACTTGATTTCATTAAAAATCATCGCCAAAATACTTTTGTACTGCACATTACTCGCTAAAGATGCTAAAATTAAACTTATGCTAACAATTAGTCAAAAAC
>Ga0210059_1009559_pt1 | contig 15127 bp, 7 predicted proteins | sample Ectturendosymbi2_FD_188042 | JGI IMG/M metagenome (GOLD analysis project Ga0210059, IMG submission 188042) | Ecteinascidia turbinata endosymbiont from Florida, USA - Sample 2 (SPAdes) (version 2) | ecosystem: Host-associated > Tunicates > Ascidians > Unclassified | place: Key West, Florida...
GAGAAGGGCGTTTGATGACCCACCCCATGCCGAACACATCCAGTACGGGTAGCAGCGGTTGCTCTCAAGTTGACAGATTTAGTAAGCATTTCGAGAAATGCCGCAACAGGGAGGGCCACGTGAATGCATCTGTCTTCCTCTCCATGACGTATGAATGAGTGCGAGCAGAGTATAAGTTTTTCTAGTGCTGATCTTTGTACAAAGCAAAAAGATATTTTGTTACAAGCGGTTTTTGCAAACTACTTGAAATGTATCATTTTTGTTTTTCCGCCTGCACCTATCTTTCGCTCGGGATACTTCTGACGATGTTTTACGCAGACAATAGTTTCTTTCCAGAAAAGCAGTAATGATCAACAAGTCATTTTACGTATGTCAAACACAATACATTAGCTAATAAATAGTAGAGGTAATATATGGTAATATAGTAAATAAAGTGTATGGTGCTTTTATTGCAATATTTTCAATCTCATTAATTTAAAAGATTCCAAGTTCTTTAAATTGAAAAGGTTGTGTTAAATATTTCTAAATAGAACTTCTTGACAAATTTCACCTATATCATAACTGGTATCGTACAAAATGTAGCAAGCAACATTGCTTTTTATTTTCTTCAACAAATAGCATATACAGCGTTTTGCAATTATGTGGTGTATATCTGGAATTCAGAAAATGGTCTGAGAGTTAAAATTGTCAGTTGCTGTGTTGGCTAGGATTCAGTGTTTTCATACAATACGGAATGCAAACTGATAGACTGACGATAATACACGAAATTGTTTTTGTAAAACAAGCTTTAGGTTGGTCGTGGGAATAAGATGTTGATTGAGTAACCCAAGAGCGGGCTTTCCTATCAGTGCTATATTTGATTTTCACGCCAGCTGTTTCAAGATACTGCTTCAAACATGATACATTAGTTACTTAATCATAGAGGTTATACTTGGAAAACGACTGTTACGTTACAGCGAATGTGTTAACACGCTAAAGAATGACACCAACAAAACCTGCAGTGCATTTTGTACAGAACCACCGGCATTGAAAGGAAATAACGATCCCTCGTTTAAATGTATTCAAAAGAGGATTTAGCTCACGTTTCCAAGCTCATGGTCTGATGCTTGGAAATTGACGTGCTATTCTAGGTTCTATAGCATTGATATCAACTGTCAGTTTCTCGAGATTGAGTGTAAATTTTTCCAGCAGTATTTGGTCATTCATCTTATCTCCTGTTGATATTTACCAAAGGGACACTATGTTACCAGTGAAGACAGATCTAGTTCTTCGAAAAAAAACTGTGACATACGTCTTTACAACGTCAATGAATTATCGTTTCAATCAGAAAATAAAATCGAGATATCGAAAAAATTGCAACACGGTCCAAGATCAATCACGTGCCCTCAACCTGTGCTATTGTTTTTGGTAAGAGGTGTTGGCTGCGTTATTATATGCAGGGAACTAACCCAAGTTTTTCTGTGAAGTTTTGTGATTACTCTTAAGACTTTTAGTGTTATTCCGGCGCTTTCTTTCTTGAAAAGCATTTCCGTGTGCAAAGAATTTTGATTCTAGACAAACCTTTTCATTTTATAGCAGCATTAAGCATTTTTTTGCTGGTTTTGATAAATTTTAAAATTAAAAGATTATCTTGTAATAGCTCATCAACCCAGTTTTGCTTAGTCTCCAAACGACAAGACTTCGGATGATATCTGAGAAAAGAGATTGCAGCATACAGACTGACGTAAAAACGCATAACATCGTATGGAATACAACTCGGCCTACAGTAAGACCTAGCACAGCAAAGCTAATGTGCCACTGACACTGAACAGGCAGACATTGATTTTTCTTCTAAAGCGCAGTAAACGGAAGGCTGCTGAACTCCCATAATTCACTGTTGAGTTGTTCGTGAGCAAAGGACAGTGACGAATGAAGCTCGAATCGGGCCTCTTGTGTGCACCGACAACATATAACAGATTTACTGACTGGAACCTGTTCCGCTACGGACTGTTTTTCATGTACAGTAACTTGCAAGTTTGAATTACGTAGATCCCACTGTAAATGTAACGAAGTACGTTTGTGAAAAGTGAGTGAAAATCTAATTTGCATTTTAATTGCTTTTTACATGCGGAAAGTGACAAACCGGCGTATTGAGCTAAGACACAAACATGAAGTCTGAGAACTTCGTGGAAGCAACCGCTTGACTGCAAGAGGCGTAGATAAGAAACAGCAAAATCACAGAAAATGTCAAAGATAAATGAAAGCATTTGTTATTAAAGGTCTTCTCTAAAAGCGCTTCAACAGGTAAAATCAGAATTTCAACACGTTGAAAGTAAATGTTTCATACAAGCGAAATAAACAAAAAACTGTTTTAGCGAAGTTCAAGCAAGTTGTTGTTGTGTGTGTACAGACAAGTGTGTACAGACAAAAAAAGTCAAAACGAAAATTTCTATTTACCACAATTCCTAGGCTTGCAAGCTGCATTGCTTGTTTCAGGTGGATATTCCAGTTACAAAACCCGGAATCTTCTTTACTTGCACAGGCTTATCAAACATTAGAAAAGCGGGAAACAGTGGTAAATTTTTAATAATAATAAAAAACCGTCGTAATATACTTTGTAAGGTGTTTTTTATGACTGCTTTATTGTTCTGCTGGTTGTTTATGCACGCGATGTTCATGTCTCAAGCCCGTGCTTCTTGTTTCACGGTTGTTACCGTGTAAATAACCGTATTTAATTTGTTCGGAAAACATGGTAGGTAGATTTGAAGGTTAATACTGTATACGGTTTCCAGGTGCTGTCTCGTTTCAAGTTACAGAGCCCCGTACAGTGCGGCTCGTTCCCTCCTTTCAAAGGTCAAGGCAGAACTGGATCAGATGCTTCATGACGGCGTAGCACCATTTGTGCGCGAAGTGTTCATGACTCAAGCCCGTACAAGTTAACAAGACGTGATAAGAAAATTTTTTAGCCGAACTGATAGACTGGAGGTTCCAGTTGCACCACCAACCTAAGAATGTGTACTGTATTGAGAAGCATTATTTCCAAATTCCTGCATCGTGAATGGAGCTCTAAATACAGTTCTTTCGCTGTTGAAAATTAATCGTTAAATAAATATTGTGCCAAAGACAGTCGTTACCTTGTACAACTCGGCAGACGTGCGTAAAGATGTAAAAGTTGGTCTTCTAATCTGAAAGTCTTCGACTCTGTAGGTTTGCGAATTAATGGAAAAAATTTAGGAAAACTTGTTGGTCACTGAAAAAAGAAACAAACGCAGGCCTTTGTTTATATCTTTTGTTGTTTATTTATCTTTCTTTTGCACAAGTAAAGAAACACTGAATGCAGGCTAGTTATTCAGTCAAACCGTCATTTGCAAGTCTTCCGCTCCAATCTTACAAGCAGAGGTAACACTGCAAATGGCAGAAATATCATTGTTGATCCTGACGCATCAGGAGAAGCTAACCTGTAACAACACGCCATGTCGAAATTTATTTACAGTTAAACGCTTTTTCAGATATGCCAGCGTAGTGATAAGCAAACCGAAACGCTTTGGTATTTTAGGGGGCATTAGGTAAGACAGCACTGGGTTCCAGCGTGGTTCTAACATATACTAGTGTTTCACGAAATTTGTTTGCGAGTCACATGGCTATGTTTAAAAGTTTTATTTGGAATAGCTTTCAGCCGGATACAGTTAAAATTTATGCTTGAAGTTTAGGCTTGTATAATAAACAACACCCATACAATTAATTAATGTTTACAGTAACAGCATAAATCTACTGCTTGTAGTATACGACGACGTCTTATGGCAAATGGGTATTGGCAGTAATTCATAATTAAAGTTTCAGCTGCGCTGTGCAAACATCCAGCATTGTTTTCCTACCACATTTACTGAAATCCGTAAAGTAAATGGCGGCCCTGCGCTTTCGCTATTTCGCATGTGTGACTGTGAATGTTATGCCCTTCCCATCAAATTGTAGCACCCAAGCGTTTCTTCTACGCAGCTTCTTGAGTTCGAAAAATTAGCGCAAGTTTCAACTATAACAGCAGTTACAAGGCAACAACAATTAAAGTGCAAAGTTTGCTGTAGCGCAAAGAAACTTTTACCGTGCTTGCTTCTTGCAGTCTTTGCCTGTGCAGATGAGGTATTCTGCGACCTATTTTATTATGAGTTGAAATGACAGGTGGCGTTATGCTGAGATTGTATGCACTCTAGTTTCTTTCAGCGAGTAGTTTGCATTTAAAACGCAGACAAAAAAACGCAGCTAATCAACTTTTCAAACAAAAAATGTTCTAAAAGAAACGAGGTATTCGCACTTTGTTGACAAACTTTGGTGTAAAAGCACGCTTTACAAAGCGTCATTATCATACAGAAATAAAGATAGGCTTTGCAAATCCATAGAAAGCGAAATAATGAGTCGAACTATTTTAAGCCAACACTATCTACTTTTCGCTGAGTACATTCTTAGTATAAGCGGCGCTTTTCAGTCGAGATATCCAACGACCAACAGAAAAGTAAAAACAGCAAATAATGCTGAAGCGTTTTTTTAACGTAAAAAATAAAAACGAAGAAAATGAGGCGTTCAATGCTGCCACTCGAGAAACCAGTACACGTGGAAGCGAAACAATTAAACTTCACTTATTCTCTGGTTTTAAGGTACTTCAGTTATTTCTGAACATATCAAGATGAGTTTCAGTTTTGTGCCTGACGGGGGTAGTATGTGCAAGTTACTATGGCAACGTAAATCACTGTAAGCAACAGCCCTATGTTTTGTATTTAATGTCTCCTCACTTTCCTTAAAACCCAAATTGGAGCTTTTCAAAATTCATTATCATTGCGGTTTTGCAAAAAGCGATGATCCTTTTTTATGATCACAATGACACACCACGGAATTTATTGGCATTACGCAACTTCGATAATGCCTATGTTCGTACCAAAATATCTATTCAACAACTTAAACTATAGTTTATGCGGAAAAAAAACACAGAGGCATGCAAAACTGCAGTGGATGTTTGTAATTTGTCTGACCATAATTTTGTGAAGACAATAGTTTTATCACGCAAGTCTGATTCGTGGTCATATAGAAAATGAAATTGCTGCTGATAGTGGCTACTAAAAGCTTTAAATTTGCTGTAAGCTTTCGTGTAAATAGCCGAATGGGCTCTGTGTCAATTTTTGCGATGATTCAAACTTGCACATATCTGCATTCATGTAACTAGGCTCCACACAAGTGAATAGTTTGAATCAACAAGCTAATTGTTAATAAGAAATCGATTTCACGCAAATCTACCCATCGTCAATCCTACAATCTGCAAGCAACACGTACGGGTGAAACGCTGAAAGGCTAAAGCCACAGCAGAGAATGAAAAACAAGCTCAACACAATATCAGAACACAAGCTTCGACAAATAGAAAACGTACAAGTATGTCTATCCTAAACATTTGCTTCCACTGCAATACTGAGAGTATACCTGGCATCAAAAGTCGAAAAATGTAATGCAAGTCGAGCAAAGCAATGCAAACTGAAGCATTAAATTAACATCTTAAACGTAATCTTCTCATAACAAAACGTATTTCTGTGTAAGTCACATCTCACAGTGTTCCGTACCTACATCAAACGTGCGCAATAAAATTACACATCCCATCCTACGAAAAGTAGATTAAGTTGTATCTTATGATAACGCCATCCCTGTTTTGGCTTACAACTTAACATTTTCACACTCACCACAAACTTATTTTTGTAGTTTAAAGTAAACCCAGGTTTCAAACACAATTGCAATCATTCAAACACTCAGCTCGGTTTTGACTTCCAAGAGAATCGTAAACTTGTATTTCAACAACTTATCGCGTATTGTTTTAACCACATGTTTGCCAGGGTGTATGCCGCTAATCTATACTTTCGTGTTCATGATTTTCCCTGAAGCTCATAGTTCTATAAAGTCTTTTAAATTTTGCCTTTCTTTTCAAACCCACGCTAATTGGCTAAATACATACAATATCACGAAGGTCGAACTACAATCCAAATCACAGCAAAAGTGAATGGGTACGTCAATGAAAAAGTGAAACATGCACAATCATGAGAGAACGTAATGATGTGGAGATTGAACTAAAATGATGTAAGAGATGGATTGAAGGATTGACCTTCAAGCTATTGTGTGTTGTGAGGTGTGTGATTTGTTTTAATATGTTTTGAATAACTGTTCGATGAGTTGTATGAGATGCAAAAGTTTGCATACATATTCGTTTAAGGAGTGTTGTTGATATCGCTTCCACTTGACGTGATTATCATTATAAGGTCATTTAAGGAAGTTACGAGAAATTGTGCTGAATGCCATTCACATACTGGACTAGCATTACGTAGACTGTAATCAAAAATTGACTCAAAGTCCTGTAAAAGCAATATTAGCCTTAAGACAATCGCGGAGCAAAAGTAGTAACTTTTCATTCAAGACTAATATTTTCTTTTACTGCAAACCAATGAATAATAAAAAGTCATATAATTTTAAGAAGCAAACCATGCGTAAGCGCTTACACTGCTGCTGATTTCGTAAAAAGTAAAAAATAAGAAAAAAAGGTATTCAACTTAATTTCTTCACTTACTTTAACAAGCATTACGGAAGCTTTCAGGCATATACGTCTAATATTAGTGTCTGGTTTGGTCGACTTATATTTTCACCAGTGAGCACAGACAAGACTTTCAAAAGGTCACCTGAAGGAGCTTGCAGTTAGGAGATTTGTTACTGTGCTGCTAGACTGTACAGATTCAAGGGGTTGAAACAAGATCCATAAAAATCTGTACGTGCTCTTATCTATTAAGCTGCACTTGTAAATAGAATTCTGGGGAAGGAGAAGGGAAAAATCGAAACAACTGTCCCAGCGGTTTATACATTCTTCTCACCTTAACAGAATTAAGCGAGCAAGTATAGATAAGCTGACAAAATTGATTTTTCAAGTCAGTAAGTCTTAGGAATAAAGGACAGTAACGTTAAAGCACGTCTGCGTTAAAAATTTGATCCAAAGAACCGTGAAAAAACAAAGGGTTTGGAAGTTAGCCCAAAATATTGACACTCAATGCTGGAAACTTGGAAGCTTGAAGAAGGACAAAATTAAATACAGCAAGATCAACAAGAAGCATTTACAGACGACTGTTTAAGTTGTAGAAAAATACAAGCAAGTATTTCTAATAATAAAAATTATCTAAACTGGTGAGCTTGCTGAAAAGGTTGTTGCAGCTTCACAAGTTTTGCCTTTGGTTTGCGTGCTTTCAACATTTTGAAAGAGGTATCACGAAACAGTGAATTTTTTGTTGCTGAAAAAATTTCAAACTCAAACCTGCTGATGTTATCAGTCACTTCTTACTTCATTATTTAAGTTCATGACTTTATTCCAGACCAGACAAGCTCGAAAGCGAAAAGATGTTTGTTCTAAACCCGACATGAAACAGTTTTCGGCTCGTGAAACAAACCCTATTTTAAAGGTTAAGAAAGTTGAAATGTAACTATCTAATTTGTGTTGGGCTGTTCTCTTGGCTTCAAAGTTTGAATGAATTTACACATATATCCAAACGCGTGATTCCGAGGTTTCAAACCACAACCACAAAGCGAAAGAAAATAAAATCCAGCTTGTTGTGTTAAGCCGAGACCAGTTTGCCAAGCTATGTTTCCAGATGATAAGAAACTACGGAAGGTTTCACGGAATGTCACACAACGGCTTTACTTGATAGGAACAAAAACGAAATTTTGAAGAATTGCAAATGCACATTGGCTTCGTGAAGACACCAAGCAGCTGCGCAGTTTTCAGCCTGGAACAAACTCTCGTTTATTTTTATTTTCGGCTGCAGTTTCTTTTTCGAAGCTACGATGGTGATGAACAGTTGGTTTCATTATTGCTGTAAAGACCAGCAGGCTATTTGCAGTAGTTTCCTGGTTGATGTTTTAAGCCAGGAAGGCTGCGAAGCTATTTCGGTTGTGGTGGCGCATGACTCTTTTCTGAGGATAGCCTGAAACGCTTACTTCCTCCTTTCAGGCAGTGTGTTTGCATATTGCGTCTTTCTCAAACCTATACATATTGGCGAAATGTAGTTTTACCACCTATCCCCAGATTATGGAAAATTCATGACTTCCCCCAAAACGATGGGAACTATTTTAAATATTTCGGAAAAATAAGTGAAGCAGGCGGAAATTAGTTGCCATGTACTATAAGCCTGCGCCTGATTTGCGGAGGCGCCGATACATGCCAAACTTGCTAAACCAACTTTGCAAATACATCTTCAGTGGGCCTTAGTAAATTGATGAGAAATTGAAACATAGACCTCCACTTTATGATTGGTACAAGCTACGCTTGCATGTGGTTGTTTAACGTGACATCAGTCATATTAAATAAGAGAGAGTTGGAACCCAAAAGCAAGGAAAGAAGATAACTACCTGTTTCAAAGTTGTAGTTCAGCGGTTTTATAATCCAAAATCTTCTCCGTCAAACACATAAGTTATATAAAAAATTGTAGCATAAGCAGCAGAAAAGAAGAAATAAGCAGGAGTAAGTTTGATAAATCATGCGTGCTCTTGAAATCTATACACTCAGATAATACTACATGGGAAGGTCACCCATAAAAGCTGCCAAAAGACAACGAGTTTTGGCATGCCACCTGCAAGTTTTCACCGACTGAACACTGCATCAGGTTGAGTTCAGTTTCAGATTGCAAAATTTTTTTTTTAATTAGTAAAGTATAAAATTGCTAAATCCCTAGATATACTGCAGAACCAATTCTTCGATCTGAGATTCTTCGGCTACGATGGTTTGACCAGGTGACAAGATTTTCCCAAGAAAAGATTGGTGAGGCGAGCCCTGCCGGCTACACCAACGGGAAAGCGGCCCAAAGGCCAACCAAAGTCCATGTGGTGTGATTACATCTCTGACCTGGATTGGTCACATCTTGGTGCGAAGCCAGCAGAAGTATGTTTGCGGAAATCCGTGAGGTATTTCAAAATCTCCTTGGGCTGCCGAACCCGAGGTGTGTAAAGATGAATGAAATGAAAGTCATTAATTTTTTTAAATAAGCGTTGCATTAACTTTTGTTTCTAAAGAAGGTGTGTTTGCTGAAATGATATCTTCCAAGAATATTTGCGTTAAAAAACTCTGTTGAGATAACTTTTCCCTCAACGCCTCCAAAAACTTTTAAACGGGAAAAATGAGAATGGTCATATTGGGTTCAAAAGCGAGATGTTATGAACAAGATCAAAACGAAGTGTGGAAAACAACTTTTTCGACATTATTTAAAAGTATTTTTAGTACATTAGCAGCACTAGTTTCATATTTTGAGCCACTTCACAGGGTATTGGTCGATAATTCATCGTTCCAATTAAATAGATTGGACTCATAAAGTAGGAAATCAGTAAACCCTTCACAGCGCACAAAGTGTTGCAGGAAAGGTTGCACACACATGTCAGACTATCGGAAAAAGATAAGAAATAACCAACTTGAACTGGCTGCTCAAGTTGCTTTTCAAAATTAGTGAAATAAAGCTTCACCAAAGGGAACCTTTACCATTTTTCTTAAGTACTGCCATACTTGCGTCAAAGACCATTCCAGCAAATGTGGTTTTAATACATTATTACTGGGTAGAGTGTGGATATTTGGATCATCCTGCAAACATCCCCCTTCAATTGTGTTATTAACTTAAATGTGTCTTTAATGTTAGCTTGTTTAGGGACACTTGACTTGATAACCGTACTGGTTTTTTCGGTGTCCTGACAAACTATTTACTATGAAAATGCAAATGCAATATCTTCCTTATCGCCAATAAACTTACTACTACTACTACTAGAGTTCGCTTCGCACGAAAATGGTATGGATTGAAAACTCATATCAAAACATCGAAACTTAGCATCAGCATTTCTTATCTTTAAACGTATGACCATGTGCTCGTTTGTTTGAAGGAATAAAGATGAAAAACGTATAGCCATGTTTCGGTTTAGGGGGATCAACAGTTAACAAGAACTGCTATCAACGAAGGACGAAAAACAAAGGTTGTCACTTATTCCTATTCGGGATGGGTATTTATTGCAAATAGAGGGGACGCACATTGTGCCCCCCACGGTCGATCACCCAGGCAGGAAACTGAATTAGTAGGTAATTATTTTGAGACTCTCGCATTTTTGCTGGAAATGTGTCAAAATACTCTAACCTCAGAAATTTATTTTCCAGCGTTATACTCATTATGCAAGACTGTTCACTGTTTAGCAATCTGTATAATCAATTGCTATTGTGTTTTTTTACCGACAGTGCCAACGAATTGAGCACAGCATTGTTTCAGTATGATCATTGCTCCATGGTCTTATCCTAAGGCCAACAATCTGTGCAATTTTGATTCTTAAGAAAATTTTGCTCTTAACTTCAGATCTCAAATTGTGATGTTATTTGCTTCAAAGACTACCCAGAATTTGGCATCAAGGAGCATTCGAACAAAAAAATTTTTAAATGGTCGACATAAAACTACATGAAAAATTTTGTGCTTTTTTACTGACATAACAAAACTTTATTTTTCATGATCAACTTGGAGTATTTAGTAGCAGCAGTCACTTAGAAAGATTGCTGTTACAAATCTGACTGCAGCACCAGCAGCACCAGTACAAGAACCATTTATCAGAAGCACCAGGAGCACCAATACCATCAGCAGCAGCATACTTATAGAGAGAAGTTGATGATTAAACCTGATGATCTGAACTGTGGCACCACCTTTAATATTTGCTGTCGTTACGAATGCCACGGTCAATATTTGCTTCAACACAAACCTTACGTCAACGTCAAGGGAGTTTGTGGAAAGCAGTGAATGCGGGAAATTTCAGTTTAGGGAAATCTGTTTGTTTTGTTCTTGTTCAGAAAAAGCACATATCTCAATTTTTTTTAAACAAAGTTGGGGCCACATCAGAAACGTCATAGCTACCGCGACGTATACAAGATACACTATACAAGAAAATCAACTCATTTTTCCTGGGTTTAGTGGTTGATTTTTTGTGCCTCACAGAAGGTACTAGTTATCTGTTATGATCAATTTCGTAAATGCAGATCGTGCACCAAGTTTTTGCACGAATGTTTTTAATCTTAGGATAACACTGGATGCATCACTGGAGTTTCCAAACGACAATCAGCTTTAGCAATCGGCAGAAAGCTCTTCGCAGGTGATGACAAACACAACAACAAGCTTTCCCTTATGCTTTAGCACGTTTTTATGACATCAGACCTACGTTCATTCGAAACCACTTTCAATATTGCTGTAAAAATGGACAAGAACAAACGTTGAATTCGCAACTAATATTAAGGAAACCGATTTTTATGCTGACATTTAGTTTCTCCCTTGCAGTTCTATTTATAGACGTGTATCACTTTCTCATGACTGTTATTGTTTTGGAAGTTGCAACTGAAGCTTCTGAACAACCTTCCAGCAAGCAAATTGATGCAACCCGATGTCCTGGAAAAGAAATTTTGGAGAGCTGCTTCCATTTTTCTTGAAATATATGTTTTCGGAAACGTTGAGACGATTTAGTTATCAGAAATCCCTCGGCGAGCATGCAGCCTTGCGTTAAGATTTTTTAAATTGTAACGTCTTATCTGATAATAAACACCAATGTATTTACTACACTCAGGCAGACAATAGGAACCCCGGTGGTGTTTTTAAAGTAAAGTAATGGTTTAGTTGAAAAAGGATACAGAGGAAACAAAACTTACAAGATTTGTTTGATATTGCGTTGGTAACATCTTGCCAGGGAAGTCAAACAATGTTTTTCCGCTTTCCATGAATGCATTAAATCGTAGTCATCGAAAAAAAAATTCAGACTGGAAAGCTTGCAATGTAAGAAGCCCCTAAAATCGATTTTTAATGTAGGTGCGTTTAGCTTTTTTACTGTAATTTACAGTCTCATCAATAATACTGGAGAGGAAGTCGAAGAAATTACATCTTGGTGTTAGCAGGCCTTGCGCACGAATTAAAAAAATGATACAGTACGATTTGCTTAATTCGTCACCTCAAGGAGATTAGAAAAAAGTGACGATTTAGGCGAAGTGACGAATTATGCAAATAGGTGAAAACTCTCTCATGGAAGCTCCTATCTATACTTTATCATAGTAACTCGTATACATAGTGCTTTTATTTGTAGTAAAATAGAAGTTTATGACGTTATGGTTGCATGCAACAATTAATTCTTCTACACTATCTAGACTCCTCCATTTCATCTATTAACACCTTTCAAATCTTTTATAAACTTTAAAGACTTTCCGCATTCTCTCAAAGGGGAGCCGGGTCGCGTCTCGCACCTCGTGTATAAATTCGATAAACAATTTGCGAGGTGCAACAATTCTCAGATAAATATCCTTAATTTGTTTGCATTCCCACACGTACTAGCTGCTTAGACATCAAAAGCGAAGCTGCAAATGACGGATTAGGCGAACAAAACGCTTCTACGGGATAGAAAGAAGTGACGAATTGATCAAATTGACGAATTAGACGATGGCGATGTAGGTGAACAGAAATGTACACAGAAGATAGGGATTCTGCAAGGACCGACGAAAAAGTAACGAATTGACAAATTAAACGATGACGAATTAGACAAATTCTACTGTATTGGGAAAAGACTGAGAGTGATAGACTTGTACATTCATCTTTCTTAGGCGAACGCTGGGTTGGGCTGGGAACGCGTGGGAAGGGAGTTTAAGAATATGACTTCGCCTAGTTTCAAAAATGCGTTATTATTAACATAGCAAATATTCTCCATGCAGCCAAACTGCGGCAAGGGAATACTGCAGCGGTTTGAATTTATTTAGACTCTAAATATGCATAGTGCGTCGGTTTGTCAAAATCAAAGTAAGGCTGTTTTAAGCTCTGAGAATTTACCCTTGTTCAATGGGGAGTTAATACATCTTCCATTTGAGTCTAGCTGTTTCCCAAAAATGTGATTCTAGGAAACCCATGGCAAATATATCTATAGTTAGTGAAAACCTTAGCTGATCTTTTAGGTTTAAACGTTCCATGACAGGGAAGTTCACAAAAGTTTACTGCTAGCCGTAACTTGCCGTAAGACCTTTGCGCAACCTTTACCGTGTTCCTGCTCATGTTGCTGATTCAGCAATTCATTGCGTATCTTGCTTGCTACCGGCAACACGATGTATGTGGCAAATGCGTAAATTTTTTCTGTCATCTACACAGGAAGCCTTTAGCTCACTATAAAATGACTGATAAATATAAAGGGATAAAATCCCTTTCAACACTGTTTTTAACACAGTGTCTAATGCTTAGGTTTGCAGCATGTCCTTTATTAAAAATGAACCAACATAGATCGAAAATGGAAAATCATCTAATATGCTTCTGAAAAAAACTGTCAGTTAATCTAAGCATGAATAGCCACAATCATTGCAACAATAACGTATTACAGAAATGTTGTCAATTCTACGCGGCACTTTATACGAGTAGCACGGAAAGACTTCGCCAGGTTAACATGCAGCAAACTGTCCTATTTTGGTTTTATCCAGTAAAAAACAGATTGGTTTTTGTTTTCGCATGCTTGAGTTTAAGCACAAAATATGTCTAACATGGTTAACACTAACAATGGAAAATAAGGAAGAATGGCAAAATCAGAGTTTAGTTATAAGCACTCGAAATTAAACACTTGAAATAAAATAAATAAATAAGGTAACTGAAAAGTGAGCGTTTGAACGAGAACAGTAGGCTACCAAAAATGTTGAAATAAAGCTGAGAAAAAACCTTCACAATTTTGGTGCTTCTGTTGTTTTATTCCTCTTGTTCTAAAAAATTTTTAAACTGCGGTTTGCAGAGGAAACTTAGCAAGCTACTAAATATTGCCTGAATTAACACTACTGCAGGCAAAGGTGTATGATAATCTGATGTTTGCGAAGCATACAACGTTTACAGGAATGACACAAAGTATAAAAAGTCTACTTTGTATAAAACCAAAATAGGAGAAATTGAGTATACAAAGAAGTAAGGTATAAGGGGTATTCGGAATTGTGAAGCAGATAGCCTTCCTTAAATGGTGATATTATCAGTCTCTCTGTGTGTCATAACCCATCGCATACTTTACCAACAAAATTATTTTAGTTCCACGACGTTAATCTTGTGTCCAACTAGGGTGGGCTGTATCAGTTTGCACTTTGTCTTATTTACTCTGTAATTCATTTTTGCAGACATGAGTTTTGCTGTTTCGTCCTAATACAACAAATTGTTATTATGACATGCTAACCTTTAGCATTGAAAAAAACTATTATTAGAAAATAAAATGCGTCCAGATCATTAAAATGTCCGGCAGCACACCTTTTTCCGGTTTGCAATAATCTTATTAACTTCATCTTATTAACCCTGTGGTGAAGAGCTTGATGCTAAAGCAAAACATCTTTTTTCTAGATGTGTTGTATGGAGGTTTTAAAATATCTATCAAACTCAAGGGAAACTAATATGGCTCCAGGTCATGAAAATCCTTTGCAATCAGTTTGTTTGTTCCCTTTTTTCATTCCAAAAAAGACCAAATCATTTTGCGAAAGATCGATTACGTTATTATGATACGCATCTGCAAGTTCGTGGCCTTCTAGTATGCATCATATTTCGTTAACTTGTCGTTTGAGAAATGTACCCGATTCATATCTGGAACAATACCCTTGTTCCAGTTTGTGGTAAATTTCCTTCACAGTCACCTTTTCGTTGAAAAACTTTTACATTTTCAGACAAAGAAACATCTGTGAAAACGAGCTTTATAACATACAGAACCTACTATCAAAAACATGAAAAAGGAAGTTCATATCAATTGGAAAACTGTGTTTATATCATATATTCAACATTGCATGTACATTTGATGCTACATGTACATTTGATGCTGCGTTCAATACCAAATTATCACCTATGTGTTATTAAATTAAAACATAAGCACCAAGAAGAGCAATCATATCATCATTGAAAATCTGAAAAACAAATATAAGATTACTTCCAAAACACTACCAATAAATTGTTTTGTATTATGAAAGGACAGATGTTGTTTTCCAGACATGCTCTGGTAATGCATGACATGCTACACTTAATAATTAAATAACATTATCTAGCTTGGATGTCCTTATTGAAATGCACTATTAAGTCTAGACTTGCTTCCCTCTTTTTTT
>Ga0210059_1009560_pt1 | contig 15127 bp, 5 predicted proteins | sample Ectturendosymbi2_FD_188042 | JGI IMG/M metagenome (GOLD analysis project Ga0210059, IMG submission 188042) | Ecteinascidia turbinata endosymbiont from Florida, USA - Sample 2 (SPAdes) (version 2) | ecosystem: Host-associated > Tunicates > Ascidians > Unclassified | place: Key West, Florida...
TTAAGATTAATATAGCAAATAAACGAATTAGCAACATTACCATAACACACGAACGAATTATAACACAGAAACGAATTAATAAAGCTTTTCGAATATGACAGGAAAGCTGCTCGCGTACCACCTGAAAAGCCCTCGCGTACCACTGGTGGTACGCGTACCACAGTTTGAGAACGACTGGCGTAGAGATTGTCTTTCGTACGAAGGAGTCTCCATGCCTTGTTGTTTCGCGCTCTTTTAGCGTGGTTGACAAAATACTGGCTGGCTTTCGTACCAGAACCATATCGGCCAAGACCCACCATCAAGCGGTCGATTTCAACATATTCGAAGGGATGGTTTGTCATGGTGTGACTGTGTGCACCATCAGTCGCGGGAAAGTCGTTTACGAAGACGGAAAGTTCACTGTTTCGGGCGGCGACGGGAAATTCGTGAGCAGGTGAGTTGAAATGGCTTGACTTGAAGTGCGTTGTGCAATCGCTGTGTGACTGTTTCTTTGCGAATGCAAACTGGCAATTCTTCTGTCTAAAATATTGCTTCACAACTCCTTGTCGCACTCCCCACTTCGATTATCAGAAAAGTTGTACGACCCACCATAATTCCACTCCAGGATTGCCAAAATACCCATTAATTATTTTAGGTGCAAGACTTTAAACCAGGGTCTCAAACAAGCGGCCCGCGTGTACTGCAATGCTGTTTGGGAATTTTCAAATAACTAACATTTAAATTATTTAGTTTATTCACCGGTGTCTAAAAGTGCTCGGACGAATATAGAGACGGCCAGAAATGACTTGCCTATACTCACGGTGGTTCAGGTACCGCCATTGTTGCGTCAACGTCATAATGCGGCCCTCGGGTTACTTTATGATTCCTCATTGGGCCCTCCGAGCAATTTGAATTTGAGACCCTTGGTTTAAACTTCAAAGTTTGCTTTTCTGGACTTCACTTCCTTTTTTTTTCAAATACGTTTGCATATTTACGCTTTATATCTCTACTCAATTAGAATATACAAACAGTCGCGTCGTCACGGGGAGGCTTAGCCCCCCCCAAACAAAGCTCCAAGCCCCCTTCGAATTAACTTATGAAGCACTATAAATCGGTGGAGTTTTTATCAAAATTTAGATTGTCAAGCCCCCTGAACAAATTTAAATCCCCCCTGTTGAAAACTTTCTGGCGACGGTGCTGTGTACAAAGCTGTGAAAGTACTCTCATATTGATTCACCAAGTCTAAACCCGCGTGCCCAGTCAAAATTTTGCCACGGCCCATGCCGAGCAACATTGATCAGAAACTTACCGCTCATGTTTCTCCATAGAAAGCCATTCAGCGACTACGTGTACAAACGTGTTATAACCAGAAGGGAAACACTGAAGCCTGAGAAAGTGGAACGCGACGCTTACACAGGTGAGTGGGTGTGATGTGATGTCGAAATAACGATGAAAGTTTGTTGAACAAGGAGCGGCATTACTATTAGAAGTCACTGAAATGAATTTAATCCAGTAATAGTCATCTAGGTTTTTCAAATAACATGACGTTTTCTCTGTAGGACAACATTTCTATGCTTGCAAAAAGAAATGCAGGTTACACTACCTAAACCAATATCAAAACCCTTGTCAAATATGTGCTACCTGAAGTATATCTCATTATTATAATAACCCTTTCTCATGGTACAAACCTTAAACCTTATTAATACAAAACTATCTTACCATTAGGCTAGTGGGGGACCTAACTAGAAAACCACCTGGTTATATTAGGTACCGCGGGAAAATGCAAATATGATTTTGATCATGTTTCTATCAGATGAGATTGTTTGTTTATCTTATCTTGTTTATTTTTGTGAGTTTTTTGTGTGCTTGTGTCCCGAATAAATGAATGAATGGATAGCAATTGTGTTCACGTAACTATCCCAGGACAAATAAGCCAACACGCGCGGTATTTCTTTGAAAAGCAACACAAGACCTGGCGTCGTATCTGTCCCAACCGTGCGCGAGCACTTCGCCAACTCAGGGCTTCGCTCGTCACAACAGAGTCTTCGCGCTCGCAGCCAAAATTCTCTTTCCAAAGTAGAAACGCACAGAAGATTTTGCTCCATGCTTTCCTTTTCTCAGAACGGCTTTTCATTCGCGAAAACTTTCGCGTTGTTTCACGTCACGTCTTGCGTTCGCAGGTCCAGTGTTCCAGCTTCGCGACGGCGCAGAATCGGCGCAAGTCGGCGACGGCAGCAAAGCAAAAAATCTGCACCATTCAGGTTCCATCGGCACGGGCGGTAAGCGATTGCTTGCACAGACCTCATTTTCCGCATATGTTTCGCAGTACACTTTCAACAATCATTCTCGTCACAGGTCAACCGACTGGCGACGCTGCCCCGCGAACCACCTCCACCAAAGTGCTGGCGCCACCTGGCGGCCGATCCCAAATCCAGTTTTAGAAGCATCATGGCGCATTGCGTCACAATGTCGTTGCTGTCTGTTGCAGGCGACTTCAGCGCAGCTTGCTCATTTGGCTGTCAGCGCTACCTAGCCTACCTGGTGATGTTGCATCTCTGTGGCTTTCACCGAGCTATTCGACAAGCGGAAAGCACAGAATTAATCGAACGCTCTTCTTGACAGCAAAACTTAAATTCAACTTAGTTGTTAGACGAAACCCGTACGTCATTTGCGAGTGGCCGCCGTTGGTCGTTTTAGAATTCTGTTTGTGACGTTCTAGAGTTTTCGTGGAAGCGTACGATTGGCTGTTGCTTTGTTCTGATACCGCAAACCCATCTCAGTTGTGTCTGACGCAGCGCACACATGGCGAACAGCACGTTTGCGGAGTCGAAAATTCGAAAACAGTAAACCTGACGCGATAAACTTCTCGACGGTGAACGTCGGACAGCGCAGTTTCGCGTCGTGCGACCAAACTCGTTTCCGGCTGACGGTGAACATCGGGTCAACTTTTGAGTGACTCACGGCCAGGTACTCCCTCTGACGTGCGCAGTGAAATCTCATTTTTGGGCTGTTGCTACATTCTAAGTTTAAGGCGGCAGTGATAGTCGTATATATATCTTGCTTGGCCCTTTTACCGCTTGAAACGCTTCGCTTGTGCGTCTGCATGGTTGCGCAATTGCATGCTGACGAAACGAAGCATTTGCTCATTGTAAAATTTTCTCAGATGGAGCGTTGCTCGCGACTAGCACTGCCGCTCTTGCAAAATTCATGCACACCTTCCCGGCATTGTTGTTTCCTTTGATGAAGCGCCATAATCTCTCATCGAAAAGTAAAGACACTCGTCGTAATCGACGATTTCCGAATACCAGGACAGAAAAAAGTAAAAAATAACTGTCGAAACTCCGCTACCCTTGTGTCGTTTGCGTTCACACTTGACATGTTGCTTTTTTGCAACACAGATGAGGATGAGCGAGTTATGAACACGTGTGTGTGTCAAAACACGCGTGCGCGTACTGCGTGCGTGTATCAACAGAGATCAACTCTGTTGTGTTAGGCAATGTAAGCTTATAATACGATAGGAAGTAATTTTTACAGTTTTTCGACATTGCACTCCAATATTAATAACATGAGCAAAAAAGCCTTGCCACACTGTTCCACGTTCCTTATTGTACACTTCGTTTGTACACATGTTTCAAACCATATAGCGGTTATTACTTCGTTCACGTCGACTTTGACAGGTATCATTTGTCACATAAGTCGAACTGTTTCGTTTCATCACTCGCGCTCAGCGCATGCTATCGCCGAAGACATTCGCACTGCCCACCCTTGATTCTATTTAGCGTCTTTGCTTTGGGCTCGCCCGGATTCATATATCATCGCTGCTGCTGATATTTTTGTATTAAGTTTTCCGCAACGTCAGCTTATGGGACAGTTGTTGTCTTCGTGTGCTCAGTTATGTATTTGTGTAGCCTGGTTAAGGTGTGCCGTAGTGCCAAGTTAATTTCTACGCTGTTTGGGGACAAACGTGGAACATGTGCCATTTTCACAAAATGTGCGATTCGTTTTGGGTGGACCTGCTAATCTGTACGGTGTGTTTCTTATCTTTTCTATCCGCTGCTTCGTAAAAAGAGTTAAAAAAAACGGTGTGACGATTTTAAATTTAGCAATACCAATGATATTGACGAAAAACTTTTTACCAAAGTGGTGGTGTCTGCTGTAACGCGTGCAACCTTCTGTTTTTAAATAGAGCGACATGGTGCGATCTTCCTTCTGTAACAACCAGTGCTTTTCGTGTGAACATTAGTTTACGTCGTGGTGTTGCCTGGAAGGTAGGTTTTTAAAACCTTGCTTGCTTTAATGAGTTGATGTGCACAAGTGCCTTGACCACGTTGAAAAGTACATGGACGCAAAGACTGAACGATGGAGTGCGTTATCGATGACACTTCTCAGCAGAAAAAGAAAACAGGCGTTGATTAACCCTGAAAGTGAACCGTCTGTGGTTCTTGTAGGTATTTCGATGTCAGTACTTGTGCGTTAATTGGAAACATGAAGTCGCCCCCACCCTGACAATATCGGTTTACCGAGCGACTGTTTATTTGCGAAATGGCGAAAAAATTACACACCCTGGTCTAGTAGTTTAACAAACGTTTTGTACTCTTAGTTCAAAGATCGATCTCATCTATTGCACGTGACGGCAAAATCGTCTCGAGTGGACAGTGACTGAAAGCAGGAATGCATAGACCAGGGGTCTCAAACTTAGATTGCCCCAAAGGCCAAACAAGGACTTAAAAAGCAACCCGAGGGCCGTATTATGACCACGTGTCCATTGAACAATGACGCTGACGCAGCAACGGCAGTGCCTAAACTTTACAGGAAACTAAACTTTACAGGAAACGGTTTTTGCATTTTATTTGCTGCGAAGTGTTGCGTGAGATGCGCAAATAATGTCTAGTCATCTCTACTTACCGTTTAAAAGAAGTTGTTGACACGCTAGCCGACCAGTTCAAACTTTAAACGCCGGTGAATAAACGAAATAAGTAAATGTTGAGAGTTTGAAAAAGCATCAAGGGCCGAACAAATGCCCTCGCGGGTCACATGTTTGAGACCCTTGATTCGGAGCGTTTCTCAAACTATTTGCCGCTGCGGAACCCTTTCACTGCCCTCAACCGCTGCGGACCCTTTCGTTTTGTCAACAATTTTTCGATTATTGAGAAACTAAATTTGGTCGCTTGTCAGCGCGAGCACCTAACCGCCCCGGCAAGAAGCAAATTTCAGATTCAGCCTGCCGCTAACTGCCGTCACTAAAATCAAATGAAAAAAGTCAGCTGAATTGCAACATGAACAAGTCAAACTACAGCTGTGGTGTGACTTAAGCTGAACAATGGCCTAATGAGCGGATAAAAACCAACAGATTTTCTTGATTAGATTTTGGTTTACGGACCTCATTAAACTTTCATGGGCCCCTGAGGGGTTCACGAACCACAAATTAAGGAACTCTGAATTTTAGACCAAGGATTAAACTTTACAATGACAAAATGAATCCATTTTTATGGACGCTATATTATTTGAAGCATGCCGTTCGGACAAAATGTAGGAGCCCTTTCCATAAAATGAAGCCCATTTCTCCGCTGGAAAGGAAATAACAATTGTAATGGCGTCAACAGAAATTACTGAACCGTAAAATACCTTTCTGCGAAATGTCAATGTGCTCTAATTTTCTATTTACAAAACTTCGTGCTTGGTTAACTTTTTCTGCTATTCCCGCTAGGAATAAACTAGGTACAAAGGGTGTTTTCGCATTAATTCTGGGAAAATACAACAAATTTTATTTGGAAAAATCTGAAGATTCACTAAACCAGTGCGCATGTAATATTTGGGTGTGTATTCAGTAAATTTCAACGATTTTTGAAACGCGTTTGTACTGAAGGAAGTTTTTGCTAAACCGAACTCAAGGATTACTTCTTCAACGACAACCGGCAAATTAATTCATGTGATCTTGCGACGACTCTCTCGCGATGTGTGTACTTCGGTCGTTTTATACAATCGTAGAAATAGCTCCGGGTAGAGAAAAAAAGTGCTTGGACACGGTCTGCTGTCTCTATTGTTCCGTCACTCGAGGTTGACATACGGGCAACGCAATCGTAAATTTTTCGGGCTTACGTTTCTGCCTGAGGCGTGGTCTTGTCTGCGTTAAACACCAGGTATATATAAGGTTAGTGGGACGGCTGTAACAGAAGACAGCCGAGTTATGCTTGTACACTGCTTTTATGAATGCGGATAGGATCAACCCGATTAACTGCTTACAGAGTTTTAAGGTCACACACTAAGGAGTTTTCAAACGTACCTGTACTGAGAAAAAGGAAAGCCTATCAAGCTATTGAACAAATGACAGTGAGAAGAATTAATTTTTAGAGCTTAGTTTGAAGTAGGATCGTTAAATAATGGTTTGTCAAAAGATGGCACATTGCAAGCTGTATCAGTTGGGCAACTCTTAAATAGGAGAGGTTTGTACGCAAGCTTCTGTTTCACGCTGAAGCGAGTTTTATTGTTCGAATCTGCATCCTGCGTTTTGTGTTTAACAAGTACGGCGGAAAACATTGCGACAACTGTCATGTTCAACCACTGGTTACGGTTTCCCCGAGACACTGTCAGCCCTGCGAAGAGAGCTTTAATTTAAGGACATAGTGAGCCAAAAATTTCGACGAAGCCGAATGTTCGTGGTTACTTTAACACTTTATCAGCAGTACTCACCCAACATTTATTAAAATGCTTTGGAAAAACAATCATGAAAGCAGATTCAGGAAAGCTAAAACTGCTGTCGTGTTAGTCGAAGATTGAATTGAACTTGCCAGAAAATTTTATACATGCAACCAGTATTCACTCCTAACGTTGAACAAGAATAAATAACTCAAGTAAGGCATTGCATCGTCAGTCGATCAACCGTGAACCTTGAATTGACACCAGATTAGAGGGACTCCTTTCGCTGTGGAAAATAGTCGAGCCAGGTCTCTGAATTTTCCATTCGTTCCCCTCAATTCATATTAGGAATGCTCGTACAAATGACTGCTTATGCAGATATGAAATTGAGACCCATCGTGTGATGTTTTTCCAAGTTACAGCAAAATTCTGGCGACAAACTTCACTAAACTACGCAAACACAACTCACTTATCAAGAACCAAAGGCTGAGAGTTTCAGTAATTTAAAGATTGTAATTCTGTTTATTTTCTATATATCTTTACTTCAGCTTCTCATTCTTTCAGTTGCCCATCCTATTTTTGGCATGAAATTACTCTGTATATTGTATTTTTTGTTTTTTTGTTATTCTTTTGTACCACATCATTTTCTCATTTTTTTCTGTTTATCTATTTGCTTTTTTACTTTGTTATTTTTATACTTTGTTTATTAAATATTTTCAACCACACCAAATTTCCTCAATTAAATTTTTCCTCCTTTGTGTACGTAGGCATGTTCTCTTCGTCTGTAAATTTACCTTGCCTCGTTGTATGTTTGCTTGTTTGTTTTTTCTAACTGTGCTTATTAGATTTCCACCTGGTTTTTCAACACTTTTCAAAAAGTGATAAACGAGGTTGTTCGACAAAATGACCGCCATGGTCTTTCACCAATCCTATATGACGCAGTGACAGTATCTGTTCAAAACGACCAGTTGTTTAGCCATTGTGTTTTCATTTATTCTAATATTCACTGACAATTAGTTTTCTTACGACGCTATGGCTCTTTGTATTGTTTGTGTTTATTAGCTGAGTCATGTGAAACAATCACCCAAACAATCAAGAATGTTTCTTTAAGGATAGAGTAAGGAAACCCATCGATCAGAATCACTCAATCGCAGAAAAGCAAAACAGTGTTTGATATTGCATGATTTAGGCAAATGCACTTTTTGGCGTTTGTCACCTGTATACCCGTTCCCTGGCCTGAGGACAAATTCTTGAACAACAAACTCAACAAAGAGTGAAGGAAGCTAATAATACTCTTCGTGAACTTTTGTTAGCTTTTTTTTGCTAATGTCCGTTTTAGGCTTAATTAAAGTTATGATATTTGCATTACTTGCCGCTCATGAAACTCACTGAAACGTATCAGCAAGGCCGCTTAAATACTGAGCATCTGCCAGCCCCATAACGATGTTACGAACTCAGAGCATCAGACTGTGTTAAGGAATGGCTGATCCTGTGAGTTGGTAGCCTTAACCAAACCAAGTAAGTCTGATAATGTAGATGCCGCGATCTAGAAATGCTTGCTGCTCCAACTACAATTGCAAACCACAGGTTTAGAAGCCCTAATTGAATGCTACTCTGTTACCTGCGACACTAATTCTAAAAGATTCAAATTGTCTTGAAAAATATATTTTGTGAGAAACAAAAAATTTTGTATGGAAATATTTTGTACTTTCTCCTACCTCCTTTGGCAACGGACTTAATCGGCATCAATTTACAGCTGGATTGTCAAATTCGATTTCACCGTGTGCCGAAGTGAAAGGCGGCTGAAGTCGAAAGCTGTGAACGGGCATTTCCCTTGGAAATTGGGACTAAGAACCAAAAATTTCTAGAAAACCTGAAGTCAGCAGCTTAATTCCGATTAATTAATTTATTTTATGCAATGACAGTTTATTTTCCGGTATGTCACTCACACTGCATAAGAACCAGGTTCAATGTTCTGGTGTCATGCAGTGATGAGGTGACAAGCCTTGCAGATCACTCACGTCCACTCCTTTGCCTGCCGAGGCGGGTTGCGAAACTTGCGAAGAAATTGTTCTAATGTTGGCCTTTGTTGCGTAACAATGACATGGTAACGAAGGTTCACTTCAAGTTACGGCAGTAGGCGTTTTGCCACATCATGTGATTGTTGAACACAGTGGTGGTATTAGCAATTTGGGGGCCCCTGTACAGAAAATCTTGGGGCCCCTGTCACGGGCCGAGTTTGCTAGAAAATTCGGCCCTAAAAAGTTATTTCTGCGTTCAGATGACGTCACCATGTTCATTCAACCGTCGTACGACCTTTTTGCAAAATTGGCAAAATAGGAGTGCTTTATATATACGTTGGGGGCCGTGGCCCAAAGGCCCATAAATCAAGCATAAATCTAGCATCTGCAGGCTACTTGTTCCAAATCACTGCAGAGCTGCAGAAAGTCTTGTCAACCATCTAGTGGGGCAAATTGTTTCCAGAGAGTCAGGCTGGATGGCTTCTTCACCATGTCCATATTGCGATAAGCACATTTTGAAACTTGTCAGATGGTGTGTACAGTCTACCTAGTTCATGTAGGCCTATGTGGCTTTTACTTCCCATATATTCACCACAATCCACTACACAAATAACACCATGGCATACAACATACACCAAAATATATCACCCCACTGCATGAATGTTCACACCACATAATGCACGAATGAAACCAGTTAGTTATTAAAGGTCATTTTGCACTAACCTTTAAATTGTGTAAAAGTATACACAGGAAGCAGCAACACCGACGAAGGGCTTGTTGGGTAATACATGACACATTACCTTCCATGCTATGGTACGGTAATTTGGGTTACAACAGGCTTCGGCAACTAATGTCTGCGTGATGGACACTTCTACCCAGGGGCGGAGCCAGACATTTTCATTTGGGGGGCCACTGGAGGGGCCAGTTTTGCAATAAGGGGAGCTGTCAATGGTCTGTGTAGGACTTTCAGAAAGAGACCTGCAGAAAGAGACCTAATTTTAGGGGGGACACTAGGAGAGCCAGGCAAAATTTTGGGGGGTCAGTGGCCCCCCTGGCACCCAGTAGCTCCGCCTCTGTTTCTACCGACCACACTTTGGTGCATGCATAATCTCGTTTGACCATGTTTCTAACCGATTTTCATGTTATGATCTACAGAATTATCAGTCTGTCAGCAACAGCAACCTCGTAACTCACTGCGCTTCTATAAAAACCCGAAAATTTGAACTGTTCACAGCTTTGGCATTGATTTGCACAGCAAAATGCAAGCCTTTTGGTAAATTATTATCTAAAGTGCATCTTAAACTTAATTAAACTACACACAGTTGCAATAAAATTCCTTGCAGAGCTAGAAAAGAACTGATTAGCTTGATAACTAGAAGACTTCGTTTTTATTTAGTGATACTTTGAGAACCGGTCTACGATATATTCGTACTTGGATTTCGGCCTAAAAAACAGCAGTTTTCGGTTGCCTTACCAACGACCTAGCTCCTTCGCCGATTGCGCTAGAGAGCTGTTCAAGGGCTCAAACGGATCGGCCAGTCTAGTAGATTGCACTGGAAAAAAATTTTTTTGGTTGGGGGTGAGGATTTTTTGTGACTGACGTCATAAGTGAAGTAGTTTCAGGGTCATTTTTGGCTCATGTTGCCTGGCCTAGAGCCCAACCACTAGGCCAAAGTGTTTCGCTGAAGTTTTCATTGGAAACTAGGCTCGAGTCCGAGTCTTTTCAGCTTTTGGTCGACTTTCTAGCGTTTCTGGTTCAAAAGTTATGATGTAAAATAAACAAATTAATTAATTATCTAATTAGCTAATTAGTGAAATATATTTACTAACTTACATCACAACTTTTGAACCCGAAACCCCAGCAGGTCACCCAAAGTATCAAAAGACTCGGATTGTAGCCTAGTTTCCAGTAAAAACTTCAGCGAAATACTAACACCTAACGGTTGGCGCCCTGAGCCAGACAAAGTGGGCCAAGGTGGCCTAAAAGTCCTGCACTTATGACGTCACTCACAAAAAACCCGCACCCTCCAAGAAAAAAATTTTTTGGAGTGCAGACTATAAGACTTGCCGCGTCTTTTGAGACTTTTACTGGGTCATTATAGCATACCGGACCGGAGAATTTCCCGCGCAAAGCCACGTGCGTTTAGGCGTTTTTTTTTCCGAAAATCCCCGAATCCTAGCGGACGCCAAAAAGAGACACTCTTAAGTCTAAAACTTAGGTGTTGTAGACGTGTAACCTGAAAGGAATTTACCGTTGTTGCAGGCTAATTTAAGAAAAACATGCTACTTTTTGCATTAGCAGGTAGCCAACAGTTGACAGTTGATACAAAATTAGGTATTAGAGCAGGGGTAAGGAACCTGCGGCCCGCAGACCAAAATCGGTCCGCGTGAACGTTTAATATGGTCTGCTTCAGAATTTTCGTTACCCAAGTTAGAAAACAGCATTGCGCCAAAACAAAACTCCGTGATCTAAAGGAGATATTTAGATAGTAAGTCAGAAGCGCTCCTTATAGTTTTTTTCCTATTTTCCTTAGGAAAGCAAGGGTAAAATTTTAAGGTAAAATTAGGTATTTTCGCGGCTCGCCAACGATATTCCACAATATATGTTACCCGTGATAGTTCCCTACCCCTGTATTAGAGTATCGGTCAGCAGTTTTACACCGAATCATCAAGAAAAACATCTGCACACATACATTTTCGAATGAATCATGCCCTGTGCATAGGTTTAGCCAGGGGGGGGCACAAGGGCCATGCCCCCCCAAAATTTTTAGAAAATATGGTCATTTTGTGTTTGAGAGGCGTTTTTCCAAACAAAATTGTGTTATTCGCCTGAAATCAAACATTTTGGCCCCACCCAAATTTCTAGGCTGGCTACGCCACTGACCCTGTGTCGATTCACGGGTGTGCCTTCATTTTACGTTATCGATTGCTTTTTATTACAGCGTAAATGGTAATTTGAACAGCCTAAAACAAAGGGAGGGTCGGTGAATAGAAATACTGCCCAAATATAACTCGGTCAATTAGGTTGACAAGCACAGACATCGAAATAGTTGCATGCTCTGTGCTTCCTTTTGTTGCTGACTCAGTTACGGCAATTTGTAATACAATGACCTGGAATTTTCCAGTTTATTTTTTGTTTTGTTTCTATAAACCTTTTCAAATAATACAAATCTCGTTTGATTTGCAAGGGTCAAAACAAGCTAGACATTTCTGATACGCAAACAAAGTTCTGTGCAAAGGTTTCCAGAAAATATTTCACCCACATGAAGCTGTTCAACGTGTTTACTATTGCTATGCTTAATTCCGCCAGTTTATTACTGAAAGTAACATTTGTGGACAAACGTTTGCCTGCTGTCCAATTCTGTTGATGAATGGAATCTGCCTGCGTCGAAATGCTGAAAGTGATTCATCGAACACCAGGATTTGCTGAACCCCAATTTAAGAATAACTGGTTACATTTTCCCAGAACACTTGTGGGTATTTCCCTTACGAGAGCAAAAAAATCATTCTTTTGGAACGTTCGTATAAAGTACTGGATTTTTCCAGCAATATTTTTGCATGCAGCGTGAAATACACATCGGCGTTACAATTTCAAAGGGTTACAAAATCCAACCATGAACACTGTACGCTCGGCTTCTCCAACGAAGACTAAAGAACCATCGATTTAATCCAAAGCATTCGTCCATGTATAAAACCATAGTTTTACAGATGACTAAATCATTGCATGAGAACGAGGTATCCTAATGTTGCATGAATTCAACTTGTTTACTTGTTTAACGCAAGGGGAAAAGTCAGTCGGAAATGGCTGTGTTACCAGTACAATATTTTGAGCGAGAACCTTGCGCCCGCAGAAACACAGTGCTCCTATGTGAAAGCGAACAGTTCCTAAGTTTTTTTAACATCAACCTATAGGATGTCTATGAGCGAACATGTTTGTATTGATAGCAGGCCCACAACCGGGCAATTGCTCCACGGAATTTTTAAATACATGTTCAATTGTTAGGTATACAACAACAAATTACAATCATTTTACCCCACCCCAGGCCTGCTGTGTTTTCTACTTGGACTTTAGCAGAGTCGCCATGTTACATGAAAGATCATATATAGTGATTGCATACCCTTTTTTAAACGTAGTTTAAATTTTAACTTAAATTTACTTAGAATCCGATAGGTTACTCCCACTGTCGCCAAATTTTCCCTGATGGTAAAATCGAGATCTACGTGGGTAAACTCACGAAAAGCTGGTAAGGCACGGATGTCTGGGACAAGATTTCAGGAAAAAACACACAGACCGTGCCTACTTTAACCTCCATTAAAGCGTATTGCTATTGTTCGAATTACCAGAAAGTTCTATTGGTTTCTAACACGGTATGGGGGAGTTATCTGAAAGGATATCGCTGAAGGTTCCGACTTCCGAAGTACAAAAAACATCTGACATGTGTCGTGAGTCACCTTGTTTTTGTGCTCTTTGAGCACCTGCCTTTGGGCTTGTGTTTAGACATAACTTTGGAAATGCGCTTTGGCTGCTCTTTATCCACAAGGTTGGGCAATTTTGAAGCGCGCTGCGAACACGCGAGACTGGGTCAATGTTTTATTAATTACCAGTTTACTCTCGAGCGCCTTCACTTTGTGCAGAATCGTCTCTGTGGTATCGCCTGCACCGTTACAGCCTCTTGTTTTCACTGGTGGTGGCGAATGGATTGTGAGAATCGATGAATAGAATCAGGCTCGGTCAGTTAAGTCGTTCGTTCTGAAGGGATAAGAGGATTGTTGTGTTAAGAGCCACCAAAGTGTCGTCACAAACGGCGGTCCGCTAGGCTTTGTTTGAACACATTCACGCTGTGACGGGGTAGTTTACACCTGCCCAATAATAGCTCACTTGGTGATGTGTAGGCAAGAGTGGAAGCTTTGGTGGCAAGGTTGCGTTACATGCAGCAGGACTATTGCCTCTTTTACGACATTGGAATTGTTAATTAAGATTGGTGGAAAGCTTTTTGTTAAGTAGGACAGTCACCTGCAGTGCGATCTTCTGCTGTTCGCAGAGGAACTACAGTAAAGCAACGTTTAAGCTGCAGTACTAGGCTGTAGGTTGAGCTTCAACCCAGCTTTTGAAGTGATAGGCGTCGGCCGTGTAGCATACAGAAGTGAAACTAGACAGATATGCAGTCGTTAATGCTGTTGTGTGGCAAGTTGGCGGTTTGAGGACGGACCGACTGTAGTAGACTGAAAATGATTAATTGTGGCTTAGTCTAATCCAGCGGTTCCCACCCTTTTTCTAACAATGTACCCCTTCAGCATTCCGACAAATGAGCATGTACCCCACAGCATTTCAGCAGATAAGGGTGTACCTCTTCAGAATTTTGACAGATGAACACGTCCCCCTAAAACTCTTTGTGACAAAATGTTTTCTCATGATTTGTCAGATATATTTAACAATAAACATATAATGACTTTTGAAAATAATATTAAGTGATATATGTATAAATATTTGAAAATAAACAACATGTGAATATATTTTTACCTTCTATTGCTAACCTCAAACGTACCCCTTCGGATAGACAAATGTACCCCCAGGGGTGCATATACCCCAGTTTGGGAACCCCTGATCCAATCAGTACGCCGAATGTGGAGCTAGGTTGTGTGAAGCTGAGATAATTTGCAGATCGTCGAAATTTACGGTGCAATGATATCTACTTTTTATTATACTCAGTGGTGTGTTTGAGGTGAGGCGAGCGAGGCACTTGCCTCGGGCCCCTCCTTTTTAGGGGCCCCCTCAAGGTGTTTCGCGCGTAAATTTTCCTCATTTTTGTGAAAAAATTATTATCCACACATATAATATACTCCGAAGCAGAAGGAAGTATTCTACTTTCAAAGGGGCCCCCAACAACAGCTGTTGTAATGTGCAGGTACTTTGTCTCTGCTTTCAGGGGGGCCCCCAGTAGCCACTGTAAAGCGTAAGTACAGTACTCTATTTTCAAAAGGGGCCCTCAACAACAGCATGCTGTAATGTGCGGGTAGCTTACTCTGCTTTCAAGGAGGCCCCCAGTAGCCACTGTAATGTGCTTTCAAAACGACCCGCAACTGCAATGTGCAAGTAGTCTGCTTTGAAAGGGGCCCCATTAGCCATTGTAATGCGTAAGTACTCTGCTTTGAAAGGGGCCCCCAACAGTAACTGTCGAACTACAGAAGTGGGAGGCGATACCAGGTTGTTATCGCTTAACTTTTATGTGTTGCTAGCTTTATCTTCACAACTTTCAGTGTTTTTAAAGTTGTGCATTATGAATACCCTTTTGCAGGGTCCGAGTTTGCTAGAAAACTTGTTTGACAATAAACTTTTTCTTTTACTCCAACGATGTTTGACAATAAACTTTTTCTTTGGATATGTCGTGGACATATACACCAGTAGTCGGGTACGATAACCTGTTGGAGTTTCAGCAAGAAAAATTGGGTGGACAACAATATAAAAAAGCAATGGTGCATGAGCAACAAAC
>Ga0210059_1009562_pt1 | contig 15122 bp, 11 predicted proteins | sample Ectturendosymbi2_FD_188042 | JGI IMG/M metagenome (GOLD analysis project Ga0210059, IMG submission 188042) | Ecteinascidia turbinata endosymbiont from Florida, USA - Sample 2 (SPAdes) (version 2) | ecosystem: Host-associated > Tunicates > Ascidians > Unclassified | place: Key West, Florida...
GCCTTACATCACGCAAAATCACTTCGAAATACAGTAATATTGGAAGTAAAGTTTAATTTTCATCAGTTTCAGCTTGTCTGCAATCCCTATCTTCATTGAAAAACAGTTATTTTACTACAGAGCTCTGCCGCCTGCATACAAATTAATACGACAAATCAGCAATTTGGGACCATTAATGGCGTCCATGCATGAGTGGTTTCACAACTTGTCTTTATAGTAACTTTGGTATAAATGACCACCTTATGCCACCTATCGAACCATCAGTGAACGTACCTCCAGAAAAGTCACCGTGCGCCACTGCTGTCCTGTTTGACCATAAAGTTTGCAATAAACGTGCAGGCTTCATAGCAATTTGACACAACTGACTCGTACGTGACTTCCTGTAGGCTGCTTTCTCGACTGGCAATTGCAGCAGTCATTCAGGAAGCAGGCTCACACTCTTGGTGGAGAATTGTGATGGACAATAGTGAAGCGATAGTAATAATTCTACCGGCTGTTACAGAACAGCCAGTACACAATGCAGCGAGTTTTGTCGAATGCGTAGTCCGACATGAAGAACTCAACCTCAGAGCAGACGAGCGTCCTTAGGAGGTTTTTAGCAGTTTGTCACCAAACGTGAAAAAAAGGCATGTGTTTTCTGTTTATGGTCCGTGATAAAGAAACAGCATGTTTCCCAGCAGTCGTTTAGGATCTGGGAGCGCAGGGGTGCAAGCACACTCGCAAATGTTTTCATTTGTCGAAAATTCGGGCAAAATCTCAAAAAATTCGGACACAGAAATTTCGAAAAATTTGACCAATAGTAATTAAACTATACTTTTTTGTTATTGAGCGCATACATAAAAGTTGATTATGTCATAGAAAACACGTTAGATATACAGTATGTAAAATCAACAAACTGTTTCTAGTAGCTTCGTGTTTTGGTTTGTGAGAGTTCATGAGTAACCAGCAGCTACAGAAAATATACATAGGGGAGGGGAAAGTTTGTTGCATAAAAGTTTTTCGGGCAAATTTGGGGAAATTCGGGCAAAATATCCTTTGCATCCCAAAATTTCCTACTCCTACGTCTATGATTCCCAGTTGCTGGATTGAATATCAGATTGACAGTGGACTTAACCCGTTAAGTTAACTTAAAAGGACTTAAAGGTTAACATATTTATCCGCGATCACTATGAAAATAAACAAACAAAAATAAAAAAGTAAACGAGTAGATTGGATTTCGATGACATTCAGAGTTGAGAACAAAAGACCTGTTAGATTTTTTGTCCTAAGAATCTCTCTTGTAATAAAAGAGATAGTAATAGGTTTGAGTTTGACATAGATTACGCCTTGCTGCATTTTTGTGGAGGTAATATAGTTCTTTCTTCGATTACATTACTTTATCTTTTTAACTGTCTCAGAATATGAAAGCACAACTGAACAAATCAGAACACAGCATCTTCACCACGGGAAGCACTTACTATAACAAGTATATAATAAACAACGAAACAAAGTGCAATTTGCAAGAAATCGGTCAAGTGAGAAAAACGCTTCAAGGTGGGTCAGCAAAATAATTTACAGAAAGCAAGCACTCGGAAAGCAATATCTACTTTATATAAGACAAAACAAAGGGGGAAAAGTGGCAGGCAGTGATACTGTTCAACTGGCTGGGTACTGTTCAACTGGCAGATTGTGGTGCATGCGGCCGCCAAAGCTTGGCCTACGCTTCATGTGCCGGAGCGACGGCGGTTTTGCGCTACTTACGACATTTCCCTCATAGGCGTAGCCAGGGTGCTCAGGGGACCATGCCTCCCCAATTTTTAGCATATCCAGTGATTTTGTTCTTTGAGAAGCGGTGTCTCAAACAAAATACAGTTGCTCGTCTAAAGTCAAACATTTTGTCCCCCCCAAAATTTTTGGCTGTCTACGCCACTGGTTTCCCTTTGCGTTTTGATGTGCTAGGAGTGAATGTGGACAGGAAAGTCGTCGCAAAGAAGTGGTTCTGCTTCAAATCACAAGCGAAATGCATGGACTATTCTAACCAGCGCCAACGAACGGTCGCACTCACCTGACACTGCTGCCTCGCAGGCGCATTCGTATCATCAAGTTCTTTGAAAAATGTTTGGACATCCCTGATCTGTGGGGTAGACCTGATTGTTCCGAATTAGCTTCTCACACCGGCCAATACGCTGGCAGAATTTTCTCTGAACCCTGCCAAAGACAACTGCGCTGGTGTAACCCACTGTCGTGCTCTGGAGTCACCCGTCATGTCAACTATTCTTTTTGCAAAATTATTCAAAAAAGAGGCAGTGGACTTTCCATAAACACCAGTGGTCTCAATTGCAACTGGTATATGTAGGTGTTTAAGAGGCCATTGTAACTTTTTCTCTTCAAAATTTTATGATAGCATTAATAAGTTAACCTCTAGTCCGCACGATGTTCTACGTTGAGTGTGATATTGTTGAAAGTAGCCCCAGTAGAAGCATACAGTTTGCCATTGCGATTAATGACAACTTTATATTTCAACTTAGAGACGGATGTGGACATTGAGTTGATCCAATTTTGGATAGATTCAGAGTGTAAAATCTACTCTAATCTCCTCGGTAGTTATCGGGTGTAAAATGAACTACACTTTTTTACTATTGTTTTTTTGATTTAAGGTCAACCTTATCAAGAAGCACCATTTCATCATAGCTAAATAACAAAATGTACGACAGCTGATTTCTTGTGTAACAATTGTGTTATTGAGATGAAAAGTAAAACTCGTCGTCTATAGTTGTCATGCTGTTGGTTGCGCTGATGAAACCATGCTCGCTATGCTGTTCCAGTATGCATTGGCTCTGGGGATCAACCTCACTTTGGCTAGTATGAAGGGCCACCTAGAACCATTGGGGAATCAATTTCAAGATTCGATGGCTATTACAACGCCTGAACTCCAATCCGGTAAGTGACCTCGGTCGATAACAAACCTAGAATTCTCTGATTGAGTGGTCAACGCCTACTGTTGATGTGGAATACACGTTGCAAGTGAAGCATGACCGACGCGCATGGTAAGTGGAGCACGACCGACGCACATGACATCTGTAAGCACGGTAGAAAAAACAGATGACCTCGAAAGGTTTTGGAACACGAAGGGGCCTACAAGTTTGAAAACGTTTGTGTTTTGCTTTTGCTACTGTTGTTCGTTGTGACAGATTTCATTACAATTGTTACGTCATTGCATTTGTTGCTACAAAAAAACTAACATCGCAGAACGCCAAAACTAGCAAATACGGAATGGAAAATGTAACGTCAGCAATCATTATTTCGAAACAAAAACACTACATGTAAATCAGGTCAGTTTGAAAATGATCTGATGCAGTTTCGCTGCATTTTGTATGGTTTGCAACATGTTGGCTGCCGTTGCATACTAAAATGGCGGTTGCCAGTATTCCCTCCAGGAAAATTTTACACTGAGCAAAAGTTTGTTTCGACTTTTAAATTTGGTGTGTTGCAAGTGCGCGAGAATGAGCTCTCACTGCGCAAATGCTCTGGTGGTACTCTGATGCGAAGTTGCGCACCTGAGAGGGAACAGTGGCCGTTGCGTTCTCGATCAAGTTATGGCTTTATAGCATACAATATCCATTTAGTAACTTTCCTGCTTGAAGAATGTATAATTTTGCAAAAGACGTAGTTTGATCGCAAATCGCCTTTGAAACTTTGTTTCAAAATGTTGTGAAAATTGCACCTAAGAGCGGGCATCAAAATATTTGACAGCATGTGGGTTGAATTGAATGCTATACTTCGCCGCACGAGGTGAAAAGATTTGGGGGCGTTTGCACTTCCGCAACAAGATTGTTTGTGAAAGTCGGTCAAAACTAGGTAAAAATAAGAGAAAAAATGTGCAAAACATATTATATTGCAAACGTATTATCCACGCTGAACGCCAGTGGTAGTTCTCCAATCACGTTAGGCGCTGGTTGTGTATTTAACGTTACGTTGGTTGCCAATTTTAGTTTTGAATTGGGACACAAGAGTGGTTGAAACTTGCTGAACCAAATGAGTGTTGATTGGACAAATGAATTTGTGTTTGTCGTTGACCAATTTCCGACGACAATCACGGAAATTGTTAAACAAGACTGGTGATGCAAAAACCACCACATCCGGAAAAAATACGAACGTTGGATTCTCTTTATCTCTTAAATAAAACAGCTTCACCACGGATAAGGACATCGGCTGAATTGCCGAACTGACATCAGCTGCGTTTAGTAGATGAAGGCAAAAAATTGGATTCGAATCCATTTTCAACTTTTCTTTTCACTTGTTATGCAAAGATGTGGACAGGTAAATGAAATTTTACTCGGATTCAAACGCGCTTGATGCTGTGTTGAAAATGTTTTCCTCATTATGTATCAAAACAAGTTTTTCAGGAAAATGTGGTCCGATCCCAGAATTGAATGCAAATGCAATTGATATTGATATATGTTATAGGTGTGATAAAAGAAGGTAGCAACCATCGCTGAAACCGGATTCCCTTCTGAAGTTAGAATTGTGATTAGAAAAGAAACTGTGATCACTACAAACCTAAAAGAACCGTGTTGATTCTTATATATTTTAATTTTACGCTGTTTCGCGCACTCTGATGCCAGACGTTGGAACAGTTGCCAGATGAACAGCTGCAACATCTTTCTAGGGTGTTGTAAAAGTTTGAAGCACCAAAGACAAAACTTTATTTGCTGTAATGAAGGTTGTATTGACTCAGCAAGAAGATTGAAACATTTTTCCAAGACTCAGCACAGCTTTTGCATGCAGTACCACAACCGGAAAAGTTTTACTTCGAGTACGTCCGACCGAGACAACCGGTTGTGTTCCGCGGAACTGCCCTCCGGTCGGCGGCAAGTTCCCTTTGGACCACCGAATTTCTCGAAAAAGAGTATGGAGACCTGGTAGTTCGTCTGGAGGCGAGGTCTATTTTGATTTGTTTTTTTTAACAACATTTAGTCTTTTTCTTTTTTGCTTCTTTTTTCTGACGAAAAAGTGACTGCAGGGAAATGTAATGCTCAGCTGTGCGGGCCTGCGCCGTCACATTAGTTGATCGGCCTTTGTCTATCCTTGCAGCAATGTAACTGCTTATACTGACCTGTATGGCAGACTTGTCATCAAACCAGAATGTTTTCCCTCAGCATTTGACATGTTCTGCCAACGTCCTGCTTCAAACACAATTTAGGTTCGCGCGAGTTTATTGCAAAGCAATTGCTGCTAAGGCTTATAATTCCAAAGCATACGTGACATACATTTAACTAACATCGGATCAGATTTTCATTTGGCGAAAGCTGAGACCAAACTTTTCATGTAGCTTTCTCCGTTAGTGGATAAACATGAGACTGCACTTGGTCGTGGCTTTTTTCAGATCTCATTCTCAATCTCAGCGTTAAGCCGATTCAAGACATCGTTGCGCTGTTAAAATAATCTGAAGTACCGTGTAGTCTTGTTTTCTGGTTTTGAATCGTTTAGATTTATTTTGCACTGTATTCAATTTGGGACAATCCTGCGATTTCCCGATGTTGAAGGTTGGCACAAGTTTTACTGATTTGCCGAATAGTGTAGCTTAGAAAGGGTGCTGTTCCTGCAATAGTTTTCTTGGCATCCTGTCGCTTGTCTCCCAAAACCAACCAGTTCATGCATTACTTACATAAAAAGGCAGATGGTACTGAAGATGTTAATGATACAGTAAAACCAATTTACCTGTATAGTGTGCATCTGTGTATGTTAATTTTCTTAACAGGCTTATAAACTCAAGTAAAGACCTTTTTAGCTGAAAACGATAATAAATAAATGAGGACCTATCCCTAGGTCGACAAATACAGCGTAATATTAACAATGCCTCGCTTTTCTGGGTACTTTCCAGATGAAACTTTTATGTACATTGTTTGCAACGTTTTTCATGAGCAACTTTTTTTCAAGAGCGGAACACGACGCGTACGTCCCTGCAACAGAAATTGGTCTGGGCAGGGATACGATACGTCACTTCACACGAACTTACAAAGAAATGAACGCGTACGTCATATCACAAGTTCCCATGCCCATGGAGAAAGACATCGCGATTCCGCCGTGCTTACAGTGCGGGAACTTTGCCAGGAGTATTCAGGTCGGACGCCATAGGCAGTTGACAGGTTTTATGTCAAATGCTGTTGAAATGTTCCTGTTTTCTTATTACACTCCACGTTTGGCAGCGACAAAAAATGTTTGACAAAGGCTAAAATGACAAAAACTTGAAATTGAGACAATGGACATTTTGCTTAAGTTTTAGAAATCAATTGCAACCACCTGTGAATAGTTTTGTTCAAATTCCAGTCTTTATTTCAACAATTTTACTTTTCATTTGAACTTTAATGCCTAGAACAGTTGTTCTCAAAGTTTTTCGCATATTCCTCCTTACAAACCCAAACACTGTCAATTCCTCCCCAACGAAAGATCACAAAATAGATAATTGCAATGCTCTTTTATACTGTCAGTTACCGCAGTTAAAGTAGCTTGTCCTTGCGTGCTGTAGACATTCCTATCTAGACCAACTGCGTTGTGCTGTTTGTTTTATGTGTTGAATAAACAATAATAAACACCTAAAGTTTTTTCATCCACATCTTTTCCTCCCCACTTTCCCCTGGGAACAAATTTCCTCCCAGGAATAAAATTCCTCCCTTAGTGCGCCAACTGGCACCCGTTTGAGAACCACTGGCCTAGAAGATTAAATGGTGAAAAAAGCAATTTCTTAGCACTAATAAACTCTTCCATAGCTTCACCAAATGATCTTCAGTCCTGCAAGGTCGACATTTACGTTTTTATAACGAGCATTTTTGAGCAAAATTCCTCTACAACAAAAGTAACCTCTTCGCACAAAGGCGCAAACCCGGGGTGTTTCGTCTTTTTTTTCCAGTTTTTTTTCTATATTTTTTCGAGTAAAAAATGTCTTTCCTTAACAGTTGCAGCTGAATAAGCAAAAACTTCCAACCTCACAAATTTGTTTATTTGCGCAGGAAGTTCATTTGTTTATCACTGCAAAAGGCGGCCAAACTCTTCTGCACAGAGATCCGTTCAGTAATATTCATTGCGTTTTTAACGGAACGAAAGACTGGATTCTGCTGGATAATTCAAATGTAAGTGCACGCCAAAAAATGTCTTTGGACAATGCAAAAGTAGACGACGAGCAGTTTGCTTTTAAAAGTACACAACTGTTGATAGCACAACAAAACCAGTTAGTTTTGTTCGCAAGGAAACTGCGTTGCCTTTGGAGCCGATTTTACAATCCCACATGGGGTGATGTCACGTATTTGAGGAAGTTTTTCCCTAAGAGGCCACTAAAAGCAGAACACAGGGCCAGAAAACTGCTTTTCATTAAATCCTTTTGTATCGCACAAAAACAACTTCGATCGATTTTTAAACACTGACTTTATAAATTTGTTTTTACTTGACTTAAAACAAAATTTTGCCTTTTAAAGAATTTAACATGCATTTCTTTCCAGCGTTAGGAAACGCCACTATTCGGCTCCTCATGCTTTCACTCATTCCTTTCAATAGTGCCATAGTTTACCTATAAGCTGATGATAATAAATCACGATTTAATTCTCAAACTTGATCCAGCCCCTCGAGTCAGCAATGACGCGTTTTCTTTGCATTCCAGGACCAATTGCTTTATCAGAGTAAGGAGTCCAAGGACGAGTTCGGGGGATTTTCCTTGATAAACGTAAACCGAGTTGACCTCAACAGGTTCCCGAAAATTCGTGATGTTCGGTATTCGAGAGTGACTTTGAACAGAGGAGACTGTATCTTTATGCCCGCGAGTAAGGAATGAGCTATTGATGCCGACTTCAACACGTAGTTAGGTGCACCGCAAGCTACACTGATATTCTTTGCAGACTTAATGCTCAAAGAAAAACGTTATGTCATACAAGTAAAAGTTGCTGGTTGCTGATAGCGACAATTCTTTCCAAATGTTCTTTTAAAAAACTGATGATGCTTAGAATAAAATTAACTGCATCGAATTTTCTGCTTTTTATTGTAAAAAAATATGTTCTGTATCAAATGATCTGCTCCAACGAAAAAGTCTTACGCAATTGTGCTTAAACAACACTATGTTTCTTTTTAAGTGATATTGCCAGAGCTACCATTGATCTAGAACCAAAAATAAGAACGGCTGAGGAAAATTTGAATTCTTTACCTAAGAAATAAAACGATTGCTTGTGTCTGCACGACTAATGTCAGATCATACATTTTCCTATTTATCTCCAGGAACCATTTGCTTCAGCAATGTCTTATTCTCGACTTCCCTCATGTAATCGTCACGGAAAACGTTTTTTTCGCTTGCTTATTTCTTGAATCAGTCAACTGCTAATGGTCTGCATGTCTATCAGATATTGCCTATTTGAAATTGTTACGCTACCGAAAATAAGAAAAAATAAGGACGCAAGTCACAAATAAGGACATTTCTTAGAAATAAGGACAGTAATAATTTCTAAGGCGTAGTACTGCCAAATAAGGACAAATATTAGAAATAAAGAGAGTATGGTAGCCTTGGATATTGCAATAAAAAGGTTTCATGGATTTTAACAAAATTAAACGTGACTTGCTCAACAAAATGTCTCATCTAATCATATAGAGCAGCCTGGTGTTTCTTTTTTTCAAGGTTACTGGCACCAGGTTCGCGTAAACGGCGAATACAACACAGCTGTGTCGATATGGTTCACGCGTGACGTGAAAGCAATTCCCCAAGATTGGAACGACTGCGCCGGAAAGGTCTTTGACTTCAAGCCCATGTCAGAGGTTGACGTCTTGTGGAGGTTTTCCGGCAAAAACGAATCGCTGAATCAAGGACGTATGGACGTGTTTGTGATGAAGTATGCTGATTTGCGTTTAAGGCATCTAATCATGGGGGTTATGAAGTACACAGATAACCTTTTAAGGAATTTCCCTCTGTTTTTTCGTGACAAAAAGTGAGGTTTGCTCAACGAAAAACAGCTGTTTAGTTTTAAGTCTTAGAAAAGTGTGAACCACTAGAATAGAATGTAAACAACATATTTCAAAACGTTTTCAAGATTTGATCACTAATGAAATTCTTGTCATTGTAAACTGCTGCATCATTTCATCGACATCATTGGATAGAGTGTTAGGAGTTCATTACTTTTTGGAATGCACCTATTACTTTTTTTCAGAGCTGTTCTCCTTTCGCTAGCGGATGATAACGGAGTAATAGCGATACATCGATTTTGCGAAATGATCGACGTTTCCGCAGCGAAAAATTACCGCGTTGGGGAGGTCTGCGAGAAGGTGAATGCAGCGGGGTTTTTGAAAAGTGCAACGTCGCTGTCAAGGATTTACTGTATGTTTTGATGTATGTATCCGGAGAAAAGGGAAGGTTTGATCATTCTGTTGTCAACTTACCACTCCTGACACTGCTGTTTTACCCTCTGGCAAACGCTTTTAATGGATAAAGCGCTCGGTTAATATTGTTATCATTTGCACTGTGCAGTTTATGCAGCAGATGGGGAAAGGTTCGGACACGATACGAGCCAGTGACGTCAACGCGTTGAGCGTCGAACAGCTGAAGTCGCTGCTGACCATCATCAATCCGAACGACGAGTCGAACACTCCAACTTATGAGTACAGTTACGTCACTGCTGATGACGTAGGGTGAGTACGTCAGCAGCTGCATCCGCTTGTTGCTTTTCCTTGCTCTTCCTTGGAACCAAGCCGTCTTGCTTGTTACAAAACAATTATTTCTGTGCTCCATTCCGTGCAGGAAGACTTTTCGAAAAGTACTGCGAGGCGAAAAGGATTCACTTTCGTTTGACGAATTCGTTCACGAATACACAGTTACTGTCGGAGGAACGAAAAATGTAGCGCACAAAGTAAGTTCACTTACCTTGAGTGAAGAAGCGCGGTTAACACAGGCCAAGGGGGTTTGCGCAGGGGTCGAAAGACAAAAGGACAAACAACTGTTATAAAACTGCAGTGGTTCGTTTCACTCATGAGTTTGTTCACGTCAGCCACGACCGGTCTGTTTTGCACAGCGTTTCGGTGATTTTTTCTAACGAAAAGCATCAAAAAGTGATATGACCAGCCCGTGGTCTAGTGGTAAGTGCGTCCGCTTCGGTGCTGGTAGGTCGAGAGTTCGACTCTTCGCCGGGTGTTACCAAGACCTTGTAAATTGGTGCTGTAGCCTTCTTACCAGGCGCACGGTGTGCGGAAGAGCTGCAGGGAACTCACCCAAACCACGAAAAAAAACGAGTCAACTGAAACCAGATATTGTACAAACTCAGACGTGGCGCTACAAGACCATTGTAGTTATAAAGCGCCAACAACAAACCACCATATCTAAAAATCAAAGTGAAACGCCGCGTTTTTGCGTCCGATCGGCAACACCTTGGCAAGCAAGACAACCTCTACCCATTGTTTGCTGAACCAGTACAGTTATCGAGACTGTTTGCTTTAATGCTGTGCCGCCGCCAGTTTTAGGGAGAATGATCGAAAAATGTCTGTTTATTGTATCGGTACATCTCATAAACGCAGCATGGGGGACACAGAGCCGTGACCCTCGTGTTGTGTGGACAAAAACGAGTGAAAGTACGAAACGAAAAAATACGTTTTACCAGAACACGCAACAAATAGCGGCATACTTCGTGTTGTGGTAATAGTTGGTCGGGAAAACAGTCGATGGTTCACTTTTTTGCTTCCACTTTTCTTTTCAATCAAAGTTCGATTTCTTCGGATACGAGACGTACCACACGTTTAAAAATCTTACCGTGCTTTGACCTGCATGTCCTGAGATCAAGTTTCAAGACACCACTTTTGGCTGCTGCACCAACAACTCCTGGCTACGCCGCTCATCCAGTCACAGAAGAGCGGCGGGACTTCGACCGCGCTAGCAATAAATTTTGCCAATTCAACAACCTGGGAAACTTACGCGAGTGTATTTGTGCCTCACAGTTATATTTAGTTGACAATCTTTTATGGAGTTCTGAACAATTTCTGGATACCGTCAGTTGCTCTGTGGCCTAATATAAGAGATATTAACAATATGCTACTTTTAATTATATTGACATTATCAGTAATAATAATAAACATGTTGTACATTGATAAAAACTAAGTTTACCATATTTCGTGCAGATTTTCAAGCAACTGGATGACGAAAACGCAGGAGTTGTAAACAAAAACAATTTACATCGCAACCTCAAAACAGTCTTGACGTGGTTCGCGTCCGCGCCTCGTCACGATCCCAGAACAGAACGGATGTGGATGCGGCGGTTGCGAGAAAGAGACGAACTGTAGATTCCTTATGGTCGGCAACCAATGCTAGACGAAAATATCAGACTGGCGCCATGAATCAGTGCAGAAAAATAAAGGTTTAGTTCATACGCTCGGTGCAGTAACTTCTAGGGCACAAATATTTCTGTTCTGTAGTCACACGCATACAGCTGCATGGGATCCCATTTGCGCAGCTAAAAAACGTTGCGCAGTTTTTGATATTTTGCCCAAATTTCAATTTCCTGATTATTCTGCCAGTTTCGCGCGACTTTTCCAGTTTTTAGACACGCTTTGCTCTGAAAGTGTCCGAGCAACTTAAAAGGCATCTTTAAATCACTCTACAGATTTCGAGAAAATTTTCTCGAATTTCAAAATTTCTAGTAGTTTTTCCAACACTTCAAAGAATTTCAATAAAACTTTGGCCAATATTTTGGATTTTTTATCAAGTTTTAACCATTTTTGCCTGTGTTTGTACTTTCAGCTGAGTAAGTGCAACTGGCCTGCCTTTCACGAGTTTGAGCACAAGCACCAGCGTTATCTGGCAGTTTTTTAGAATTGATAGCGCAAGGTATTTCTATAAACAGGTGTACCAGCATAGCAAACCTCGCCGCCAAGGTGGTATACAGTAGTCAATGTAAAATTACCTACAAGCATGAGAATATCCTTGAAGCGTAACTTTTCTCGTAGTTGGTTTGATAGCTCCTCTTACAAAGGTTTATGTGTGTGAGGCCTCCATTTATCATAAAATGTTTTAATGTAGTCCAAACTCGCTTTCTACTGAACATGGTGTAATTCACGGATAAGCGCTCGCTTAGCAAACTGAATCCAGCCTTATATGTCTTGATGGCGCTTGTGGTTTGAATAAATAAGCAAGGCATAGCCCAGCTGTGGCATTGCCTATTAGGCTGTTGTGCGTTTTTTGCGATCCTCAGCACAATGGAAGATTTCCACACAGGAATGACCACAATAACAAGAAACACTTCACTCTTGGCAGAATGAAGTGTTGGTTGCCACTTGATTTGGTGTAGATGGTTTTCCAATCTCTTGTGGCGGTGCGATTCAGATTGATAAGTTCGAAGTGCATGGGCAAGGCCCTTCAAAACTCTGCGCGTGAAACCAGGGGCGTACCGACGTTAGGTGGCGCCCGGGACAAGAAATACGTTTGGCGCCCGCTGGAAGCAAATGTACTGTATTGAAGAAAATATTTGCGACATTGTTGGGACTTTTCGGCGACCTCATAGATTCCGCGTCTGTGGAACTCCCCCTCGGTACGTCCGTGCATAGACGTAGCCAGGGGGGACCAAGAGGGCCATGCCCCCTAATTACATACATATCTTGTCGTTTTGTGCTTTGAGGGGCGGTGTCCCAAACCAAACACTATTGCTCGCTTAAAGTCAAAATATTTAGCCCCCCGAAAATCTTGGGCTGACTACGCTACTGCGCCCCCCTGCGTGAAGGTCAGTGATTGCCAACGCGGAATTGCGAATTCTTACTGAAGAAAGAAAAGGTAGAACGGCCGCCGCATCAGACAAACTGCATGACACTCTGCAAACTAAAAGAGCGATTGGAGTTCGACGCCGCGGGATGTAGTGAGCTAGATTCATTTTATGCGATTCAGACAGCAGAGTTGAAAATGTGCGCTGCGTTCTTCGAAACTGCCTTCAGGTATCAAATGCAACCTTCATCATGAACATTCAAGCGCTGAATCGAAATGTTACCAAATAAATGACAATACCATTTGGAAATTCTTTAAACGAGAAGTATCAAAATATCAGACACAATTCGATGCTTCGGTTAAGTAGCGCTCGACACTTTCTATAGATGGCTATGAAGAAGAGGAAAACTAAGAAGTTTAAATATATCTCACTGTCAATCTTAATGGCAAATCACTCAGAAGATCTAACAAAAGGTCTCAGCGTGTCTACCGGTATTACAATTCTTTTCTAAGTATGTTAAAGCGGACCATCTGTTTCTGGCCATTTTCGGGAGGTTTTTCTTGTCATCGTGGGCAGCGGTTTTCCAGCCACCGCTGTAACACGTGGCGCCATCAAATCATCTGCGCAACACTGGTGTTCACGTGGTTAATCCGGATACGTGAGCCTACATGAAAGGCCGCAATTCAAGCAAACGGATAATGGGTTGAGTTGAGTTTATTTGGCGAAAATTAAGAATTTCTAAGGCGAGAAAGAAACCATTGTAATTGCAAAAACGCCAGGGCACCGAAAAAACCACAAGGTTATTGAGTCGCTGCCCTTGACTGGTGGATAAAGTCTATAGAAGCCCACGAATCGCAAATATTTGAGCAGTGTGGTCGCTGAGGCCTAACGCTGGTACAAAACTGGATTGTGAGCTTAGTTCATATTATATTTACACAAAAAGGCTTTGGTTTTGAATTGCCGTTGGCCTTGCGGTGACCTCGAACCAATGCCGGTTTTAGACGCGTGCGTTGTTTGTGGCCGCACACGGACCTCCTCATCAATGCATGGTTTAACTTTAGATTTTACTTTGTTTTACTTCTAACTTGTGTTAGAAATTTGCAAACTGCTAAGTCTGTAAAGCGAATATCCGAATTCATTACAATATGTTTTGTAGAAAGCGTGTTACAGTACGGGGCTGGTTTGAGACTACATTTGCAGAAGAATGTCCAGCAGGTGTCGCAACCGCATCGTCTGTTGACCATACCACCGGTACTTGCTTAAGTGTTTGTAAAAAGCAACGTGGTAAAATAACGGAACGCCAAAGCTCGTAAAGTTCCAGGCCTCCTATAAACATTGCGTGATTCCGTCTCATTGCGTGTGTGTAATTTTCAGTCGTCATGTCTGTTTAATGTCTAAAAAGTAGTCGGATGTGACAAGGGTCACATGTAACCACGTGAATTTGCGCGCAAGAGCCTCCACACATCAAAATCAGGCACAGCCTCGAACCGCTGGTCGACTCCATTATGGATGACTCAGCATTTAATTTGCTGCTGCAATAGCATCCTGTAATTAGCTTCAAAGGGCATTTGCAATAACCCTCTCAGCCGATGCGTCGATCGATAACTGTGACTGTGAAGTGGAGCGTGTCATTTGCGATGGGAAACGGATTTCGTTGATTGTTTTGTTTCGTTCGAATTTGCACGTTGGTCTTCAATCCCCGAGGATCACAACAAAAGGCACTTTAATCCTCGGCTTAGTCGTGACAAAACCTTCAAAACTATACCACCCTGGCTGCTCTTCGGCAATTGACATTTTTGCAGCTAGTACGAGCAAGCGGGCATGCGCAGTTTTTGCGACGACGAATGTGAAAAGCATAAGCATATGGCCAACTGGACAAATGCACTTGGCAATGTCGTCATCATTCAAACAAAACTTTTTAGGAGAAAACTTCCGTGAAAGCAACTGTAAGACGACCATAAGCTCCGAACGCTTAAGTTTAGTACAAGCGGACCCGTAGCCACGGAAGAGCATTCGCAGACAAGTTCCACCAAAATTTTTGTGCCTTCAAATTTTGTTGTGCACAGAAAAATTTGTTTCAAAAATATAAAAGCGAAAATCTTCCCCCTAAAGGTGTTTTTCCCTCCCCCCGAAACTTTTACACCTGTCTGCAGGCCTGGGTATAGGTTTGAATTAAAAATCAAACGGTATCTCAGTCAGACTTCAAAAAATCAAACGACATCTCAGTCAAATTAAGGCGATACATACATATATATCTATATACAGGGTGTTTCACAATTGTTGAAACAAAGCGGCAGCTTCTAAAACCTTTATCGATGACCTTATTCATTTTTCTCTTTCCAGATTGTCATAGGGAAATAGTTAACCTTTCTATATATTAAACAAAAAATAGTCTAATGATGCCTTGGTCGATGGAGCAGAAGATCTTTTGTG
>Ga0210059_1009564_pt1 | contig 15118 bp, 8 predicted proteins | sample Ectturendosymbi2_FD_188042 | JGI IMG/M metagenome (GOLD analysis project Ga0210059, IMG submission 188042) | Ecteinascidia turbinata endosymbiont from Florida, USA - Sample 2 (SPAdes) (version 2) | ecosystem: Host-associated > Tunicates > Ascidians > Unclassified | place: Key West, Florida...
GTAACTAGAGTTGTTTATGACGACACACATCAGGCGTTGCGCCGATCCTGCGTGAAATTTAGTCAGACAGTGGTCGTGGTGTTGAAAAACTCATTTTGAAACCAAGAAACAGTCACAGAAGTGGAAAGATTGATCTTTCGTGCATTTCAGTGTGAGATGGAGCTGGATTATATTACTGTCAGGAGATTGTTGCTTGTCCCAGTAGAAAAAGGTTTGTGAAAGCATTAAGAATTGGTTTCAATTAATTTATCTCAATTTATCCTGGCTGCTGTATTGCGTTCTGCTGCCTTGTGTATACGACTTCGAAACATCTCACGTAAGTGGTTCGTGACTACAGTTTTATCTCTACCCACATGCCCTGCAACCCCACAGATATTTTTACGGATTTTCCGTAATGTTTCAGAAACAATTCTTTTGCATATTTCAGCTCTTTGCCCGGGAGGTCAAACATTTCCATCATATACACACTTGAAAGAATTCGCAAATCATATTTATTTAGTGAAAACATGGATATCTAGAGCTCGTAGATATCCCTGAGTGAAAATGATTTAAAACGTGATGTAACTTTGGCAAAGAATTTGTTTCGAAAGGAGTCGAAGCTGCCTACATGGCTCGAACAATTTTTTTTCATTTGTAGCTGCTTAAAAAGCTGCGTTTGATTGCTACTGGTAGCTGTAACTTTTCCCGTCACCGGCGCTTCATGCGAGAGAAGTTTTTCAAAAATGAAATTGGAGAAAACATTTCCCAGAAATTCCATGACCAGTGAAAGATTGGGTAACACTGATATACTTTAAACTGAAAGGTATCAGCTCAAAAATAGATTTAGATAATTTCGTTGATGAATTTGGCATTTGACATTGATATAAGAAGGATTAAGTTACATTGAGGTGATGATATAAAATTCTAACGTAGGCTGCAGGGAGCTGTGTGAGAATTATATTTCCCATTGTCTATGTGTCTGATTTTTTTAGGTTTAGAATTAGTGCGTGTTTTGCTTATGACAAGACCGTCATAAATCAACGCAGGATTGAAAAGTCAGCTTTCAAAGATCAGTAAGAGGAAAATTCAGTGTGAACAATAAAATGAACGACTTTGTTGGGAATATTCTGAAAAATACGTTTTACTCCTACTGTTACATCTTGTTACCAGGTACACGCCCTAAACGCCGATGCACACCTACCTGCGGCGTTGCTATGTAACTTAGGTGCAGCTGGTGCCGAAACCTCGCTGCTGTTAACTGCATTGAATAGTCCTCACCCTATCCACGCTGCACACTCGTAAGAGTAGTTGCATAACATTGTTATGGTTACACCAGCTTTTTTCAAGGTGTTTTAGGGACCCGTTTCGGGTCCCTAGAATTGAAAATCGGGTTCCTAAAATCAGAGAAATCGGCTCCCTGCAGGTCCATACCGGGTATCTAACATTTTCCTTAAAAAAAACATAGTTACACCATAATCTCAAAATGTCCATAAGCTACCACAAAAACGGGTTAGTCAGTAGTCACCAATCCGTTGGAAGATGGTTTATTTTTTATGTGCGTTGTAGTAATAATATTTTGATGAAACTAGTTGGCTATCAACAGCCTACTTGACTCTGTGTCGAGATGGAATTCGTGGTTAGAACCATTTCGCTTTCATGTGAATTGTCTTTGCTTTCTGCTTTCGTTCATGTCGGGATGGTACAATTGTGTACGGAAAATGGTGTTTCGATTTGCATGTGCAGTTCTGTGGAAGTTGCATGGTTAGCACAGAATATTCGACATACCAGTACACGTGTGTGATTGATTCTACAGGGCCATTTAGGTGTCTCCAGTGAATAATAACGCTAGTTCATATTTAACGATATTCACAAGCCTATGTTGGGTTTGATAGGGGTAATCATAGCAACTTAATCTTCAAACCAATGAAAAATCACCCTGCAAGATAGACATTTATGTTTCCCCCCCTGCTTTTTCCTTGGCCCCGCAGTGGCCCCCCCACTTTTGTATTTCTAGAATCGCCACTGGCCACTCCTACCCACGACCATTCAGTGTTACCTAAAGGGTTTCTGCTAGGGCCGCAACCAACTGATATTTCCAGGGGGGCAAAATGATTGTAACTTCTTATACCTGAACATGTTTTATTACAATTTCGGGTGGGGCGCTTGCCTGGTTGCCCTCCCTTTAGTCGCATGCCTTCATACCACATCCGACCGTCTTAGATCAAACTCAAACTCGTTTCTGCGTGGTAAGAATATATTCTCCAGTCAATAGAACGTATGGTACATGCAACTTTCGTAAAGAAATTAATTGCGAAAAATGCATTCAATACTTTGAAAACGAGAGCGGTGCCCTGTTGACTGCTTCTAGAAATATTTCACAGTCTGAAATCTATGAACATTGTGCAGATCTCTGTTTCCTTTTAGTTTTTTCCGAAATATTTGTGATGTCCCGATTCGTAAGAAAACGTGGGTAGCATCACATTACGATTTTGATTATTAGCCGAAATTTTCATGAAATCCAATATATGATGTGAAAAGTGACAGAGCTTTGCTTAACCTATCCTTTAGTAACAAAGCCAAGGACATCTGTCGGTGGACTGCAGTACGTCACAAGTGATAACCACCCGGGGCAACATACGTCATTCGATTGGTACTAAGCATTTAGTTCCCAAGCTGGAATTTCAGAAAATTACAGGAAATTGCATTCATCACCTTCCAATAAATCTGGAAAGAGAGTCCCTCAGACAACGAAATTTAGGGCTTTTACAGATTTCGGGCATAGAGTAAAAGGCTCTCGCTGGCGAACGGACTCGACACGTCACAAAGACAATAACGATTAAGCAGAGCAACGAACATCTACGCGTGCACCAGGTGTGTTCTTATTGGTTGATTTGCCGAACTGTGCAGCTGCTCCTAACCGAAGGTACGCGGCGATTGGTTGATTTCACGTAATGATGACGTTGTGAACCTATGTACGTTAGCGAATAAAATAAAAATCAAACACATAAAATGACAGAAGAAGTAACTATTCCACCACATGTCACTGCTGCACAACTGCAAGTGCAGACGACGAGAGCGAATGTCAATGTCGCAAGAACATGGTAAGTGATGTAATGTTTTTCAGTTATCGAATGACGTTTACTTGAATGTAGTGAGATGAAACCAACGAAACCGTACAACGCGATCGCGGCCAGAATTATCACGTCACAATATTGCTTCCGCCCAATGCGTTGGCGACAGACCGTCGGCCAATCCACCGATTCCACGTCATACGGTGCATCAGAGTCCCACATGTTCCTATCATGATATTTTAACTTGTCATCGAACATGTTGGATGACTTAACAGGAGAGTTGTCACGACAACAGCGAATTAAAAAGCTTTTTCCGGAAACACAACTCAGTTCCATGCTTTAGCAGCTTCGCCGCAATCTATTTCATAATCTTCAATGGATGGCGCGTGTTTTTCACATACGCTTCGTTTAATTTCGCGATTCTGAATTATTATCAACAGTCTGGCATTGAGGTCAAGGAAAATTGTCTTTATTTTACTTGAAATTCCCATGGAAACGTATGGAAGAAAAGTAAAATGCTAAATTAATGACTGGAAAATGACATTCACAGCCCCTGATTTGGAGATAAATTTAAATTCCAGAAATTTGAAATTTTTTATTGTTATTGCGACATGTGACGCAAAATACCACTAATTGCTTGAAACACCTCAAAAATATTTGCACAAGTCGGACTGTGAAACTTCTTTACGATGAGTAAACGACCAGCAGAAAATTTCCGCTTAATGTCTCTCTTTTTTTACATGCCGCTGATGCATTTGTTCTCAACAGTGCGAGCAGACAACATCAAGATGCTTTGATCTCATCCACGATGGAAAGCAAGGAATGACTGAGCAGCAAGAGACATGTAAATGTCAGGATTTTCAAACAATATTTTCCGGCTTTTGTGTCGCTGGCTGCCAATGTCCCGCTTTTCGCCAAACAAGGGTTCGTACTTGAATCATTTAGGCTGAAATGAAAATGCTCGACAATCCTCACATAAAAAGACGGCAACGCCAAAACAAGACAATCAGATAAAGTGCGCATGTTAAATCATTCAAACTTTCCTAGTGCAGTAGAAGGGCGCCAGCGTTAATTTTGCCACAAAGTTTGAAATCATGAAGAATAGGGGCAAAGACTCATTCCAAAAATTGACTAGTTTTCTTGACTAGTGTCGCTCTTGACGCTAGCTGTTTCTTGATCGTTTTCATTCTTTTTTTCTTCAATTTCGTTCTTCTCAACTCCAGCCATTTCTATATCCTGTGAATAAACCATTGGCTTATTTCTTTTGAATAAGAAAAACAGCAGAAGCGCAGCCAAGAAATTTGTTCGGGAGGGGCCAGTCAATGACGTCGTCTTGAGTCCGACTGTTCCTTTGTTTATTTTACTAACAGTTGAAAATTGATATGAAGCACCAGCAAAAATCTTAGCAAGATTGTTTCGGGGGGCCATGGCCTCTTCGGCCTCATTCTGGCTGCGCTACTGAAAGACAGCGTAATTCATAGATTGGCAAAGCAAAAGCAAATACCGTACTGCGTGAACTTTATCGATTCTTGGTTACGAAACAAGAGATTTCAAAAACCGCAAGCATTTCCTTTTCAAATTGATTGTTGTTCTGATTCTCACTTAGTGGTTATCGATCTTGGGTAATAACCAAAACAATTCGATCTCACATACAAGCAGCAGAGGTGGATGTTAATTTCCATGTTTTACACACTTTTACATGCGGGACTCTTTAAGGGTGTGAAATAAAGTATGAAGTGTGCAGCGTGCAAAAGTTTTCTAAAGAAGTCTAGTTTTGTTAATACATATGTGACATTTGTTTTGTGAAAACATCAGAATGACCAAATTGCACCTCAGCCTGTGGAGTCGACGGCGTCACTTTGTTGCCTTTCGTCAAGTCTTTGACAGCATCTTTGTTGTATACAGTGTAACCGTAGTACAAACCACCAATTATTAGAACAACTCCGGCCACACTCCCAACAGCAATTCCAGCAATTTCTCCGGCGCTAAGTCCTCCTCCTCCAGTTTTTTCTAGTGCAACGTATTTAAAATAACGCGGTTGATATATTGCTTTGCAGGCCTTCGCCTTTGGTGAATTTCAAAGACTTTGCAAAATTCATAATTGCCCAGCACAATACTTGATGGCATCTGTCGAAATTCTATGCGCAAATGCAACCAAATTCCTTACAAATAGCATCTGCAAATGGTCGAGCAGGCTTCAAATCAAAATTTAGATGCAAAGACACGTGCATAAAATATGTAACATTACAAAAAGGAAAGAAGTGTTCGCATATAATAGAACTGCAGCAACATTTTGTAAAACCTAAAGAGCTGACCAACCGTTAAGTCAACTGTTTTGTTCATGATACCTTCAGGTGAAGTTGTGTTGATTGTCACAGTGGAATTGTCAGTATTTCCCTGAACAGTGCTGGAGGCTGGCAAATCAGTCCCTGTCGTGGTGGAGGATTCTGAAACAACAATTCCGCTGCTGAAGTGAACGCATCGTCAGAACTACTAGATATGTTGTTCCATCATATGATACGTTTGATAGACTTTGTTCCCCTAATTTATCTTGCAAAATCTAGGCTTTTACCTTTTACGTAACAAATCAACTCAAATAGCAGTATTCAAATATTTGTGAAATCACTATTAAAAGATTGCGATCGATTCGTTTGGTATCAGGCTAGCTAAATGTTTAAAGTTTTCGCTAATTCTGTGGCAAACTGTGGCTATCAAAGCGTTTAAAATTATTCTAAACAAACTGTAGTTGCGATGATTTGCATGTCTTACAAAATTGAAAGGTCGACGTACTGTTTCAACACTCTGGATTTTCAGGATTTTGCTGTGCCACCGTTTCGCATATTTAGTGCAACGTATTTAAAACAAAGCGGTTGATATATTGCTTTGCTAGCCTTCGCCATTTAGTGAATTTCAAAAACTTTGCAAAATCTATAATTGCCCGACACAATACTTAATGGCATCTGTCGAAACTCTATGCGCAGATGCAACCAAATTCCTTACAAATAGTGTCTGCAAATGGTCGAGCTGGCTTCAAATTAAAATTCAGGTGCAAAGACACGTGCATAAAAATATGTAACATTAAGAAGAGGAAAGAAGTGTTCGTATATAATAGAACTGCAGCAACATTTTGTAAAACCTAAAGAGCTGACCAACCGTTGTTAACAATGTATTCACCTGTTTTGTTCATGATACCTTCAGGTGAAGTTGTGTTGATTGTCACAGTGGAATTGTCAGCATTTCCCTGACAAGTGCTAGAGGCTGACAAATCGGTCCGTGGCGTGGTGGAGGATTCTGAAACAACAATTCCGCTGCTGCAGTGAACGCATCGTCAGAACTACTAGATATGTTGTTCCATCATATGATACTTTTGATAGACTTTGTTGCCCTAATCTATCTTGCAAAACCTAGGCTTTTACCTTTTACTTAAAAAATCAGTTCAAATAGCAGTATTCAAATATTTGTGAAATCACCATTAAAAGATTGAGATCGATTCGTTTGGTAACAGGCTAGCTAAATGTTTAAAGTTTTCGCTAATTCTGTGGCAGATTGTGGTTTGTCAAAGCGTTTAAAAAAATTCAAACCAAACTGTAGTTGCGATGAGTTGCATGTCTTACAAAGTTGATAGGTCAAGGTACTGTTTCAACACTCTGAATTTCCAGGATTTTGCTGTGCCACCGTTTTGCATATTTACACTGACAACATCTTCTAAAGCCCTTTAGCTACAGCTTCTAACATCCAACTTGAAAACTTACATTTTGTTAATTTTATTCTTTTGCTAGAACTATTGCACAAAACTTCAGCGTTTTTAATGTCTCAGGAGGAAACATCTTCAAAACGGTAGAATCTATTTGAAAACCAGTATGAGCATCATCAGTGTTTATTTTGTAAGGATTGCAATTGCTCAAACTATTTGTTAATTATGGAACTACAGGACTTCGGAGTCGGAAATTTTTGTCCGACGACAAAGTTGCACTTCAAACTTTTTTGACGCCGACTCCGAGTGGCTCAAAATTATTGAAGTCCGTCTCCGACCTCGCGCAAGTTTTGTTAAAGTTTTAATCAGCACTCTGCAAAACCGGTTATTTTTCTGCAAAGGTTGCTGAAATCGGTAACATCTTTCCAAACGTGCAAGTTGAAAACCTGCAATTCTAAAGTGCTACCAGAAATATGTTGAAAAATATTTATTCTCGGTGTGAATGAAAGTGCGCAATTTTTAGTTTCAATTGACAATGAACACATGAACAGTATGAAATAGATACACAACACACCGTAGACATATATCAGAAATTTTAGTATGTCACGATTGTCATACACAACAGAAATACTTGTGGTTTAAACAAACTAAAAATATACGAACATTGACAGTTCTTCACTTTCATTTATTCCTGATGATGGCTTACGACTAAGTCGAAACGTCGAATAAAATAATTTTTTCGATTATTGTGGCTGTTTTGTTTGCAATAAGAATCTACAGCAGCTCCGTGCATTGTTAACCAAAAATATACGTATTTTTTCATTGCAATTAATTACCTGTTAATATCAAATACTGTGGTTTAAATGCTTGGACCAAACTTTCTTAAAATCAAGTAAAGCTTTATGCGGAAACACCTGTGACAGATGCAGCAAAAGAGAACAATCTGAACGCTGTATTACTTTTGACATACAGAACAGCTAGTGGCACCAGCTGGCAAACCTCACAAGCATTCAACATTGTGTTTCTTGCGCCTAGAGACTCAGATGGTACATAAATGTTTTGAGGACTAAGTCAAGTCTAAATACATAAACACTTGAATGCTGCTCGCAGAAAACACGAACTAATTCAAATGCGCAAAAAAAGCGAAAGTAAAATGACACGATGCGATAATTTTGCGATGATATATGTACAAAATGATTGATACCGGATGAGATTTGAATTGTAAATTCAGTTGTGTAAAATTTTTGTGATAAATGCTATATATTCGGCCGACACCCACGTTCTGATGTTAGTACGATTTTCGGGATGCGAGGCTCGAAATTAATTTCTTTCATAAACACTGAAAATTCATGCGCTGTGTAGTGTGTTGTAAGCACTAAGCAAGGCTCAAGAGTGGCAGACAGTTCTGCGCCAGAAATACGAATAATGACGTCGAGGAATTAATGGAAAAGCTCTTTTGATTCTGGTCATAAGTACAGGCGGTGGCGTACCTTGGGTTTCCTGCGCCCGGGGACAAAGTTTGGGCGCCCCCCACCCAGCTCGTTAGTGGTAGCATAGATGCAAAGAATGAGTTGGGAGCAAAAGGACGTCGAAAGCTGACTCGGACCCCACATATGGTTGTTTCTAGACCCGTCTGAAAACTTCATATGACTGTGACGTCACAGAATTGACGTCAGGACAATGTTCCCTCTAAGAAAATTGCTTACTGCAACATACACACAACCAGGACCGGCGCAAACCATTCCAGCGCCCTAGGCAAGATCCATTTTCAGCGCCCCCTCCGCTTATGACGTCATCCTACTCAATCAACCGTGGCACGATCTGTTTAAACGTAAACAAACTTTCTCTGTGCTCTTTGTACATCTTAAATTTGCTGTTGCGTCCTAGGCAAGGTCCACTTCAGCACCCCTCCACCCAAAAGACCCTTTTAGGGACGATTTTTTACATCAAACTAATTTATTCGATGCATGCCGAGTTTATTTCAACACCAAATTTTTCAAAATATTTTCTACACAAGTAACAGGCGTTATAGAATTCACAAAACAAAAATTCTAGCATATGCTTAAAAAACTTTTTTACACTCTAGTGTCGTAAACATCGACGAAGTTCTACATGCACAACAAACTCTGACGTTCGCGAAGGTCACCAATGTTGGTTATGGTGAGGACTAGCTGGTATCTATTTATTACCTAAATTAAGATGGTACGTCCTATAATCTAAATCTGACTGGTTGACTAGGCAACTAGCGCCAATAATGTTGGCGTTTCGACAGCGTTTCCTAATATGGTGAGTGAAACATTATTTAGTGAAAGCTTCGACAAAAACCTACTCGGGTAAAAGCGGCGCAGCCAGGAAAAATCAAGAAATGAAAACAACAAAGGTGATAACCTAAAAATTTTTCAATGAGCTTGATAGGGTATGACCTGAAGGGCATGCTTTGCTGGTCCTGACAGCCGACCATTGACAGACCTGTGGGCAGATATGGGGCGATTACATCACAAATGTAATCGATTACGGTTACGACTACTTGTCACGTGCTCGATTACGATTACGAACAAACAAAATCACAATTTAATCGACTGCGATCACGATTCCATTGAAAGTAATCACGATTTCAAGTGCGATTACATTTGTCTTGAAACATCTTCAGAACGAAAACAACACCCATTTGCATGGTTTGATGTAAATATATTTTCAGGCAACATACGATATGAATGAATGCAATAAACGAAATTACTAATCTGTAAAGAACAGCACCGGCAAAAAGAAAAATCACATAATTGTTTACTGAGATGTTCGTGCAGTCAACAAACCAGTGGCGCAACTAGAGGTTTGAGCCAGGGTGGAAACTTAGCTGAATATGGCCCACTGCCCTCTGTAGGGGACCTGCTGGTCAACATTAAAAAAAAGCTTGAGAAATGATGGTGAATCCGGGCGTGGATGGCTATACTAAATTCCCGAATCAACCGAAGATATTCCACAAAACAGAAAAATACGAAACCTACTGAAAAACAAGAATGCTAAATCCGAAATACAAACCAAGTAGGGGCCTGGTTTTTACATTTTGGCCAGGAGGTTAATCCACCCTTCTTTCCTCCCGTCAGTTACTCCACTACAACAAGCACTTTAAACATTTATTAAACAAAAATAATGAACGTTTAAAAGCATTGTTATAGTTGATAAACATCAACGCTTCAAATCGTTTATCAGTCAAATGACATCTAGCAGGCTTGTGTTGCGATCGGAAATCCCGAGCGGCATGTGCGCAAAGCTTCGCATTGCGGTAGCAAGCAACAATAGAGTTCACATGCCATGATCAATCTATTATTGCTTGTTCGCGTCACATAAATGTATGGTGTTGTTCTTCACGCACATCCCGCTCGTGGTAAATCACACATTTAACTCAACACCACCGGAGAAGTTGCAACATCATCCCCTACTTCTTAACAACGAACCGCACTGATCGCACGTTCTTTGTGTGAAGGCTGACCCTGGCACGACCTTCACATCCTGGTCACAGAATCATTTTGTTGCGATCGGAAATCCCGAGCGGCATGAGCGCAAAGCTTCGCACTGTGGCAGCAAGCAACAATAGAGTTCACATGTCATGATCACTCTATTATTGCATGTTCGCGCCACGTATATGTATGGTGTTGTTCTTCACGCACATCCCGTTCGTGGTGAATCACACATTTAACGCAACACCACCGGAGAGGTTGCAACACTTGAACATTCATCCAGCAATGCTGAAATATCGTTTGTCATTAATTTCAAAATTGCTGACTATCTTTTCAAACTGCGGGTTGCAATGTTTTCAGCTACATGATGGCCTTTGGATCGTCTGCAAGCCAGCATAGCATTGTGTAGTTTTTAATTTGGAATGAAATGAACAGTGATGCCAATATAGCTGCGCATCTGTCTATTGGGCCCAAAGTCAATTGTCAACAAAATCTCATTGGTTCCGTTGAGCTTTTTTTACCTGCATCTGGTGGATCACGGTTGCGATGCCAGTTATCACTGTTGTGGAAAGGTGTTTTTGACTTAGATTAAAGTACCTTATTCCTCTGAAAAAAGTTTAATTCATATAATTTCATGTAAAAATATATGCATAGCCTACTCCAGCACTTACATTCATAGGTTCACTCTGAATATATATAAATAAAACCAACACCTCGCCTCGTAGTGTGCCGCTATCTCTTCTGTTGCCGAAGTGTCAACCTGTTTCTAAGTCAACCTCTTATTTGTGTTGTTACGTCTCACTAAACTGACTACGTTATTTCTGGGGACTACAGGAAGGGTAGCTGGAACAAAGCGAGAATTCGCTACAAACGCTGTGTTTGCCGCTGGACTATCTGGATTTAACGCACACAGATGGGAAAATCGCCTCCCCTGATACATTAAAAAGATAATTCAAAACAATGATATTTCTAAGATAATAAACATGGAAAGACAAGATATTTCACCAGCTGTTTACAATTTACTTCGAAATTCTCAGCCCACAACTGCTTCTGTAGAAAGAAGCTTTTCCATGCTGAAAAAACTGTTGGCCGAGGACAGAAACTTTAAGGCCGAAAATGTACAACATTACATGGTTTTACACATTAATTCGTCCACCTGGTAATTGGCTTGCAGTGTTATGTCGCAAGACTTAGACTTTTTCGCAATAGCACATGGACTTGTGTCGCAGGTTTCGTTGAGAATTTGTGTGTTTTCGTTCAATAAATGTTCGTTTTAATATAAAATCTCACGAAATTCTCAAGAAATATCATTTATTCAGTCTAAATTTTGTTAGTTCAACAAAGTCAAATGGTGAATTTTTAAGTCAATTTTTTTAGTTTTTAGGTCAATAAAAACTTGCCCTAGTCAAAAGCCATATTTCTTTACACACGCGGTCACGGTTGCACTAAGCTCTTCCAAACACACGGCGGAAGGGAAACCACACTGGTCCCTCGCCCTCAGGTTGACAACAAAAACACTTATCAAGTAAATGTCCTTTGTAGTCTAACCATTTAAGAATTAAAAAAACACACTTTTTCGTATAAATATTTGCGACCACCATCGCCGAAACGCCAAGTCGCAAAAATGAACGTCGCCGAACTGTCCTAGACCGATGCTAGCACCCACCCATCATATAGGCTATAAATTATCCTTGCTCTACTCATCACGTACATAACGGAAATACGAAATACGTTTTGTACATTAGAAAAGTTCATTACATGAATAACATTTATACCGAACATTAACCCTTCTGCAGCAAACCTAAAATAGTGCAGTACCTTTATCTTCTCATAAACTGCGTGATCGTGTATTTCATTCACTTTCATGTTCATTCCGTTTCTTCGGTGTACGTTCGTCACTTTCTGAACCACACAATTCTATTTTTGCTAGTGCCCCCTTTGGCCCAGCGCATAGCCTAAAATAAGCATAAACTGGGCGGCAAAACCACCGCCCAGTTGTAAAAATTTGCCGCCCAGTATCACCGAATTTTAGCCACTGGGCGGCACTAAAATTTCGTACAGCACTTCAGAACTTCACTAAATTTTGTGGTTATACCTGAAAGCCTGTGTATGCCGACTTGTCTCAGTCCAGAAGTCACACATTCGTTCAAACTGAGACCGATACTTTGACATTACGTGCTTGGTGATGCAACAAAGAGCACTGACTGTCTGCAGTCATTAGCTTCGATGTATCGGATCATGTTAAATCAAGAAGGAGGCCAGAGATGCTGTCGGTTTGATTGTGTACAAAAGCAGTCGGTAGCAAGTTGCAGTTGTTTCAGTCCTTGAGCGTAAAATGTCGCACAAGCAGCTAAACAGAAAAGCATTTGTGCATTTTGTTGAAAGCTACCACAATTTAAACTAGGCATCACTCATTCCCAGTGATGCCACTCGGCTCAGTCATTTCTACATGAAACTTTTCAGGTTTAAACATTAAAAAAGACACAAGACTGTGTCTTGTCTTTTCAAAACTTTCTTTTAAAACTTACACCTACAGAAAAATATATGATTTTGCGGGTCTAGGACCAGTGGCGTAGCAGCATAGCTTGCCCCCACGGATTCTGGCGATTGTGCCGCCCCCAATTCAACGTTGTGCAGCATAACTGATAACAGCTAAAATATTTTTACAATGTTGCTCGCAGTGCAAGAATCCAAATGCGTGTTATGTGTGCCGATGAGAGAAGAATGCCGCAGCAATAAGTACATTTCAACCAGTTTACTAACTTTCTGCAAAGCACGACATGCAGTAGAAGCTTAACGAACTAATAATGTCACATTTCGTGAAACAGGAGTGAAAAGATATGAAAGAGTTCGGAAAATCCCACTGTATGAACGCCAAAAGATTGAGCGAGTGATTCCCACAAAGAATAGATATTGCTTTTGAATTTATCTCCTTTATACTTGTACTCCAGAATGGATTCCTGACATTGTGAAAACATTGTTATAAGCTTGACCTCTGCACATCATCGCGTCCAAGTCATTTGCACGAAGCTCATTGAGAATAGAATTAGTAATTTGTTTGGCCGTTTTCCCATGTAGTGGGAAGAAAAACAGACTCCTTTGTTTGTGCTTCACTTTTCTTACCTTTTAAGTATCTTACTACAAAAGCCATCTGATCGGTATGAGACACATCAGCAGTACGGTCGAGTAAGATTGAAAAGTATGTCGCTTCCTTTATTCCTTTTAGAATAAGATTTTACTTTTTTTTCCCAGAACTTAAATTAACTTGTTTTATATAGTCAGAGGAAGGTATGTTATCATGCGTTTCTTCGATACTTGAATATCAGAAAGATGTTCGTTCATGACAGGATTATAATCGGCAATCAGCTTCACACTTTCAAGAACGTAACCTTGTTTTTTTGCGTCAAAGTATTCACGATGGCCACGAAAATAAAGATTTTGCTTGGTTAGGAAAAGGATGACATCAATTTTACAGTAATACGAATGATGGCTCTCCATTTCTTTCGTTCTTTATCCATGACAACCTGCATCCATTTATCAACTGCTTGATGGATGTGAAGTTGCAGTTTGAGCTCATACCATTTACCTAAGCAATCTCGATGAACTTTGGAATTTTCATGATCAAATAAAAATGGATTTAAATGCCAGAACGTGTTCAAAGGCTTGGAAACATATAAAAAATCATTTTCCGACCGAAATAACTTGCAACAGAAGCAATGTTATCCTGAAACGATTTTTGAATATACCAATCACGACCTCAGAACCATCTAACCCAGTGGTTCTCAAACAGGAGCCACTTGGCTCATTAAGGGAGGAATTTTTAATTCCTGGGAGGAACTTTTTTTCCAGGGAGGAACTGGGGGAAGATAAGCTGCGGATGAAAAAAACTTAAGTTTTTGTTATTTGTTTATTCAACACATTTGTTTGTAAATTCGTTTGGTGTAATCATTTTTAATTTTTTTGCAATTTCTTTAAATTTTTCTTTTGTGAAATTGTTCTTTGTTAATGTTTTAATTTTACCCTGAGATAACTCTTCAAAAGACACCTGGAACCATATCCAGGTAGTGTGAAATTTTTGCAATTGTTTTTTGTTACGTTTGTAAAGAAGGAATTGACAATATTTGGGTTTGTAAGGGAGGATTGTGAAAACTTTGATAACCACTGGTCTAAACCTTTTTTCAGCGTCTTGTAAAACCATTTCGCTGGCAGGTAACTCGCAGCTTTTCTCTCACTATTTACTACGTTTATAACTCGAATTTTCGATTGGAAAAGTCTATCTATATTCCGATATCTTTCTGATCCAGATTTGACTAACTCAACTCTTATATTATGGTTTATTGGTTCTGGCCAACTAACTACATCAGTGTTTTCCAACCGGGGAGTGGCTGCCAGGGGTTCCGCCAAAACAGACCGAAATTGCCTGGGACGAAATTAGCAACTACAGTTCTATGCGGTTGTAGCAATATAGACACCTGGATCATTGCACAAAATTTTATGAGCAACGCAAACAGTTGCAGAAGGTTCCGCTGCCGCAAAAGGGTTGAAAAAGACTGAACTACATGACACATCATTCCGTAAAATTGTTATATCATCGCTTCCAACTTTGGCTGCACATGCTTTACTTATATCATTCGAGTGCAGGCAGCCGAGCAGTAAGGAGCTCCTTGTCAGAGCAGTCGCCTGCAGTGTCATGGAGAATGTCACCTTCAGGCATTCAAGAAATCCGATTACGCAGAATGCACCAAGTGAACCCACGCTGAATGAAGTATTCCAATTACTCCAATCAGTAGAGCGGCGCCTTGCGCAGATTGAGTCCAGCCTGAATCTACGTATCACAGCTGTCGAAACAAGCTTAGAGGTTGCTCATGAGAAAATCGAGAACCTAGAAAGCAAACTGGCGAATCTTGAAACTGAAC